>JGI25163J39215_1000089_pt1 | contig 38915 bp, 32 predicted proteins | sample AraplaCL_Cvi_mLB_FD_39215 | JGI IMG/M metagenome (IMG submission 39215)
AGCCTGCTGGCCGAGCCGGTACTGACCCTGCTCGGCCAATATGGCTCGCTGCGGGTGGCCGGGCTGTACCGGGTGGAGCAGGGCGCCAGTGCGGCGCCACAGCTGAGCCTCTTGGCCTCGATCGGCACCATGGGGCCCCTGGACAGCCAGGACCTGCTGGTGCGTATGTGCCTGGAGCGCCAGGAACTGGTGAGTGTGCGTGAGGAACTGCTGGATAGCGGCGCCCAGGCCTCGGTGTCGTCCTTGCAGGCCTGTGTTCCGCTGGTGGACACCCAGGGCCAGGTGCTGGCGATTCTGGCAGTGCGGCAGATGCCGTTCTTTGCCTTCCAGGAGCGCACCCTCAGCCTGATGGCCCTGCTGGCCGGGCATATCGCCGACCTGTTGCACCCGGACCCGCAGGTACTGCAACTGCAGAGCGCCGATGCCCAGCACTTCACCCGCCAACTCAAGCGTTCACTGGTGGATGTCGAGCGCCACGGCCTGTCCGGTTGCCTCTATGCCTTCGAGCTGACCCAGCCCAATGATGAACTGGCGCGGCTGTTCGAACGCAGCCAGCGAGGCCTGGACCTGCATCTGAGCCTGGCCAATGCACGCGGGCACGAACTGTTGCTGGTGCTGTTGCCGCTGACCAGCGCCGAGGGCGCCCAGGGCTACCTGGCACGCCTGGGCAAGCTGGTCCACGAGCACTTCGGCATGAGCGTGGAACTGGCCGGCCTGGGGGTCAAGGTGCTGCCCTACGACCTGGAGTCGGCCCGGCAACGCGATGGGCTGCGTAACTTCCTGTACAACGAGTGTGGCCTGAATGATCAGCAAGTGGCTGTTTAGCGGAGCGCTGTTTTTCGAGATCGGCAGTTGGGCCAGCCTGACGGCGCAGATGCCCGACCTGCAGATCGCGCTGCTGTATGCAACGACCCATGGCATCGCCTGTGGCCTGCTGACCGCGGCGGTCTGGCTGCTGCTGCCGGCGCGTTATCGCCGGCCGTTGCCATGGAGCCCGCTGTTCATCTTCAGCCTGGCGTTCTTTGTGCCGCTGATCGGGGCCGTCGGGGTGATTGCCGCGATCTTTCCGGCGCTGTACCTGCCGCGCAAGCGCGAGGCGCAGACGTGGCAGGCGGTGGGCATTCCCGACCTGCCGTTTCGCGCTCAGACGCAACTGCATTCGCCTACCTTCGGCGACAGCGGGCTGCAGGATGTCTTGCGTCATGCGCCGGACCCCGACCAGCGCCTGGCGGCCTTGCTCGCCACCCGGCGGATGCCGGGCAAGGAAGCGGTGCCGATCCTCAAGCTGGCCCTGGGCGACCCGAGCGACGATGTGCGGCTGTTGGCGTATTCGATGCTCGACAAGCAGGAAACCGACATCAACCAGCGGATCCAGTCCTCCCTGGAACAACTGCCCGGCGCGGCGCCGCAGAAGGCCGGAGCCTTGCACGCGACGCTGGCCCGCTGGTACTGGGAACTGGCCTACCTGGGCCTGGCCCAGGGCAGTGTGCAGCAGCACGTGCTGGGCCAGGCCGGCGAGCATGCCGAACAGGCGCTGAAGCTGGGGGAGGGCGGCGAGCTGCTGTTGCTGGCCGGGCGCATCGCCCTTGAACGCGGTGACGTCGGCAAGGCGCGCCTGCACATGCACCAGGCCGAGGAGGCGGGCATGGACCCGGCCAAGGTCCTGCCATTTCGCGCCGAAATCGCCTTTGAAACCGGCCGCTATGCCGAGATTCCCGGGCTGCTGCGAAGCCTGCCGGAACAAATGCAGCAACGTCCGCCCTTTGCCGGGCTGGTAAGGACCTGGACATGAAGAAAACCCCCGACTCAACCCCCATCGCCGATGTCTGCCTGCTGCTCGAGGGCACCTGGCCCTATGTGCGTGGTGGCGTGTCCGGCTGGATCCACCAGATGATCCTCGGCCTGCCGCAGCTGAAGTTTTCGGTGCTGTTCATTGGCGGCCAGCGCGAGGCCTATGGGCAGCGCCGCTATGAGATTCCGGCCAACGTCGTGCATATCGAAGAGGTGTACCTGGAAGAGGCCTGGCGCAACCCCAGGCACAAGCGCGAGGCCCATAGCGCGTCCCTGGAGGAACTGAGCAACCTGTACCGCTACCTGCACAACCCGCAGAAGCCCGCCGCCGAGCTGGGCATCGAAGTGCTGGCATCCCTGGCCCAGGGGCGCATCACCCTGGACGACGTGCTCTACAGCCGGCCCAGCTGGGAAGCACTGACCGAAGGCTACGAGCAGCATTGCGCCGATCCGTCCTTCGTCAACTACTTCTGGACCCTGCGCACCATGCAGTCGCCCTTGCTGATGCTGGCCAATGCCGCCCGGCACATGCCGCGGGCCCGGGTGCTGCACTCGATTTCCACCGGCTACGCCGGGCTGGTGGGCTGCATTCTCAAGCAGTTGTGGGGCTGCCAGTTCCTGCTCAGCGAGCACGGGATCTACACCAAGGAGCGCAAGATCGACCTGGCCCAGGCCAGCTGGATCGCCGAAAGCAGCAACCAGGCGCTCAACGACAGCATGGATTCGGGCTCCGGCTATATCCGCATGCTCTGGGTGCGCTTTTTCGAACGCATCGGGCATCTGGTCTATGAAAGCGCCGACCAGATCATTGCCCTGTACGACGGCAACCGCCAACGCCAGATCAAGGACGGCGCGCCCCCCGAGCGCACCCAGGTGATTCCCAACGGCATCGACCTGCAGCTCTGGACCCAGGCCCTGGAGGCCCGGGCCGAAGGCATTGCGCCGGTGGTCGGGCTGATCGGCCGGGTGGTGCCGATCAAGGACGTCAAGACCTTCCTGCGGGCCATGCGCGGGGTGGTCAGCGTGATGCCCGAGGTCGAAGGCTGGATCGTCGGGCCGGAAGAGGAAGACCCGGAGTACGTCGCCGAGTGCCGCAGCCTGGTGGCGAGCCTGGGGCTGGAGCAGAAGGTACTGTTCCTGGGCTTCCAGAAAATCCAGGACATCCTGCCGCAACTGGGGCTGATGGTGCTGACCTCCATCAGCGAGGCCCAGCCCCTGGTGATTCTCGAAGCCTGGGCCGCCGGCACGCCGGTGGTCAGCAGTGACGTGGGCTCCTGCCGCGAGCTGATCGAGGGCGGCGAGGCGGCTGATCGGGACCTGGGGCGGGCCGGGGAAGTGGTGGCGATCGCCGACCCGCAGGCCACCTCCCAGGCGATCATCGACCTGCTGCGCAGCCCCGAACGCTGGCAATCGGCCCAGGCGGCGGGCCTGTTGCGGGTGCATCGCTACTACAGCGAGCGCCTGATGCTCGACCGCTATCGCACGCTCTATCACACGGCCATCGGCACCCTACACAAGGAGGCTGTGTAAATGGCCGGCATCGGTTTCGAACTGCGCAAGATTCTCTCCCGCGACTCCTACACGGCGACCCTGCACGCCTATGTCTATGCCGGCCTGATCAGTTCCGGGCCCTGGGTGCTGTCGATCCTCAGCGTGATGCTGGTGGGGGTGATCAGCCTCGGGCTGGTGGTGCCGGAGGTCCTGATCCGCCAGTTCCTGATCACCGTCACCTACCTGATGGCCACGTCGCTGATCCTGACCGGCGGCCTGCAGCTGTTTTTCACCCGCTTCGTGTCCGACCGGCTGTTTGAGCGCAAGTACGAGCAGATCCTGCCGAACCTGGTGGGCGTCCTCTTGCTGGTGACCCTGGGCTCCGGGGCGCTGGGCATCCTGCTGCTGGTGACCCTGTTCGACCAGCCGCTGATCTACCGCCTGCTGACCCTGGCCAACTTCGTGGTGCTGTGCAACCTGTGGTTGGTGATCATCTTTCTCTCGGGAATGAAGGCCTATAACCGCATCCTCCTGGTGATGCTGGTGGGGTATGGCTTGATGGTCGGCAGCGCCTTCTACCTGCGCTACATGGGCATGGAAGGGCTGTTGCTGGCGCTGCTGCTGGGGCACAGCACGCTGCTGTTCCTGTTCCTGTACGACATCCTGCGCGAGTACCGGGCCGAGAAACTGGTGGCCTTCGACTTTCTCGACCGCCGCCAGGTGTTTGTCAGCCTGCTGCTGACCGGGCTTTGCTACAACCTGGGGATCTGGATCGACAAGTTCATCTTCTGGTTCAACCCGGAAACTTCGAGCCAGGTGATCGGACCGATGCGCGCGTCGATTCTCTACGACTTGCCGATCTTCCTCGCTTACCTGGCGATCATTCCCGGGATGGCGGTGTTCCTGGTGCGCATCGAAACCGATTTCGCCGAATGGTACGACCGCCTGTTCCGTGCCGTACGCGATGGCGAGACCTTGCAGCACATCGGTTCGCTGAAGGCCGAGATGACCTTCTCGATCCGCCAGGGCCTGCTGGAAATCTGCAAGGTCCAGGGGCTGACGGTGGTCCTGCTGTTCCTCTTCGGCCCGCGCCTGCTGGAGTGGCTGGGGATGTCCAGCTACTACCTGCCGCTGTTCTACATCGACCTGATCGGGGTGAGCATCCAGGTGGTGTTCATGGCGATTCTCAACGTGTTCTTCTACCTCGACAAACGCGCCATCGTGCTGGAGCTGTGCCTGCTGTTCGTGGCCCTCAATGCCGCCCTGACCTTGCTCAGCCTGCACCTGGGGCCGAGCTTCTTCGGCTATGGCTTTACCCTGTCGCTGCTGATCTGCGTGCTGCTGGGGCTGACGCGGCTGTCCACGGCGCTGGATGACTTGGAGTACGAAACCTTCATGCTGTCGCGTTGAGGAGCATCGGCAAGCGCGTGCTCGGACCCGCGGCGGTGTTTTGCAGAGGCTTGCCGGATCGGGACGCCGGCTATGCCAACGCGCCCCGGGTTCTGCGCAGCACAGGGGCCGGTCAGGGAGCGTCGAGGTAGGATTTTCGCATTCTCTCCAGCGTGCCGTCCTTGCGCAGCCCCTCGACCGCCGCGCGCAGCTTGCGCACCAGTGTCGCATTGCAGTTTCTGGAGCAGGCCAGGTACAGATCGGTGCTCATAAAGACCGGACTGACCTGCAACGGCTGAGTCGACACCTTGCGCCAGATGCTCTGGGTTTCGGGAATGCCGTTGAACCAGGCGTCGACCCGTCCCATCAGCAGCAGTTGCGCCGGGTTCTCGCCAATTTCAAACGGATAGATCTGGCTGTCGCCAAAGCCTTCAGCCCGAAGCTTCTGCTCTTGGGCACTGCCTCGGCCAACGGCGATCCGAGCAAAGGTTTCCCGTGCCTGCTGCAGGGTTTCGACGCGCGTGTGCAGGCTGAAAAAGGCTCTGTCCATGGTCATGATGGGCGCGATCCAGGTGTAATCGGCTTCTCTTTCCGGCGTGCGCGACAGCGGAATGATCAGCTTGTCGACGCCTTTGCGCACGCTTTGCTGGGCTCGTGCCCAGGGCACTTCGATAAAATGCAGCGTATATCCGGCCCGGGTCGCCGCTGCCGACGTCGCATCACCGACGATGCCATGCAGGCCGGTCTGCTCCAGCATCGATAAAGGCGGCGCCTCGGCAATGTACAGGTCGAAGCCAAGGGGCTCTGCGCCAGACACCGAAGGCACCCAGGCCATCAGAGCGAGCAGCGGCGTCAGGATCAGCGCCCCCCACTGGCGCAACGATTGACTCATATGAGTCATGGCAGTAACTCAACAGACAGTGGCATTTCATGCTCTCGGATTAACGCTGCGTATTCGACACGTGCAGAGACCGACCCGTAACGACCTGCAAAACATGCCGCCAAGATTAGAGGGTTATGTGCAGAGACGGTTGGGTTTGATGGATTATTTTGACCGCTGATTACCATCACGGTTCAGGGCTGGCGCAACCACTGACGTTGAACAGCGGTGGGCACCGGCCCACAAGCGCCAGCGGGTTGCCCATGGCCAATCATCTGGGTGAATCGAAGCAAAAGCTGCTCCAGCTCATGGCGCCAAGTGGCACGATTGGCTTGAATACGCGCCCGCGTCGCCGGGCCAAACAAGAGGGCCGCCAGAGCGCGGCCAAAGAATAAAACGGAATATTTCGAAAGGACCCGGCATGTCGTTATCTCGCTGTCTATCTGGCCTGTCCAACTTGCTGCACTACCGCCGCGAATGGTTGCGCGCCGACCTGCGGGCCGGCTTGTCCGTGGCGGCTATCCAGATCCCGATCGCCATCGCCTATGCGCAGATTGTCGGCCTGCCACCGCAGTACGGGCTTTACGCCTGTGTACTGCCGATGATCGTCTATGCCTTGATCGGCAGCTCGCGGCAACTGATGGTCGGCCCCGATGCCGCCACTTGCGCCATGCTCGGCGGGGCTGTGGCGCCTTTGGCCATGGGCGACCTGCAACGTACCGTCGAGTTGTCGATGATCGTCACCGTGCTGGTGGGCCTGATGCTGATTGCCGCCGGGATCGCCCGGGCAGGTTTTATCGCCAGCTTCTTCTCGCGGCCGATCCTCATCGGTTACCTCAACGGCATCGGTCTGAGCCTGATCGCCGGGCAAATGGGTAAGGTGGTGGGTTTCAAGATCGAAGGCGACGGCTTCATTCTGGGGCTGGCGGACTTTCTCCAGCGCCTGGGGGAGATCCATGGCCTGACCCTGGCCGTCGGCCTGGCCAGCCTGGGGCTTTTGATCTGGCTGCCACGACGCTACCCGCGCGTACCTGCGGCGCTGCTGACGGTGGCGCTGTTTACCTTGCTGGCCGGGCTATTGGGTTTCGACCGCCTCGGGGTGGCGGTCCTCGGCCATGTGCCGGCCGGGATGCCGGAGTTGTCCTGGCCCAAGACCACCCTGGAGGAAAGCAAGAGCCTGCTGCGCGACGCGCTGGGCATCGCCACTGTGAGTTTCTGCAGCGCCATGCTCACGGCCCGCAGTTTCGCCGCACGCCATGGCTACGCGATCAACGCCAACCATGAATTCATCGCCCTGGGCCTGAGCAACCTGGCGGCCGGTGCCTCCCAGGGCTTTGCCATCAGCGGCGCGGATTCGCGCACCGCGGTCAATGACATGGCCGGAGGCAAGAGCCAGTTGGTGGGCATCATCGCCGCCCTGGCGATTGCGCTGATTCTGCTGTTTTTCACCGCGCCCATGGCGTGGATTCCGCAGCCGGCCCTGGGCGCGGTGCTGTTGATGGCGGGCTGGGGCTTGCTCGACGTCAAGTCCCTGAAGCAAATCTACCGACTCAGCCGCTTCGAGTTCTGGCTGTGCCTGCTGACCACCGTCAGTGTGCTGGGGCTGGGCGTGCTGCCGGGCATCATCTTCGCCGTGACCCTGGCCATCCTGCGTCTGCTGTACAGCATCTACCAACCCACCGACGCGGTGCTGGGATGGATGCCGGGCATCGAGGGCCAGGTGGACATCCGCCAGTACCCGCAAGCCCGCACTGTGCCCGGCCTGGTGGTGTATCGCTTCGACGACGCGATCCTGTTCTTCAATGCCGACTACTTCAAGATGCGCCTGCTGGACACTGTGCAGCGCGAGAGTGAACCCGAGGTGGTGCTGTTCGATGCCGAGGCGGTGACCGATATCGATGTCAGCGGCATCGCGGTGCTGCGGGAAATCCGCGAGACCCTGGCCGCCCAGGGCATCTACTTCGCTATCGCCCGTGCCCGCGGTACTTTCCTGGCGATGCTGGAACGCTCGGGTATGACCCGGGAAATGGACGGCCAGCTGCTGTTCAGTTCAGTGCGTTCGGGGATCAGGACCTACCGCATATGGCGCAACAGCATGCGCGGCAAGCAATGATGCAGAAGAGGGTGGCCGGCAGGGAGCGACCCTGCCGGCGCTTGATCTAGGCTCAGCCAGGCTGGCACGGCATCACTGGGTGATGGTCATGCTGCTGGTGGCCTGGACCGAGCCATAGCGGATGCGCGGATACGTCGGGTCGGCGTAGCTGAAATCCATCACCGTGCCGACGGAACCGAAGTACAGGGCCTGGCAATTGAAGTTCACCGCGACCTGGCCGCCGTAAGGGGTGACCCCGATGGCGACCTGGGTCGGCCCGGTCCATTCGATCTTGCAACCCAGCGTACCGCCTGCTGCGCCGGCATTGTATCCGCGACAGTTCAAGGTGGCGTTGCCGTTGCTGGTGTTGGGAAAGCCCGCCCATTTGGCGATGGCCAGGTTGGCCGAGCATGAAGTGTTGACGCTGCTGGCTCCCGGGGCGAGCTTGTAGACCCCCGACGGTGGCGCAAGCGTTGCCGTGACAGGCGTCAATGGCAGCGCGGCCAGGCTCGATGCCGCCTGGTTTTGCACCACGGTGGTGGGCGAGGGCGGGAGCTTGCACACCACCACGGCGCCGACGTCGTCGGACTTCTTCAACTCACCCAGCGCAGTGATATCGGCGCCGCCCTTCGACTCGCAGAAGAGTTTGCGCAACTGGGCTTTTTCTTCGCTGTCAGCCATGGACGAGGCCTGGGCCAAAGGGGCAAGTGCCAGGCCAATGACTGCAGCCATCAGCACGCTTGAACGTTTCATGATCGATTCCTTATCGGGTTATGACTGGCTGCACCCTATGAGCCCCAGGCGGTTTTTTTCATGACAAAAGCTCGGGTGTTTCGCGCAAGCAGGGGCGCTGGGGTTTTGTCCTTTCGGGGCTTGACCTGATGCCGCTATCTGCTGTTGAATGCGCGCCCTAAAGCCTCTGCAACCTTTTCTCCAAGTGGTGAAGCCAGTGCCCTACGCCAGCCAACACGCCTGATACCGACGACGGTCCATCCTGCCTGATGGCTGTCCGTGCCTATGCGCGGCGGCGCTTCACTGCCATGCCTGCCTGATCCTGTCGTTGGTTTTTCTCTGTTTTCGAGGACAAACCCATGCACACGGATATTCGTGCCACCGCGCACAACCTGGAACTGCTCAAATACCCCCGTACGCCCCACCTGCAAGGCTCGCGCCTGCAAGATGGCGACACTGACACTGGCCAGGTGCGCTATGGCGCCCTGGCCGGACAGTGGCTGGTGGTGGAAGAAAAACTCGATGGTGCCAACGCGGGCATCAGCTTTGGCGCAGGCGGCGAGTTGCTCCTGCAATCTCGCGGTCATTACCTCACCGGCGGTGGGCGCGAGCGCCAGTTCAATCTGTTCAAACAGTGGGCCTCGGCCCATGAGCACTGGTTGCTGGAACGCCTGGAAGATCGCTTCGTGCTGTATGGCGAGTGGCTGCACAAGAAGCACTCGGTGTTCTACGACCACTTGCCACATTACTTCTGCGAGTTCGATGTGTGGGACCGCGCCACAGGGCTGTTCCTCTCCACCGCGGCGCGCCGGCGCCTGCTAGAAGGTGGGCCGGTGCTGTCGGTGCCTGTGCTGTACGAAGGCCCGGCACCGCGCCGGCATGCCGAGCTGCTAGCGCTGGTGGGCGATTCGCTGGCCAAGACCGCGCACTGGCGCCAGGTGTTCGAGCAGGTGGTGCACCGCGAAGGCCTCGACCTGGCCCGTGCCTGGCGCCAGTGCGACCGCTCCAGCCGCATGGAAGGCCTGTACCTGAAACTCGAGGACGAGCAGCAGACCCTCGGCCGGCTCAAGTGGGTACGCCAAGACTTCGTCCAGGCCATCCTCGATGCCGACCAGCACCATGCCAGCCAACCCTTTATCCCCAATCAACTGGCCGCCGGCGTCGACCTCTATGCCCCGCGCCTGTCCATGGACTGGCAGGGCCCACGCCACGGCTACTGAAGGAGCCTCCCGAAATGGATATTCAACAACTGCGACAACTGGTGCCCGAGCCGGGGCGCGATATGGACACCGCCGCCTGCCTGTCGGCCATCCCGGCCCTGGCGCGCCTGGCCGACACACCGCAAGACCCGATCTACCACGCGGAGGGCGATGTATGGATTCATACCTGCCTGGTGGTCGAAGCATTACTGGCCCAACCCGCCTACCAGCAGGCCAGCGCCGAGCAGCGCTTCGTGCTGTTCTTCGCGGCCCTGTTGCACGACATCGCCAAGCCCGACACCACGGTGATCGACCCGGATACCGGGCGTATCGGCCAGCCCGGTCATTCACGCCGGGGGGCGGTGGATGCGCGGCTGCTGTTGTGGCGCGCCGGTGTGCCGTTCGAGCTGCGCGAGCAGATCTGCCGCATCATCGCCGTGCACCAAGTGCCGTTTTTCGCCCTGCAGGGTGATCGCAGCGGCCGCAGCCCCGAGTTCCTGTTGCACAAACTGTCCTGGGAACTGCCGCTGTGGATGCTCTGCGCCGTCGCCGAGGCCGATATGCAGGGCCGCAACTACGCCGGCAAGGCCGATGTGCTGGATGCCATCGAACTGTGGCGCGAACTGGCGCAGGAGGAGGGCTGCCTTTACGGGCCGCGGGCCTTTGCCGACGACTACACACGCATTCAGTACCTGCGTGGCGCCCGGGTACATCCCGACTACCCGTTGCACGCGCCGCAGGGTTCATCGGTGGTGATGCTCTCGGGCCTGCCGGCCAGCGGCAAGGACACCTGGACCGCACAGCATCACCCGGAGCTGCCGGTTGTGTCGTTCGACGACGCCCGCCAGGCCCTGGGCCTACGCCATGGACAGAATGAAGGCGCCGCTGCGCATTACGCCATCGACCGGGCCAAGGCCTTGCTGCGAGAGCACAAACCCTTTGTGTGGAACTCGACGCACCTGTCGGCGCAGATGCGCAACCGCACCCTGGACTTGCTCTACGGCTACGGCGCGCAAGTGGAGATTCTCTACCTGGAACGCCCCGAGGGCGAGATCATGCGGCGCAACCAGCAACGCGACACCTCGCTGCGCAACGATGATATCCGCCGCATGCTGTTCAAGTGGGAAGTGCCACTGCCCACCGAGGCGCATCGGGTTGTTTATCAGGCGGTGACGGGCTGAACCGGGAGCTCGCCTCTGAAGGGGGGGATCTGGTTTCGAGCAGATAACACCTGGTGCGAGCAAGGAGAGCTAAGTGATAACTGAAAAAATGAAATGCATAGAGGCGCTTGAGGTTTTTTTAGATCGGCTCTATGTAGCGTCTTCAAAAAGGCAAGGTACGACACTAAGCAGAGATTGCGGGCATTACGAGTACCCAGGTGAAAAGTTCTGTGTCTACGTGACGATTTTTCCCTGTGAGGTTGAGCTTATATTTGAAGGTGAGCACTTGGCAGGTGGTTCCTTTGTGGTGACCTTGGACGCATGCACTCCTGATGGGGAAATACTCGCTGGTAATATCATCTCCATGCACGGTAGCTGTGGGGAAGTTGAAGCGCTGCTTGCCTCATCGGAAGCGCGGGTGCTTATTGAATTACTTAAGTTTCTTGAAGGTGGGGCGATAGAGTGATTGATAGCCTGGAAGTTAAAGAATTCGATCACCTTGAAGAGGCGTTAATTGATGCGGATGTGTCTTTCGGGGAAATGACACGTCAATATGCTTTCTAATTGCTCAGGCTGATTGACAATGGTGTGTTTGCCGGCATCTCTGACTCCAAGTTGAAGACGCTGGTTCCATATATCGAAGAAGGTATCCAGCGCGAGCGGATAGAAAAAGAAGGAGATCTCCGAAAAAAAGCTGGCGATCAAACTCTGGGAGATAGGGAGACAGCACCGTAAATCAGATGAAAACTTTGCCAATTTCATAAGTTGTGTGCTTTTTTGTTTTGTATCGCAAGAGCGCTGGATTGAAGAGGGAGTGGGGGATGCAACACCGATCTATCTTTATTTTCTGATTCTAAAAATCATACTCCCTGACATAAGACGAGATTTTATAAAGAATTTTCAATGTGTTATTGCGTGTCGCCGCTGCTGCGCCACATGGTTTGATAATCATGAATTGAGCACCCTGCCAAAATGAAGTTTACAGAGCTATATAGCCGGATAATAAGCAAGGAAGCGTATAACGATATGGCAGTTTTCTTTGAAAGTCATGAGAGCTTTGAAGAAATACCACTTGTATCTAGATATAGTCGCTTAAAGCTCTTGAGGGATGAGATGAACGACAGCGGTGTTTCTGGCTTCCTGATAGGGCTCGCTGTCTTTCTTTTAAACACTCTAAGGTGGTTGGAAACATCAAGAACTGAAGGTGTTTTTTTTGCCGTGACTTTTACGGATTTTTCAGGATTGGAGGAGCAGGGCGTCCTCATGCCTAATATATTTATTTATCCAAAATCAGCCTCGGTCGGCTTCTTGGAAAAGGTTCGCGAACAAGATAAAGGTTTTGCATCGCGGGAGATCACAGAAGTAAAAAGGCATTTTTCCAGCTGCGGGCTAGAAACAGCTTTTGATTTTTATGAGAGTAGGTTTTATGACACCGCTTGCGCTGGGGACATTGTAAGGATCTTTGCTGTTTCCAGGACTTGCTGAGAGAAAATGCTGATGCGTGGGCCTATTCACAAGGCCTGGCTTGGCAGAAGATCCAGTGTTGCAAACACGAGTGCGGCGCCGGTTCTGGCGCCACACTTCGTGAACCTGGTTGCAGTTCTCCAGCCTCGACCTAAGTGCGCAGCACGGGATCGGGGCTGATGGAGGGATCTTGCGGTCTGCGGTGGCGATTCTCCCATTGCAACAACAGAGAAATACCGCAGGGCAGGACCGTCAGGGTCACGACTGTTGCAATGGCCAGCCCGCCAATCACTGCGTAGGCCATCGGTCCCCAGAATATCTGTGGGGCGATCGGGATCATGCCGAGAATAGCGGCGCAGGCGGTCAACAGAATCGGCCGGGCCCGGTGCATCGACGCGTGCATTATCGCTTCGGCTGGCGACTGCCCCAGTTTCATGTTGATCTCCACCTCCTCGATCAAAATGATCGCATTTCGCACGATCATCCCGACCAGCGCAATGACCCCCAACTGCGCCACAAAGCCCATGGGCGTTCCTGTCGGCAGCATGGCCAGGACAACGCCTATGAGTCCGAACGGCGCCATTGCGATGGCCAGGAACATGCGGGAAAAACTGCGCAGTTGCACCATCAAGAGCACGCACATCACCAGCGCGGTGAGCGGGAGCACGGCGAGCAGCGATTTGCTCCCCTTGGCGGCTTCCTCGACTGCGCCACCTGTTTCAACCTTGTACCCCTTTGGCAGCTCCGCAGAGAACCGTGCCACAACCGGTGCGAGCGCCTGCACTACGGTCGAGGCCTCGAGCCCATCGCGAACATCTCCCTGCACGGTGAGCAGGGGAAGACGTTGGCGTCGCCAGACGATTGGGTCTTCGACGCCAAAACTCAGCTTGGCGATTTGAGTCAATGGGATGGTATGACCTTGGGACGAGCGCAACTGAAGATTGGCGAGGGTTGCAAGGTTGGTGCGTTCGCCGATCTGGGCGCGGATCACCACATCGATCAACCGGTCGTGATCGCGCACGGTGGTCACCGCCGAGCCCGAGAAAATGGTCGCCATGGTACTGGCGATATCTTCGGACGAAAGCCCCAGGGCGCGGGCCTGAGTCTGGTCGACTTCGACGAGGATACTGCGCTGTGGCTCGCCAGATAGCAGGTGAACCTCGCTGGTGTCGTGGTTGGCGGAGATGAGGTTGGCCAGACGTCCGGCAATATCGCGCACGGTGTTCTGATCGGGTCCCGTGACCCGATACTTGAGTGGCCACCCCACTGGCGGACCGAGCTCCAGTGGCGTCGCACGAGCGATGAGGTCGGAGAATTGCGTCTTGAACGCCGCGGCAAGCTTCGCCTGTAACGCATCGCGCTCCTTGACGCCCTTGGTCACCACCACTGTCTGGGTGACGTTTTCGTTCTGCAGCAAGACTTCCATCGGGAGATAGAAACGAATGGCACCGGAGCCGATGTAAGTGGAAAAACGCTCGACATCGGGGTCGTTCTTTAGCAACGCCTCAAGTTTCGAGGCTTCCCGCGCCGTTGCATCCAGTGAGGCATTCTGCGGCAGCGTCAGGCTCACCAGAAGCTCGGGGCGGTCGGAAGGTGGAAAGAACTGCTGTTCGAGATAGCTGGCGGCACCGAGAGAGGCGACGAACGCCGCCATGGCAACGCCCAGGGTCATTGCTCGATGGCCAAGGGCCCAGGCCAGCGCCCGCTCGTAGGCTTTCATCAGGCGCCCGGCGCCATGGCCGTGATGCGGCAATGACTTGGGCAGGATCAGGGTTCCGAGCAAGGGTGAAAACAGCACCGCAACAATCCAGGAGGCCGACAGCGAGATCAGCACGACCATAAACATCGAGTAGCAGTATTCACCTGCGCTGGAGGCCGCAAAGCCAACCGGGATGAACCCGGCGATCATCACCAGTGTGCCGGTCAGCATCGGGAAGGCGGTTGACTCGTAGGCGAAGCTCGCTGCGCGCTTCAGATTCCAGCCTTCTTCCAGTTTTCCGACCATGGCCTCCACGGTGATCATCGCGTCATCGACCAGAAGACCAAGGGCGATGATCAGGGCCCCGAGCGAGATACGTTGCAGGCCGATGCCGGTCAACTCCATGCCGATGAAGGTCATCGCCAGAACAAGGGGGATCGACAGGCTGACCACCAACCCGGCGCGGACACCGAGCGAGAGAAAGGAAACCGCAAGCACGATCGCCACCGCTTCGGCGAGGACCGTCAAGAAGCCACTGACGGCTTGCTTCACGACTGTCGATTGGTCTGCGACCTGGATCATCTCTATACCGTGAGGCAAGGATGCCCTGACGTCATCCATGCGAGTCCGTACGGCCTCGCCGAAATTGAGCAGGTTACCGCCCGCGGCCATCGAGATGGCAAGGCCCAGGGCTTTCTCGCCGTTGACCCGGAACAGCGGGGCTGGCGGGTCGGCTGCTATTCGCTGGATAGCGGCCAGTTCGGTGAGCGGCACGAAACGGTCATTGGCCCGCAGCGTCACATTGCGCAAGCTCTCCTCGGAGGCGAATCCACCGCTGACGCGCAGGGCGATCTTATCCTCGGCCAGCCGCACCGTGCCTGATGGTATGACCGCGTTCTGTGCCTTCAAGGCCCGCAGCACGGCCTCTTCGTCAAGCCCGAAGGCGGCAAGCCGGCCCGGGGAGAACTCAATGACGATCTGCTCCTCTTGAACCCCCAGCAACTGAACCTTGCCAATACCTGGAATACGCAGCAATTCGGCGCGCACGCCTTCGAGGTAGTCACGCAGTTCACGGTCAGAGAAACCCTCGGCGGTAAATCCGAAGATCTGTCCATAGGTGTCGCCGAATTCGTCGTCGAAGAAGGGGCCCTGCACGCCGCTTGGCAGTGTTGCGGTGATGTCGGCCATCTTCTTGCGAACCTGATACCAGGCATCAGGGACTACTCGCGCCGGCGCATCATCGCGCAGGTTGACCATGATCACCGATTCGCCCGGGCGCGTGTAGCTGTCGAGCCGGTCCAGATAAGGGGTCTCTTCAAGCTTTTTTTCCAGGCGGTCAGTCAGAAGCTGGGTTGTATCGTCGAGGGAGGCCCCGGGCCAGTGCGCGGTGACAACCATTGTCTTGATAGTGAACGCCGGATCTTCGTTGCGACTCAGCTTGGAATAGCTGATCGCCCCTCCCACCAGGGTTACCAGCATGAGGAAGAACACCAGAGGCATCTGTTCGATTGACCAGGCCGAGAGATTGAATCCTTGCCGGTCTTTTGCCGGTGCTGTGTTCGGCTTCATTGGGTCGCCTCCGCGGTTTCATAGACAACTTTCTGTCCTGCGCGAAGTTTGCTGACCCCAGCCGTTACAACGGCATCGCCCTCGGTGAGCCCAGACTCGATCAGCGCCTGTGTGGCCGTGAAGCGTGTCACGACGACAGGTTTGCGAATAAGCACGTGATCAGAAGGTTGCACCACAAACACTGCCGGCTTGCCTTCCTCGCTGGTCAAGGACGTGGCGGGAAGAATGAACAGCGCTTTGCCAGGCAATAGCAAGCGCCCGGTTACGGTGGCCCCCAATGTCATGGCTGGCGGGGTTTGCGGCAAGGCGATGCGCACCCGATAGGTTCGGGTCGCGGCGTCGGCGGTCGGGCTCACATCGCGGATGGAACCAATGACTTTGATCTTGGGGTCCGACACGAGAGCCACTTCGACTTGCACATCCGAGATCACTGAGGTGTAGAGGCGCTCGGACACGTTGAAGACGGCGTCACGTTCGTGTGTCGAGGCAAGCTTGATTGCCAGCTGGCCGGCATCGACAACCTGGCCGGTGTTGACCATTACCCCGCTGACAATGGCGGCGTCTGGGGCGCGCAACTCGGTGTAGCTCAGCTTGTTGCGGGCGGTCAGCAGGCCGGTCTTTGCCACGTTCAGCCGAGCGTTGGCTGCCCGCCAGTTAGCCGCCGCCTCATCCACCCGGGCACGGGCGACGAATTGCTTGTCAAACAGCATGCGCTGGCGATCAAGCCCTGATCGTGCAAACTCTTCCGCGGCTTCCGCACTGCGTACTTCGGCCTCGGCGACTCGCACTTCGTTCTGGACGTCGTTAGGGTCGAGCGAGGCCAGTAGCTGTCCCTTGGCGACAGCCACTCCGACATCAACATTGCGGGTCGCGATCCGACCTGCAATACGAAAAGCCAGATCGGTCTCGATGTGAGCTCGTATCTCGCCCGTTTGGGCGACTTCTTCACCTATCACGCCCGGCTTGGCAATGATCGTTCGGACGGGGCGGGGCGCCTCTTGCGCACGTTTTTCTTCCTGACAGCCGGTAAGGAGCAGGCTAAGGCAGCACACATAGCCGCAGATCCGCAATGCCGTGGGCACTATCATTTTTTTTCCTCGATCAAGTAGGACACGCAAGTCAAGGTGTTCACCCTCAGGAAAAACACGCTCGTATTACAGAATTCATCACTGGCAAACCGCCCTCCCTTGAGCCGTACCGAGCCTGAGGGCCCGATCAGGTTTCAGAGGGCTCGCTGTACGTCCGGTAGCCGAAAGGGCCATTGTTTTTTTGCTGAGCTTGTTTCTGTATAGCCAAAGATTCAAAGCGGGCGGGACCGTCGCGTCACCGGGCGCGCATTGCATTCTCCCGAAGGCTTTCAACCGGTCGTAAAGCCAGGGCCTGGCGAGCAGCACGCTGCGGCTGCTCGCCCGATAGGGCTTCCCAGACCTGGTGCGAAGGCATGCTGAGCTCCAACCAGATCTGCGTGAGTAGCAGGGCGACGAAACAGGCGAGGCCGATGCCCAGGCTCAGCTCGGCGATGTCAATCAACTTGACGATGGAAACCAGGATTGCGAACAGGTAGACCTCGAGCATGCCCCATTCGCGCAGATGGTGATAAATGCGGAACAGGCGCATTCCAGTGTGCCGCGCCACCTGGTACCGCGCACTCAGGAGCACGAGCAGTTGGCACACCAGCTTCAGCAGGGGAATCACCATGCTGCTCAGCAGCACCAGCACAGCCACCCCCGACATGCCGCTTTCGAACAAACCGAGCACACCGCTCCAGACCGTTTCGCTTCGAGTCTGCCCCAGCAGGGTCAGGTGCATGATCGGCAGGAAATTGGCCGGGATGTAGAGAAGCAAGGTGGTCAGCACCAGGGCCAGGCAGGTGTGTTGCCACCCCTGGCGGTGCACGGCTAGTTCAAAGCCGCAGCGTGGGCAGCAACTTTTTTCCCCGGGGGCCAGCGTTTCCCTGCGCATGAGCAAATCGCATTCATGGCAGGCGACCAGGTCGTCCAGGGAAAGGTTCGTCAGGTTGCCAGCGTGGTTTGGGTGCATTGAATGGGTCCTGGAGGCGTGTGGCCTAGAGTGACTGGGCGCAAGCGCCATGCAAGAACATCTGTTGCAGGGTATGGGCGGTATTGGCACTGGCCGCGCGGCCACGCTGCTCGGCATCCACCATGCCGTAGACCAGAGTGATGAACAGCTCGGTCAGAACCGCGGCAGTGATGTCGATGCGCAGCGCGCCTTGCTGCTGGCCGCGCAGGAAAAAGCCGTCCAGGGCATCGAGATAGCAGCGCCAGGGCGCGCCATTGGATTGCTCATCGAGAAAGCCGGGGCGGTACTGGACCACCAGGAAAGCCAGCAATTCACGGTGTGCCAGATGCTCGCTGATCAAGCGCTCCAGGGTCGGAAGAAACTCCGCCTGCTGCAGGCGGGCATTGTCGACGATTTGCTCGAGCATTTCGCGCGCGTGGGCTTCCAGGCTCAACAGAAGGTTGTCCCGAGTGCCGCAGAAACGATGCAGCGTGGCCCTGCTGACTCCCACCATTTGCGCCAGTTCAAGCATCGAGGCTCGTGGCCGGTTGACTACCGCCGTGGTCAGCAGGCGCAGCAGGCGTTCTTCGTGGGGGGACGATGGGCTTGCCCCTGCTTGGGAAAATTTTCCAGATGCTTGCATAGCGCCTGACGGTCTCCAGGAAAAGAGTGCTTGGGTCTTACATTGTTCAAATGAGTCACTATTGACTCATTGGGTTCGCAAAAGTACCATTCGGCCTGTTTTCAATCAAGCAGTGGATGACTCATGGGCAAGATGCATGCAGTAGGAGTGGCGGGGGCGCTGGCAATTGCCATCGCATTGGCTGGGTGTAGCCCTGCCGGTGAACAGAGCGCCGCCGTGGAAGTGGCGCGCCCGGTCGAAGTGCTGGCGGTGACCAGCGAACCCTTGGCCCTGGTTTCAGAGCTGCCCGGTCGGGTCGAGCCGGTGCGGGTGGCGCAGGTGCGTGCCCGGGTGGCTGGCATCGTCCTGCACAAACGGTTTGTCGAAGGGGCTGACGTCAAGGCGGGCGATCTGCTGTTCCAAATCGATCCGGCGCCGTTCAAGGTCGCAGTGGCGAGGGCCGAGGGCGAGTTGGCCCGGGCGCAATCCGGGTTGCTGGAGGCGAAGGCGCGAGTCAAGCGCTATGAGCCGTTGGTCAAGATCGAAGCCGTGAGCCAGCAGGATTTCGACAGCGCCACTGCCGAACTGCGGCGGACCCAGGCCGCCACGCGCTCTGCCCAGGCCGACTTGGAGACCGCGCGCCTGAACCTGAGCTACGCCTCGGTTACCGCACCGATTTCCGGGCGCGTGGGGCGGGCACTGGTGACTGAGGGCGCGCTGGTGGGGCAGGGCGACGCCTCGCTGATGGTGCGTATCCAGCAACTGGATCCTGTTTACGTGGATTTCACCCAGCCGGCGGCCGATGCGCTGCGCCTGCGTGAAGCCCTGAAGACCGGCGCGCTCGCGGCCGATGCGCAGCAAGGCTTGTCGGTGCGCATCGAAGGTACGTCCTACGAGCGCCAGGGCTCGTTGCTGTTTACCGATGTGGCGGTGGACCCCGGCACTGGCCAGGTGGCGTTGCGCGGTCAATTCGACAATCGCGACGGCAATTTGCTGCCGGGCATGTATGTGCGGGTGCATACCCCTCAGGGCACCGATAGCCAGGCACTGCTGGTACCGCAACGAGCGGTATTGCGCAGCCCAGACGGCAGCGCTTCGGTGCTGGTGATGGACAGCGAGCACCGAGCGCAACTGCGCCCGGTGCAAACCGGCGTCATGCAGGGCGCGCGCTGGCAGATCCGTGAGGGCTTGAAAGTTGGTGATCGAGTGATTGTCAGCGGCCTGGCTGGCCTTCAGCCCGGCGCGAGGGTTGAGCCCAAAAGTGCCGTGGCCACAGCGTCCGAGTCACAAAAGTAAGGGCGCAATCGCCGCGAGGATTTTTCGATGTCGCAATTTTTTATCAAGCGCCCCAATTTTGCATGGGTGCTCGCACTGTTCATCTCTCTGGCCGGCATCCTGGTTATCTCCAAGCTACCGGTCGCCCAATATCCGAACGTGGCTCCTCCGCAGATTACAGTGACCGCCAACTACCCTGGTGCGTCGGCCAAAGTGCTGGTGGAATCGGTCACCAACGTGCTGGAGGAGTCGCTGAACGGCGCCAAGGGCTTGCTGTACTTCGAGTCCACCAACAACTCCAACGGCACTGCTGAGATCGTCGTGACCTTTGAGCCGGGCGTCGATCCGGACATGGCCCAGGTCGATGTACAGAACCGTCTGAAGAAAGCTGAGGCGCGCCTGCCCCAGGCCGTGCTGACCCAGGGATTGCAAGTAGAGCAGAGCAGCGCCGGCTTTCTGCTGATCTATGCACTGAACTACAAGGACGGTACTCACCACAGCAATACCACGGCTCTGGGCGACTACGCCGCGCGCAATATCAACAACGAACTGCGACGCTTGCCAGGGGTTGGCAAATTGCAGTTCTTTTCCTCGGAAGCAGCGATGCGGGTCTGGGTTGACCCACAGCGGCTGGTGGGTTACGGCCTGTCCATCGACGACGTGAGTACCGCCATCCGTGAGCAGAACGTGCAAGTTCCCGCCGGCGCGTTCGGTGGTACGCCGGGCAATAGCACCCAGGAGTTAACGGCGACCCTTGCGGTCAAAGGCGTCCTGGACAATCCGCAAGAGTTCGGTCAGATCCTGCTGCGAGCCAATCAGGACGGCTCCACGGTCAAGCTCGCTGACGTCGCGCGCGTGGAGCTGGGCCAGGAAAACTACAACATTTCCTCGCGCCTCAACGGCACTCCCGCGGTTGGCGGGGCGATCCAGCTGTCACCAGGAGCCAACGCTATCCAGACGGCGGGGCTGGTCAAGCAGCGCCTGGCCGAGCTTTCGGCGTTTTTCCCCGAGGACGTGCAGTATTCGGTTCCTTACGACACCTCGCGTTTTGTCGACGTCGCCATCGAGAAAGTGATTCATACCCTGATCGAAGCCATGGTCCTGGTGTTCCTGGTGATGTTCCTGTTCCTGCAGAACGTGCGTTACACCCTGATCCCTTCGATCGTGGTGCCGGTGTGCCTGCTCGGCACGCTGATGGTGATGTACCTGCTGGGCTTCTCGGTGAACATGATGACCATGTTCGGCATGGTACTGGCCATCGGTATTCTGGTGGACGATGCCATCGTCGTGGTGGAGAACGTCGAGCGAATCATGGCCGAGGAGGGCCTGTCACCGGTCGACGCCACCATCAAGGCGATGCAACAGGTGTCGGGGGCCATCGTCGGTATCACCCTGGTACTCTCGGCGGTGTTCCTGCCGCTGGCCTTCATGTCCGGTTCGGTGGGGGTTATCTACCAGCAGTTTTCGGTGTCGCTGGCGGTCTCTATCCTGTTCTCCGGCTTCCTGGCCCTGACCTTCACCCCGGCATTGTGCGCCACGCTGCTCAAGCCGATTCCCGAGGGGCATCACGAGAAGCGCGGTTTCTTCGGCGCCTTCAACCGGGGCTTTGCCCGGGTGACCGAGCGCTATTCGCTGTTCAATAGCACACTGATCAAACGCGCCGGGCGCTTCATGCTGGTCTATGGCGGTATTGTCGCGATCCTTGGCTATAGCTACCTGCGTTTGCCGGAAGCCTTCGTGCCCAGCGAAGACCTGGGCTACATGGTGGTTGACGTGCAACTGCCGCCAGGCGCCAGCCGCGTGCGCACCCATGCCACCGCCGAGCAGTTGGAGGTCTATCTCAAGTCCCGCGAGGCGGTGTCCTCGGCATTCGTGATCTCGGGCTTCAGCTTCTCCGGCCAGGGTGACAATGCGGCGCTGGCGTTCCCGACCTTCAAGGACTGGTCCGAGCGCGATTCGCAGCAGTCGGCTGCGGCGGAAGTGGCGGCGTTGAACGAGCATTTCGCCGCGCCTGACGACGGCACGGTCATGGCGGTGTCGCCCCCGCCGATCAACGGCCTGGGCAACTCCGGCGGTTTCGCCCTGCGCCTGATGGACCGTGGCGGGCTGGGTCGCGAGGCGCTGTTGCAAGCCCGCGATACCTTGCTGGCACAGACCTACGGCAACCCGGTGTTCTTCTACGCGATGATGGAAGGCCTCGCCGAAGCGCCACAGTTGCGCCTGCAGATCGACCGCGAGAAAGCCCAGGCCCTGGGCGTGAGTTTCAAGACCATCGGCAGCACCCTGTCCGCGGCCTTTGGTTCCGATGTGATCAATGACTTCACCAATGCCGGGCGCCAGCAACGGGTAGTGATCCAGGCGGAGCAAGGTGAACGCATGACCCCGGAAAGCGTGCTCAAGCTCTACGCGCCCAACGACAGGGGTGAACAGGTGCCGTTCAGTGCCTTTGTCACCACCCAGTGGGAGGAGGGCCCGGTACAACTGGTGCGCTACAACGGCTACCCGTCGATCCGCATCATCGGTGACGCCGGCCAAGGCTTCAGTACCGGCCAAGCCATGGCCGAGATGGAGCGCCTGGCGGCGCAACTACCGGCAGGCATTGGCTACGAGTGGACCGGCCTGTCCTACCAGGAAAAGGTTTCCAGTGGCCAGGCCACGGCGCTGTTCGCCCTGGCCATCCTGGTGGTGTTCATGCTGCTGGTGGCGTTGTACGAGAGCTGGTCGATCCCGCTGTCGGTCATGCTGATCGTGCCGATCGGTGCGGTGGGTGCGGTGCTCGCGGTGACCCTGGTGGGCATGCCCAACGACCTGTACTTCAAGGTTGGCCTGATCACCATCATCGGCCTGTCGGCGAAGAACGCGATCCTCATTGTCGAATTCGCCAAGGAACTCTGGGAAAAGGGCTACAGCCTGCGTGACGCCGCCATTGAGGCCGCGCGCCTGCGCTTTCGACCGATCGTCATGACCTCCATGGCCTTCATTCTCGGCGTGGTGCCGCTGGCCCTGGCCACCGGAGCCGGCGCTGCGAGCCAGCGCGCCATCGGCACCGGTGTGATCGGCGGCATGCTCAGCGCGACGCTGCTCGGAGTGATCTTCGTACCCATCTGTTTTGTCTGGGTGCTGTCGCTTCTAGGCAGTAAGCCCGCGGTGCGCGAGCCCGTTGCCGAGGGTCAGCAATGATGCGCATGCCGATAAGATGTCTTTCCCTGTCGCTGTTGCTAGCCCTGGGCGGTTGCTCCCTGGCGCCGACTTACCAGCGTCCCGAAGCACCAGTGGCCGCCGCTTGGAATCTCACGACCACAGAGCCCGGGCAGCGTGTTGGCGAGCTGGATTGGCAGGGTTTTATCCTCGACCCCAAGCTGCGGCAACTGGTGGGCATCGCCCTGGACAACAACCGTTCGCTGCGCCAGACCCTGCTGGATATCGAGGAGGCCCGTGCCCAGTACCGCATCCGGCGCGCCGACCGGGTGCCGGGGCTGAATGCGGGGGCTTCAGGTAACCGCCAGCGCCTGCCGGCCGATCTGGCCAGCAACGGCCAGGCCGGGGTCTCCAGCGCTTATCAAGTGGGCCTGGCCCTACCGGAATACGAACTGGACCTGTTCGGGCGGGTCAAGAGCCTCAGCGATGCGGCACTGCAACAGTACCTGGCCACCGAAGAGGCGGGGCGCGCGGCGCGCATCGCCCTGATCGCGGAAGTGAGCCAGGCGTATCTGCAGCTGGACAGCGCCCAGCGTCGCCTGGAACTGACGCAGCAGACCCTGCTCAGCCGCGAATACTCCTTCGCCCTGATCAGCCGTCAACGCGGGGTGGGCACCGCCGGAGCCCTGGACTACCAGGAGGCTCTGGGGTTGGTGGAGCAATCCCGGGCCGACCAGGAAAGCAACCTGCGCCAGCAGCAACAGGCGTTCAACGCTCTGGTGCTGTTGCTGGGCAGCGCGGATGCGGCGAAAGCCATCGGCCAATCGCCTCAGGATCGGCCACTGCTGGTGCAGGACATAGCGGCCGACTCGCCGTCGAGCTTGATCGAGCGGCGTCCGGACATCCTGGCCGCCGAACACCGTTTGCAGGCGCGCAATGCTGATATCGGCGCCGCAAGGGCGGCGTTCTTTCCACGCATCAGCCTGACTGGCAGCCTGGGTACCTCCAGCGCGCAGATGTCCGGCCTGTTCGATGGCGGCTCGCGGTCCTGGAGCTTTGTGCCGACCCTGTCGCTGCCAATCTTCGATGCGGGGCGCAACAGCGCCAACCTGAGCCTGGCCGAGGCGCGCAAGGACTCCGCCGTCGCGGCCTACGAGGCCACGGTGCAGACCGCTTTTCGTGAGGTGGCAGACGCCCTGGCGGCCAGCGACACCCTGCGCCGCGAAGAAGCGGCACGCCGTGCCCTGGCAGATACCAGCGAGGAGTCGCTGAAATTGGCCAAGGCGCGTTACCAGGCCGGTATCGACAGCCATCTGCGCTACCTGGATGCCCAACGCACCCGTTTCAACAACGAAACGGCCTTTATCGAGGTCAGCACTCAGCGACAGATCGCCCTGGTGGACTTGTTCCGCGCCTTGGGCGGTGGTTGGCGGGGCCACCCAGAGTCGCATCCGGCAGCGCGCCAGGCGACCCCCTAAATGAACGTTGGTGCCCGCGCGCGGGCGCCGGCCAAGGAAGCTAACTATGCGTGCGATCGATGCCGGTATTCAGCTGTGCGACGAGTGCCATCAACTCAACCCCCTCGACGTCCAGCAGCCTGCGCGCTGCAGTCGTTGCCAGTCTCGGCTGCATGCTCGGCGGCCCGACAGCATCAGGCGAACCTGGGCGTTGCTGATCACGGCCATGATCCTCTACATCCCGGCCAACCTGCTACCGATCATGAGCGTCAGCGTCTTCGGCAATGGGGCGCCGGCCACCATCATGAGCGGAGTCGTCAGCCTGCTTCAGCTGGGGATGGCGCCCATCGCTCTGGTGGTGTTCGTGGCCAGCATCGTAGTGCCCACCTTCAAGCTTGGAGGGTTAGGGCTGCTGCTGTATTCCGTGCAACGACACCAGCCGATGTCCGCTCGACAGCGAATCATCATGTACCGCTTCATCGAATGGGTGGGGCGCTGGTCGATGCTCGACATCTTCGTCATCGCCATCCTGGTGGCGCTAGTGAACTTCGGCAACCTGGCACGCATCGAGGCCAACCTCGGTGCCGCCGCCTTTGCCAGCGTGGTGGTACTGACCATGCTGGCTGCAATGACTTTCGACCCCCGACTGATATGGGATAACACCCACTTGGACAATGAAAATGAGTGATCTGCCTGTCCCCAAAAAACACCCGGCCTCCAGCTGGTCGGCGATCTGGATCCTGCCCGTGCTAGCCCTGGTCATTGGTGCCTGGCTGGCGTGGCGCGCCTACGACGAGGCCGGCACCGTCATTCAGATCCGCTTCGAGAGCGGCGATGGTATCCAGGCCAAGAAAACCGAGGTGCTGTACAAGGGCATCTCGGTCGGCAAGGTGGTGGAGCTGAAGGTCAGCGACGACATCAAGGGCGTGCTCGCCTCCATCGAAATGGCCAAGGGAACCGAGAAGTACCTGAATGAAGATACCGACTTCTGGCTGGTGAAACCGCGGGTATCCCTGGCCGGCGTCACTGGCCTGGAGACCCTGGTGTCCGGGGTCTACATCGCGGTGGATCCGGCGAAGGGAGATAAAGGCGACCAAGGTGTTCGTAGCTTTACGGCCCTGAAGGAACCACCGCCGATGTCCGAGGAGGTACCCGGCCTGCACATCACGCTCAAGGCCGAGCGCCTGGGCTCTCTGGAGCAGGGTAGTCCGGTGTTCTACAAGCAGATTCTTGTGGGCCAGGTGAAGAGCTTCAAGCTGGGCGAGGACCACCGCACCATCGAGATCAGGGTGCACATCGAACCGGCCTACGCAGACTTGGTACGCAAACACACACGCTTCTGGAACGCCAGCGGGATCTCGATTTCCGGCGGTTTGTCGGGGTTCAAGGTACGCAGTGAGTCACTGCTGACCCTGGCCGCGGGGGGGATTTCCTTTTCCACGCCCGACAGCCATCGCGATAGCCCTCCCACCGACACCAGCAAGCCGTTTCGCTTGTACGAGGACTATGACGCGGCCCAGGTCGGCCTGCGGGTGAAACTGAAGATGAAGGACCTCAACGACATACAGTCGGGACAGACGCAAGTCATGTACAACGGCGTGCAGGTCGGCCTGGTCAAGAGCGTCGACATGAGCGGGGACTTCAGTGGCGCCACCGCCGAGCTGGCGATGGACCCGCGGGTCGAAGCACTGTTGTTGGAGGGGACCGAATTCTGGACCGTGAAGCCGAACATCTCGCTGGCCGGTATTACCGGGCTGGATGCGCTGGTGAAGGGCAACTACATCGCTGTACGTTTCGCCAAGAACGGAGTGCCGCGACGGGAGTTCAGCGTTCTCTCCAAGGCTCCGCCCATGGACATGAACGTACCAGGCTTGCACCTGATACTGACCGCCGATCGGCGCGGTTCGGTGGACGTGGGTTCGCCAGTGCTTTATCGGCAGATTCGCGTGGGCAGCGTGCAGAGCTACCAGCTGTCGACGGACAACCAGCGGGTCATGATCGGTGTGCATATCGAGCCCGAGTACACGCGGCTGGTGAACGGCTCGACGCGCTTCTGGAGCGCCAGCGGGGTGACGCTGAGTGGCGACCTCAACGGGCTCAAGGTCAAGAGCGAATCCTTGCAGACATTGATCAATGGGGGAGTCTCCTTCGACACCCTGGACTTGAAAGCGCCGCCCCTGGGCAAGGAGCGTCGTTTCGTCCTCCATGACAGCGAAGAGACCGCCATGGCCCGAGGCGCGCAGATTCAGCTCAGTGTCGAAGATGCCGAGGGACTGCGCGAAGGCACGCCTATTCGTTTCAAGGGGCTGCTGATCGGCAAGGTCGAGAACATCGACTTGAAAACCGATTTGTCCGGCGTGCAGCTCAAGGCGCGCCTGGAAACCTTTGCCGAACAATTCGCCCGCAGCGGCACACGCTTCTGGGTGGTGCGCCCGGCACTCGGGCTGATGCGCACGGAGCACCTTGGCACCCTGGTCAGCGGCCCCTACATCGAGGCCCTGCCCAGCAGTCGACCGGGGGAACGCCAGGTCCGCTTCCAGGCCCTGGCTGAAGCGCCCAATCTCCTGCCCGGCGGTGAAGGCCTGAGGCTGACCCTGAGCGCCCCCGACAAAGGCTCGATCAAGCTCGGCAGCCCGGTGACCTACCGCAAGATGACGGTGGGCAAAGTCATTGACATGAGCCTGGGGCCCCACGCAGACCGGGTGCTGCTGAGCATCCTCATCGAGCCGCGCTATGCCCCCCTGGTGCGTACTGGCAGCCGCTTTTGGAACGCCAGCGGAGTCGGCATCGAGGCGGGTTTATTCAAGGGCGTGTCGGTTCGCACCGAATCCCTGGAGGCCATGGTGGCGGGAGGGATCGCCTTCGCCACGCCCGACAGCGGGCAGATGGGCGAGCCGGCCAGGCCCGGGCAAACGTTCGCCCTGTTCGATGCTGTCGACGAACAGTGGCTGCAGTGGGCGCCGAAGATCCTACTCAAGGAAGCGGTGCAGTGATTGCACCCTCATCATTCAGTCAATGTAAAAGGAGTCAATTCATGTTCAAGCAACTATTTTGCGCCGCCGTCATCGCCGCCTCAGGCGTTTTTGTCGCACAAGCCCAGGATCCTCTGCCTTCGGCGCAGCAGGTGATGAGTGATCACAAGGAGAAGATCAATAACCAGATCGAGGCCATCAATTACAAACGCAAGCGGGTTGTGGAATCCAACATGGGGCTCGAAAGCCAGCAAGCCGAGGCCTTCTGGCCGATCTATGCTCGTTATCGCAATGAAATGGAGAGCCTGAACAAGGATTCGTTCGAACTGTTGCTGGAATATGCGCGAGCGTATGGCTCTGGAGCGGTCACGAATGAGGACGCGTCCAAGATAATCAAGGTGTACAAAACCTTGCAGGTAAAACGACAGATCCTGTTGAACCGCTACATCGATGAAGTCGCTGAAAAATTGTCTGCAGTGACCGCCATGCGTTTTCTACAGATAGAAGAACAACTGGATGCTGTAGAAATGCTGGAAACCGGGCAGCGTATCCCTCTGGTTGGAACCTCGCCGAATCGTCTGTAAGCCTATCAGGCCGCGGATCCGTCCAGCTGGGTGCGCGGCCTGTCTATCTTTCGAAATACGCCTCTGCCACCGCCCTGGATGCTAAAGAGAAGCTCGTTAGCATTCTCCGGAGAGGCGCGGTGCGTCTGTGAAGGCGATCGAGTGGTCGCGCGAAAGCGGCTGCCGGATTAAACCCAATGTGCATCGCCAGGAGTGGCCGCGGCGCTGGGGGCGCGTTCGACATTTGCGACCTGCCGCATTTATCGATGCACTTCTCCAGCTTGCCGCGGTGGTAGCCCAGGCGTACTTTTTGACCGGGTTTGCGCCCTTAGCGAGCAGTCGCTGAGGCGCCGTCTAGAAAGAGCAGTTCCAGTGTCTGTACAGACGTCGCGCTGGCTGCACGTCCACGGCGTTCGGCGTCGACAATGCCGTAGACCATGCTCAAGAACATTTCGGTAAACACCGCAGCGCTGATGTCGATGCGGAAGGCGCCTGCCTGTTGACCGCGCAGGAAGAAGGAATCCAAGGCATCGGCATACGCCCGCCAAGGTCGATGTGCCTCGCTGTCGTCGAAGGAGTCCGGACGATACTGGAAGAGCAAGAAGATCATCATCTCTCGATGCTTCAGGTGCTCGATGATCAGACGATGCAGGGCCATCACCGCGTCGCTGCTGTCCAGCTCGGCGTTGTCTATCACTTGAATGAGGACCTGTTCCCCATAGCTCTCCAGCATCGTCACCAGATTGTCACGGGTTCCACAGAACCGGTGCAGGGTCGCCTTGCTGACGCCTGCGGCCTGGGCCAATTCCTTCAAGGTAGCCCGAGGGTGGACAACTATTGCATCGGCCAACGCTTTGAGTAGACGCTCGTCGGTTATCGGAAGGTGCATCCCTATATTCCACACAGCCAATTGTGCCGTCATTGTGAAGGAAACGTGTACAGATGGCACCCATCTGATCACCTACTGATTCAATTAAGGCTTTAGGGTCGCTTTGGCGTCACCCGAGTTGCTCATGCATCCGTGAACATTCGCAGGTCGTTCCCGATTGCAGGATCACCACTCAGCAGCCAGCACGCCGCTGCACCCTGTGAGCCCGATACCGGGTTCGACCTGTGGGGTTCGCTTAGCGCAGGGACCTCAATCGCCGCCACAAGGTGGTCCGGCTGATGCCTAGGCGACGGGCCGCTTCGTCGAGATTGCCTTGGCAACTGTCCAGCGTCTGTTGTACGTGGCGTAGCTGGGCAGCCTTGCCGATCGTATGCAGGTCTGCTTCGCGTGGAGCAGGCTTGCGGGCAGGGGACACAGGCCTGTCTTCGCACAGTTCAGGTAGCACGCGAGCTAGATAGTGCTCGTTCAATCCGCGCTCGCCCACTAGCTCGCGGGCCGAGAGCATCGCGCGTTCGATCACGTTTTCCAGTTCCCGAACGTTGCCCGGCCATGAATAGCGCTCCAGGTACGGCAACAGGGCAGCCGGTATGTCCGCAGCGGCCGCAGGCTGCCCCTGAACCAGTAGACGTTGGCTGATGCCCTGGCAAATCAGCGCGATATCTTCCGGCCGGTCACGCAACGCAGTGGTCTGCAAGCGCAGAATGTTGAGCCGGTAATACAGGTCTGTCCGAAATTCGCCCTGCTCCATGGCTGCACGCAGGTCCCGGTGAGTGGCGGCGATGATGCGCAAGTCAATGGCAATGGGTTCGGTGCCACCCAGCCGGAGTACCTCCCGCTCCTGCAGCACACGAAGCAAGCGTGTCTGCAGCGATACCGGCATGTCGCCAATTTCGTCCAGAAACAGTGTGCCGCGGTGTGCGGCCTCAAGCAGCCCGGGCTTGCCACCTTTGCGCGAACCGCTGAAGGCACCTTCCTCGTAGCCGAACAGTTCGCTTTCCAGTAGCGACTCTGGAAGAGCCGCGCAGTTGATGGCCACGAAGGGCCCTTGCCGGCGAGGGCTCTCGTTATGAATGCCCTGGGCCAGCAGTTCCTTGCCGGTGCCGCTTTCACCGGTGATCAGGATGGTCGAATGGCTGGCGGCGAAACGCTTGGCCATTTGCAGCATTTCGCGGTTGGCGGCGCTGTTGCCGTGCAGCTGTTCGAGCCGGTAGCGGGCGGTGAATGCGCCTGGACGGCGAGTGGAGCGAATGCGCTGATCCGCCCGTTGCACGGCGGTGGTGTCCTGGCAGGTGAGCACAAGACCGGTACGCTGACCGTTTTCAAGGATGGGCAGCAGGTTGCTGACCACCGCATGCGAGCCCAGTCGAATGACCCGGTTCTCCTCGCCGCCGCCATCCCGCAACGCCTGCTGTAAATCCAGTTCCGGGCACAGTTGCTGCAGTGGTCGGCCCAGCGCTTCGCTGAGCGGTAACTCCAGCAGGTGGGCCAGGGCAGGGTTGAGCGACTGCACCAGCCCTTGGTTGTCGACCGCTGCCACGCCGGTGGGAATGTGTTGCAACACAGCGTTCAGGTGCTGTCGCTTGGCAATTTCGATGCGCTGACTGTCCAGGATGCCCAGGGCTTCCTCAAGTGCTCTGCGTACGGTGCCCTCGCTCAGCGACAGCACGCCGTGCAGTCCTGCCTGTTCCGCCAGTTCCACCACCGACGATGAGCCAATGATGCTGCGGCACCCCAGTTGGGCTGCCCGCTCGACCGCATGGCGGGCTTGCTCCAGTGTGGAGTAGGCGGCCTGGTGAACAGGCACGGTGAACAGCGCTGCCATGGCCGCAAGGTTGCGATCAATGCGGTTGTAGCTGAGCAAAGCGACCTGTGAGGTGTGCTCGCGTGCTTGGCCCAGCGCCCGCAGCAGATCGTCGCCTCCCACATGCATTGTCAATACCGGGCGCGTCAGGTGCTTGCGCAGGTAGGCGGCAGTGGCCCCGGCGCAGACAAATACGTCGACTTCATCGCGCTGTTCCAGTTCGCGAGCGGTCGGCAACGCTTCAGCCACTGAGGTGTCGAGCACCTCGATGCGGGTATCGAGATAGTCCGCAGCCAGTCCGGTCACGACATTGGCGAGGCGGCTGCGTTGCCGGGGACGCTGCAAATGGCTGATCAGCACGACGACCCGCGAAGTGGGAGATTCCATGACGAAGCCTTTCATTGGTGAAATGTTTCGATATTGAATGAAAATGTTTCTTTTATGCAATCCGCCAGAAGCCCACTGTCCCTTTCAACAAGCTGAAGGCCAGGTATGGCGAGGCTTTCAGTAGGTTCTTGAAGGGTTGGCCCGGTCATTGCTCTACCGTCTTGCCCACTCAAAAACGAAGGCAGGATTCATAGATTCATGACCCGTTCCCCTACGACTTTTCCGGCCAGCGATGCGTTCGTGGCCGCGACCCAAGACCAACGCTTGGTCGACTTCATCCGTGAGCGCGCCTTGGCGACCCGCGTCGTCATAAAGGCTCGCAAACGCCTGAGCGGTGGCGCCATCCAGGAAAACTGGCTGTTCGAGCTGCTGATCGAGGGAGGCCCCTGGGAGGGCGCGCGGAACTGGGTGTTGCGCAGCGATGCGCTCTCGGCACTGCCGGCCAGCCTCAATCGAGCGCAAGAGTTCGCCGTGCTTCAGGTGGTCCACGAGGCCGGTGTGAAAGTGCCGCGGCCGCTCTGGCTATGCCGCGATACCCACGTTTATGGTCGGGTTTTTTTCCTGATGGAATACAGGCCCGGCGTAGCAGCCGGGCGCCTGCTCAGTGCCGGTGCCGGGGCTCATGGACAGGCGCGGCTGGCAACGCAGCTCGGCGCCAACTTGGCGCGTGTGCATCAAGTGCGTCCGCCCTGCGCGGCGCTGGACTTTTTGCCAATACCGCAGGATGCACCCGCCCTGGCCACTGTTAACGCCTATCGCGATTACCTCGATACGCTCGCCGAGGCTTATCCGGTACTGGAGTGGGGGTTGCGCTGGTGCGAGCTGCATGCACCGCGCACCCGCGCCCTGTGCCTGCTTCATCGCGACTACCGTACTGGCAACTATCTGGCCAGTGAGCGAGGGCTGGAAGCCGTGTTGGACTGGGAGTTCAGTGGTTGGGGCGACCCTTGCGAGGACCTCGGCTGGTTTACCGCTCGCTGCTGGCGTTTTACGCGCCCCGACCTTGAAGCCGGCGGCATCGGGCTGCTACAGGACTTTCTAGGTGGCTATAACGATGTGTCCTCTGTACGTATCGAGCCGCGCCAACTGCACTTTTGGCAGGTCATGGCGACCTTGCGTTGGGCAGTGATCGCCTTGCAGCAGGGCCAGCGCCACCTGTCCGGTGAAGAGCCTTCCCTCGAATTGGCGCTGACCGCACGCCTGCTGCCGGAGCTGGAACTCGACATCCTGAACATGACGGGAGCAGAGGCACCATGACCCAGCCATATGCCCATGAACTCCTCGAGATCGCCCGCCAGACCTTGCTTGAGCAGGTGCTGCCGGCACTGGCCAGTGAGCTGCGCTACCCGACGCTGATGATCGCCAATGCCATGGCCATCGCCGCTCGCGAAAGTCGCCTGCAAGCGCATACCGGCAGCCAGGAGGAGGCGTACCTGGCCGCCCTGGTCGACGGGGCGGGTGCGCCCTTGCACGAAATCCGCCGTCAATTGGCCCGCGACATTCGCCAGGGACGCCATGACGATCCGCAACGCCGGCGCACACTGGTAGACGCCTTGCGGCAAGTGACCCTCGCTCGGTTAGCGATCAGCAATCCCAAGGCCATGCCCTGAGCGCGGCGACACCTACCTTTTCCCCCGGACCGACCAGAGTCAAGAAGGACAGACATGAATTTCACCCTGCCGGAAGAACTGCTTGCATTGCAGGCCAAGACCCGCGATTTCATCGCCGAACAGGTCATCCCGTTCGAAAACGACCCCCGCCAGGATGCCCATGGCCCCAGCGACGCCCTGCGTCGAGAGCTGCAGGCCCGCGCACAGTCGGCGGGCCTGCTGACGCCTCACGCCAGTCGTGAAATGGGTGGCCTGGGCCTGAGCCATGCCGCCAAGGCCATCGTCTTCGAAGAGGCCGGTTATTCGCCTCTGGGGCCCGTTGCACTGAACATCCACGCCCCGGACGAAGGCAATATCCACTTGATGGATGTGGTGGCCACCGAAGCACAAAAAGACCGCTGGCTGCGACCGTTGGTGCAGGGGCGGGTGCGCTCATGTTTCGCCATGACCGAACCGGCGCCGGGCTCGGGCTCCGATCCGTCGATGCTGCTCACTACCGCCACTCGCGATGGTGACGATTACCTGATCAATGGTCGCAAGTGGCTGATCACTGGAGCTGATGGGGCGGGGTTCGCCATCATCATGGCGCGCATGGAGGACGGTACGGCGACCATGTTCCTGTCCGACATGCAGCGTGACGAGATCATTCACGAGCGCCAGCTCAATACGCTGGACAGCTGCTTCACCGGTGGCCACGGGCAATTGCGCTTCGACAACCTGCGGGTGCCGGCAAGCGATGTGCTGGGCGAGATCGGCAAGGGGTTCCGTTATGCCCAGGTGCGCCTGGCGCCAGCGCGACTGACTCATTGCATGCGCTGGCTTGGGGCCGCGCGACGTGCCCACAACATCGCCTGCGACCATGCGCGCACCCGCGATGCATTCGGCAAGCCGTTGGGCGAGCACCAGGGGGTCGGCTTCATGCTCGCCGACAACATGATGGACCTGCATGTAGTGCGCCTGGCGGTCTGGCACTGTGCCTGGGTGCTCGACCAGGGCCAGCGTGGCAATGTCGATTCGAGCATGGCCAAGGTCATCAGCTCGGAAGCGCTGTGGCGGGTGGTCGATCGTTGCGTGCAGGTCCTGGGGGGACGCGGGGTGACCGGGGATACCGTGGTCGAGCGGATCTTTCGCGACATCCGTCCATTTCGCATCTACGACGGTCCGAGCGAAGTGCACCGCATGAGCCTGGCGAAGAAACTCCTCGACCAGCGCCTGGGAGCCCACTGATGCAGCCGAACCTTGCCGGACTGTTTGCCTTGGATGGGCGCCGCGCCCTGGTGACCGGCGCTTCCAGCGGCCTTGGACGACATTTCGCCATGACCCTGGCCGCGGCGGGTGCCGAGGTAGTGGTGACCGCCCGGCGCCAGGCGCCGTTGCAGAGCCTGGTCGAATCCATCGAGCTGGCCGGTGGTCGCGCCCGGGCCTTTGCCCTCGATGTGACCTGCCGTGAGGATGTGTGCCGGGTGCTCGACGCCACGGGCCCGCTGGATGTGCTGGTCAACAACGCAGGGGTGAGCGACAGCCAGCCCCTGCTCGATTGCGACGATGAAAGCTGGGACCGCGTGCTGGACACCAACCTCAAGGGCGCCTGGGCGGTGGCCCAGGAAAGCGCCCGGCGCATGGTCGCCGCGGGGCAGGGCGGCAGCCTGATCAATGTCACCTCGATCCTCGCCAACCGCGTGGCCGGCGCCGTCGGCCCCTATCTCGCGGCCAAGGCGGGCCTGGCGCACCTGACCCGCGCCATGGCCCTGGAACTGGCGCGCCATGGCATCCGTGTGAACGCCCTGGCGCCAGGGTACGTGATGACCGATCTGAACGAGGCATTCCTGGCCAGCGAGGCCGGGGAGAAGCTGCGCTCGCGTATCCCCAGCCGGCGCTTCAGCCAGCCGTCGGACCTCGATGGCGCCTTGCTGCTCCTGGCCAGCGATGCCGGGCGGGCCATGAGCGGCGCCGAGATCGTGGTCGATGGCGGCCATCTGTGCAGTAGCCTGTAAAGCGCCCGGCGCAAGAACAACAAGAAACAGGAGAGGTGTATGTACATTCAATGCCTGGGCAACATAGCGATGGGGTGCCGGTCATGATGACCCCGACCTTTGAGCATGAGCTTGCCCCCAACGAAGCCAACCATGTGCCGCTGTCGCCGCTGTCGTTCCTCAAGCGTGCTGCCCAGGTGTACCCGGAGCGCGACGCGGTGGTGTATGGCGGCCGGCGCTACAGCTACCGCCAACTGCACCAGCGCAGCCGTGCCCTGGCCAGCGCCCTGGAACGGGTCGGCGTGCAGCCGGGCGAGCGGGTGGCGATCTTGGCGCCGAACATCCCCGAGATGCTCGAGGCGCACTATGGCGTGCCCGGTGCCGGTGCGGTGCTGGTATGCATCAATATCCGCCTGGATGCGCGCAGCATTGCCTTCATCCTGCGCCATTGCGCGGCCAAGGTGCTGATCTGCGACCGCGAGTTCGGCGCGGTGGCCCGCCAGGCGCTGGCGATACTCGATGCGCCGCCGCTGCTGGTGGGTATCGACGATGCCCAGGCCGAGGATTTCGACCTGGCCCACGACCTCGACTACGAGAGTTTCCTGGCCCAGGGCGATCCCAACCGAGCGTTGAGTGCGCCGCAGAACGAATGGCAATCGATCGCCATCAACTACACCTCCGGCACCACAGGCGATCCCAAGGGCGTGGTCCTGCATCACCGCGGTGCCTACCTCAATGCCTGCGCCGGGGCGCTGGTCTTCCAGTTCGGGCCGCGCAGCGTCTACCTGTGGACCCTGCCGATGTTCCATTGCAATGGCTGGAGCCATACCTGGGCGGTGACCCTTTCAGGCGGCACCCATGTGTGCCTGCGCAAGGTCCAGCCCGAGGCGATCCATGCCGCCATCGCCGAGCATGCGGTGACCCACCTGAGCGCAGCCCCGGTGGTGATGTCGATGCTGATTCACGCCGGGCATGCCGAGGAGCCTGCCAGGCCGGTGTCGGTCATCACCGGTGGCGCGGCGCCGCCCAGCGCGGTGATCGCTGCCATGGAAGCGCGCGGCTTCAGCATCACCCACGCTTACGGCATGACCGAAAGCTACGGCCCCAGCACCCTGTGCCTGTGGCAACCGGGCGTCGATGAACTGCCTCTGGAGTCCCGCGCCCGGTTCATGAGCCGCCAGGGTGTCGCCCACCCGATGCTCGAGGAAGCCACGGTGCTGGATACCGACACCGGTCACCCGGTCCCGGCCGACGGATCCACCCTGGGCGAGCTGGTGGTGCGCGGCAACACAGTGATGAAAGGCTACCTGGACAACCCGGACGCGACCCGCAGCGCGCTGGCCAACGGCTGGCTGCACACCGGCGATCTGGCCGTGCTGCATCCGGACGGTTATGTGGAAATCAAGGACCGGGCCAAGGACATCATCATTTCCGGCGGCGAGAACATCAGCTCGCTGGAGATCGAGGAGGTGCTCTACCAGCATCCCGAGGTGGTCGAGGCCGCCGTGGTGGCGCGCCCCGATGCACACTGGGGCGAAACCCCGCATGCTTTCGTCACCCTGCGCGCCGACGCCCAGGCCAGCGTCACGGCTGGCGACCTGATCCGCTGGTGCCGAGAGCGGCTGGCGCACTTCAAGGCGCCGCGCCATGTCTCGCTGGTGGAGCTGCCCAAGACCGCCACCGGCAAGATCCAGAAGTTCGTCCTGCGTGAGTGGGCCCGGCAACAGGAGGCCCAGGCCACCGGCGCCGAACACTGATCGAGCCGCAGCACCTGCACATCCCATAACAACAAGTACGTTGCCCGAGGTGCCCCATGTCCAGCCTGTTATACGAGCGTGTTCGCGCCAGTGCCCGGTTCCAGCAACTGGTGGCGCGCAGAAACCGTTTTACCCTGAGCCTGTTCCTGCTGATCCTGGCCACGTTCTATGGCTACATCGCGTTGGTGTCGTTCTGGCCCGAGCTGATTGCCAGGCGCCTGGCCCAAGGGTCGAACATGACCGTCGGCGTCGCTGCCGGCGCCTTCCTGTTCGTGTTCTTCTGTGCGTTGTCGGTGCTGTATGTGTATCGGGCCAATGGTGAGTTCGATCGCCTGACCCAGGCGTTGGTCGCCGGGCTGGATGAGGAGGCGGGCGCATGAAGAAGCTATTGCCTCTGGCGTTGTTGCTGCACTCTGGCCTGCTGCTGGCGTCGCCCGCGTTGGACGTGGGCCAGCGTCAGCCCCTCAACCTGCATGCCATCGGCATGTTCATGGTGTTCGTGCTCTTGACCTTGTGCATTACATGGTGGGCGGCGCGGCGCACCCGCTCGACGGCGGATTTCTACAGCGCCGGCGGCGGTATCCTGGGCTGGCAGAATGGCCTGGCGCTGGCCGGTGACTATATGTCCGCCTCGACACTGTTGGGGATCACCGCACTCATCTATACCTCCGGCATGGATGGCTACATCTACCTCATTGCTTTCTTCGCGGGCTGGCCGGTGTTGTTGCTGTTGATGACCGAGCGGCTGCGCAACCTGGGCCGCTTCACCTTCGCCGACATCACCTCGTACCGCCTCGACCAAGGCAAGGTGCGCACCATGGCCGCCATCGGTTCGCTGACCGTGGTGTGTTTCTACCTGGTGGCGCAGATGGTCGGGGCCGGGCAACTGATCAGGCTGCTGTTTGGCCTGGACTACCACATCGCCTTGGTGATTGTCGGCGCGCTGATGATGCTGTATGTCACCTTTGGCGGCATGGTGGCGACCACCTGGGTACAGATCATCAAGGCGTTCCTGCTGCTGGTCGGCGGTTCACTGGTACTGTTTCTGGCGATGCGCGAGTTCGACTTCAGCTATGACACGCTGGTCACCCAGGCCATGGATACCCATGCCCTGGGTGAACGCCTGCTGGCGCCTGGCAGCTTGCTGGCCGACCCATTGACAGCACTGTCGCTGAGCCTGGGGCTGGTATTCGGAACGGCCGGACTGCCCCATATCCTGATGCGGTTCTTCACCGTCAGCGATGCCCGGGAGGCACGAAAATCCGTGCTCTATGCCACCGGGTTCATCGGTTACTTCTTCAATGTCATTTTCCTGCTGGGCTTGGCGTCGATCGTGATTGTCAGCCAGCAGCCACAGTTCTTCGAGGGTGGACAGGTGGGTGGCAAGCTGCTGGGCGGGGGCAACATGGTGGTCATGCACCTGGCCCAGGCGGTCGGCGGCAACCTGTTGCTGGGCTTTTTGTCGGCAGTGACCTTCGCCACCATCCTGGCCGTGGTTTCAGGCCTGGCCCTGGCCGGGGCATCCGCGATAGCCCACGACCTGTATGCGCGGGTAATAATGAAGGGATCGGCCAGCGAGGCCCAGGAGTTGCGGGTGACCAAGCTGGCCACCCTGGGCCTTGGGTTGGTGGCGATAGTCCTGGGCATTGTGTTCGAAAATATCAACGTTGCCTTCATGGTCGCGCTGGCCTTTGGCATCGCCGCCTCGGCCAACTTCCCGGTGCTGTTCCTCTCGATGTTCTGGTCGGGGCTGACCACGCGTGGCGCGTTGGCCGGTGGCTACGTAGGGTTGCTCAGTGCCATGGGGTTTGTGGTGTTTTCCAAGCTGGTATGGGTGGATGTCTTGCACTTCGCCGAGCCGCTGTTCCCCTATGCCCAGCCTGCGCTGTTTTCCATGCCGCTGGCGTTTTTGATGGCATATGCCGTTTCCCGGCTGGACCGCACTGCGCGGGCCAAGGCGGAAAGGGCGGCCTTCGCCGATCAGTTCGTACGGGGCCAGACAGGCCTTGGTGCCAACGGTGCAATGGATCATTGAGTCACAAGCGGTCGCTGGCGGATGAGTGCCAGCGGCCGCGTGACACCTCGCTAGTAACCTCTGAAGATATCCCCAATGCTGATAGTCGGATGCCCCTTGTGTTGCGCCGTCCCTTGGTGGGCGAGGGTCGGCCTTGGGGCAAGAAGGACACCCAGGAAACTGGCCAGCGTCAAGACGGCCAGTAGAAAACCAAATCGGCGCATATGATCCTCCAGCAATTTTTATGATTGTTGTCGTCGGGTTCGATCCAAGAGGCCTGTAACCGCGCGGTCATGCCTCTTTCGCGGCGCCGTGCTCGCGAGCGAACACCTGGGTGGTGGCCGCGATTTTCTGGATCGCCATAGCCCAATGATTCCGCGCGTTGCACGACCTGACACACGGCGTCGAACACTGGCGTCCAGGCACGTTGTGCATGCATGGATTCAGCAATGTGCGCAAACACGCCCGCATGCACATCAAGCCTCGCCTGATCGCCCGCGAAATCCTGCACTTCGAGCCGGCGTACCGCTTCCTCGAGTGCATCAGCGATGAAAAAGGGTGACGTGTCGAGCAGGAGTCGGGCTGTTCTCGAAACAGGCGTGCCAAACCGATCGCTTGCGCCCACGGCCTAGAAAAATACAGCCATCGCGGCAAATGCATGGGCGTGGAGCACGGTTGCAAAGGCGAATGCTTGTTCCCAGGGAAGGAACACCGTATGGCCGGCGAGTACTTCAAGTAGCGCCCGATGCTGCTCGAAGGCCTCAGATAAGCTTGCGCCATGATTGTCCCCATCGCCCCGAGTCCGACTACGGACACATCAAAGTCGGAGCAGGTTTCATTTTGTTCGTCCACAGTCAAACCCTCATGATGAGTGCCTCACGTGATCCATGACGTTATCCGCATCGCCAACGGGTGCAGTCTGTGCGTCGCCCGCAAGTGAGAAGCTGGCGTGCGCCATGTGTACCGGCACAT
>JGI25163J39215_1000212_pt1 | contig 21952 bp, 20 predicted proteins | sample AraplaCL_Cvi_mLB_FD_39215 | JGI IMG/M metagenome (IMG submission 39215)
TCGCGAGCAGGCTCGCTCCCACAGGGATTGCATTAAGTTCGATTGTTATCGGGTTTTTTCAAGATATTTTTGACGAAATGAATTTGTTCTGCTTTTAAAGCCGATTTTTATCGGTTATAAAGTCGCCTAACGTCACGGCGTGGATCACCGCGCCTGGCCGTTCCCATTTCTGTCATCGGTCGATGCCACAATCGACCCTCTGCACCCGCCCGGGAGATGATTCATGAGCCGTATCGTTACCGTCGCCGCTACCCAGATGGCTTGTTCCTGGGACCTTGAGGCCAACCTCGAAACCGCCGAGAAACTGGTGCGCGAAGCCGCGGCCAAGGGGGCGCAGATCATCCTGATCCAGGAACTGTTCGAGGCGCCCTACTTCTGCCAGAAGCCCAACCCGGATTACCTGCAACTGGCCACCACAGTGGACAGCAACGTGGCCATCGCGCACTTCCAGAAAGTCGCCCGGGAGTTGCAAGTGGTGCTGCCCATCAGCTTCTACGAGTTGGCCGGGCGCGCGCGTTTCAACAGCATCGCGATCATCGATGCCGACGGCAGCAACCTGGGGATTTATCGGAAAAGCCACATCCCGGATGGCCCTGGCTACCACGAGAAGTACTACTTCAACCCGGGCGATACCGGCTTCAAGGTGTGGAACACCCGTTACGCCAAGATCGGCGTAGGCATCTGCTGGGACCAGTGGTTCCCCGAGTGCGCCCGCAGCATGGCGCTGCAAGGCGCGGAAATTCTCTTCTACCCCACCGCCATCGGCAGCGAACCCCACGACAAGACAATCTCCTCCCGCGACCACTGGCAGCGGGTGCAGCANGGCCATGCCGGNGCCAACCTGATGCCGCTGATCGCCAGCAACCGCATCGGCAACGAAGAGCAGGACGGCTACGACATTACCTTCTACGGCTCGTCCTTCATCGCCAATCAGTTCGGCGAGAAGGTTCAGGAGCTCAACCAAACTGAAGAAGGTATCCTTGTGCACAGCTTCGACCTCGACGAGCTCGAGCACATCCGCAGCGCCTGGGGCAGTTTCCGTGACCGTCGTCCGAACCTCTATGGCGCGCTGAAAACCCTCGACGGTTCCCTGGAGTCCTGAACACTATGAGCACTTTGCACAGCACGCCGCGCGCCGACGGTTTCTACATGCCCGCCGAATGGGCGACCCAGACCCAGGCCTGGATGATCTGGCCCGAACGCCCGGACAACTGGCGCCTGGGCGGCAAGCCGGCGCAGGCCGCCCATGCCGCGGTGGCCAAGGCCATCGCGCGCTTTGAGCCGGTGACCGTGGCGGTGTCCGCGGCCCAGTATGAAAACGCCCGGGCGCGCCTGGACGTGCCCAATATCCGTGTGGTGGAAATGTCCAGCGACGACGCCTGGATCCGCGACACCGGCCCGACTTTCGTCATCAACGCCAGTGGCGAAGTGCGCGGCGTGCACTGGGGCTTCAACGCCTGGGGTGGTTTCGAGGGCGGCCTGTATTCGCCCTGGAACCGTGACGAGCAGGTCGCCAGCAAGGTCCTGGAAATCGAACGTTGCCAGGAGTACCGCACCGAGGGCTTCGTGCTTGAAGGTGGCTCGATCCACGTCGATGGCGAAGGCACCCTGATCACCACCGAGGAATGCCTGCTCAACCACAACCGCAATCCGCACCTGTCCCGCGAAGAGATCGAGGCGGTACTGCGCGAGCATCTAGCGGTGGAGCAGATCGTCTGGCTGCCGGACGGCCTGTACAACGACGAAACCGACGGCCATGTGGATAACTTCTGCTGCTATGTGCGCCCGGGCGAAGTGCTGCTGGCCTGGACCGACGATCCCCAGGATCCGAACTACCCGCGTTGCCAGGCCGCCCTGCAGGTGCTGGAAAACACCCGTGACGCCAAGGGCCGCACCTTCAAGGTGCACAAGATGCCGATTCCCGGCCCCTTGTACGCCACTGAAGAGGAATGCGCCGGAGTCGACGCGGTGGAGGGCAGCCAGGAGCGCAACCCTTCGGTGCGCCTGGCGGGTTCCTACGTGAACTTCCTGATCGTCAACGGCGGGATCATCGCGCCCAGCTTTGACGATCCGATGGACGCCCAGGCCAAGGCCATCCTGCAGCAGCTGTTTCCCGAGCACGAAGTGGTGATGGTGCCGGGNCGTGAACTGTTACTGGGGGGCGGCAATATCCACTGCCTTACCCAGCAACAGCCCGCGCCACAGCGGATTTGAGTGCCGTTGTAACAGCCGATGTCGGTTGTTTGCCGGTGCCGGCCCGGCCAGTGGCCTGAGCTTCACCAGCCAGCCCGCAGCCTAGACAGGCCGCGGGCTTTTTCATGGCCGCATGTCGGCACAAATGGCACATTGGCATAGCTCTTGTATCTCCCCTGGTGTGATTCTGAGACATGGAGAACAGTGTTGTTCTGTCATAAAGCTTGGATAAGTTAGGCCGCTCAGATACCAGGAGAGCGCTGGAATGAACATGGTCAGCGAGCGGGCGTCCCATCCCTTGGCAATGAATAACGAGTCGCTGCAGGTGCTGGCCCAATGGTTGAAGTCCAATGGAACGCGTCAGATCAGGGAACCTGATCCGCGCCGGATCATCATTGAGCGTTACCCCGCTGGATTGCTCAGCGAGGCGGAACTGCAGGCGTTGTGGGATGTGGTGAAAGGATAGACAGACAAGGGATGGTACGAAGCGCTGCCGGGATGGCAGCGCTTTTTTTTGCCTGGCATTCAGAGGCCGGGCATCCGGGCTTCAGAAGCGATAGTTGCCGGTGACCACCAGGCTGCGAGGGTCGCCCGGCTGGATCTGGAAGGCGCTGGTGGCGGAACTGTAGTACTCGCGGTCGGCGATATTGTTCAGCGCAGCGCGTACGTCCCAGTCCTTGTGCCGGTATCCGGCCAGGGCGTCCCAGCGGCCATAACCGGGCAGCACCACGGTGTTGCTGCTATCGGCGAAGCGGTCGCCGACCAGGGTCAGGCCGGTCTCGGCGTACCAGCCCAGTTCCGGTTTCCAGGTGATGAACAGGCTGCCATTGCGCTTGGCGACGTTGTTCACGCGCTTGTCTTCGAAGCCGTTGTTGTCCTTGACCACCACGGCGTCCTGCAGGCCGATGCCGCCGCGCAGGTACCAGTTGCCGACGATCTTGCCGGTGCCCGTCAGTTCGATGCCGCGGGAGCGTTGCAGCCCGGTGAGTAGGGTGATGCTGCGGTCCTGCGGATCGGAGGTGCGACGGTTGTAGAGCTCCAGCTCATACACCGCCAGGGTGGTGCTCAGGCGTTCGCCCAGCCAGTCGCTCTTGACCCCGACTTCCTTCTGCCGGGTGAGCTCAGGGCTCAGGTCGTTGCCGTTCCCGGCGGCGTTCGGGGTGATGCCGATCAGGCCGCCGCCCACCGGTGAGAACGACTTGCTCCACGAGGCATAGAACGAGTGGTGCTCCAGCGGCGTCCAGACCACCCCCAGGCGCGGGCTGACGCTGTGGCTCTCGCGGCTTTCGGAGAGCCCGTTCCTGCGGTTGCTGGTCTGCACATCGAAGTTGTCGTAGCGCAGGCCGGCGAGCCATTGCCATTGATCGTTCAGGCGCAACTGGTCCTGCACATAGAGGGCCCGGCTTTCGACCTCGGTGTGGTTGTTGCTCCAGACCTGCATGCGGCCGGTGTGGCTCTGGTACGGGTTGGGGTTGTACAGGTCGACGGCGGGTACCGCCTGGCTGCCCGGCCCGGAAGTGGCGGCGTTGTAGAGGATCGGGTCGCGGCGCTGGCTGCCGAGCTCCAGGCCGGTGAGCAGGCGATGTTCCAGGCCGAAGGTGTCGAAACGGCCCTCCAGTTCGGTGTTGTTATAGACGTTGCGGGTCTTCAGGTCCTGCTGCCAGCGTTGGCGTTGGACCTTGCCGGTCGTGGCGTTGTAGCCGGTCTGGTAGGTGTTGTCGAAGTCGCTGTCGAGCTTGAATACCCCCAGGGTGTGGCGCAGTTGCCAGTTCTCGCTGAGCTCGTAGCTCAGCTTGGAGCGCAGGGACTGGGACTTGTCGTCGATGTAGTCGCGGTGATCGCCGTAGGTGGTGTCGCGGCTGACGTCCGCCGGGCGTCCGTTGACCCCGGGGATGCCGCGGTCCGGGGTGCGGTTGTAGCGGCTGTATTCGTACTGCACCAGCCAGTTCAGGTCCGGGGTCAGTTGCCAGCTCAAGGAGGGGGCGAACAATTGGCGGTTGCCGCTGACGCCTTTGCGGAAACTGTTCCGGTCCTCGTTGCCCAGGTTCAGGCGCAGGCTGATGTGCTCTGTCGGGTCGGCGCTGAGGTCGGCATACAGGCTGCGCAGGTCCTGGCTACCGCCCTGGACTTCGACGCTGGAGCGGCGGCCGAATTCCGGCAGCTTGCTCACCCGGTTGATGATCCCGCCCTGGCTGCCACGGCCGTAGAGCACCGCCGCCGGGCCCTTGAGCACTTCGATGCGTTCGATGTTGTGCAGGTCGCGCACGTATTGGCTGTCGTCGCGGATGCCGTCCAGGTAGAAGTCGTTACTGGCATCGAAGCCGCGGATCCGCAGGCTGTCGAAGCGCGTGTCCGAGCCGCTGCTGACGTTGGGAATGCCACTCAAGGCGCTGCCCAGGTCGTTGACGCCGTAGTCCAGCACATTGGCGGTCTTGATTGTGTCGATGGCCTGGGGCACGTAGCGCGCCGGGGTCGAGGTACGGGTTGCAGTGCTGACTTCCTTGACCCGTGGGTCATCGGGGTCGGCTTCGGCCTCGGCGCTGATGGAGGTCAACGGCAGGGTAGTGCTGGCAGCGCAGGCAAAACCGCTGGCCAGCAGGGTGCAAAGACCCAGGGACAGGGGCATGAGGCGGAAATGGGCAGGCATCTGAAACGCATCCGAGAAGGGGAAATTCGAGGGCGCGAATGGTAATGCTTGTCATTAGCGTATGTTAAATATTCCCTAATAAGTTCTATTGGCTATTTGTTTCTGAATGTATCTTTCGGGCATCGGTTCGCATACTGAGGCCAAACAGACGGATTCGACCGGTTACTGCAACAGACTAAAAGCCAATTCGAGGTTTTTCCCTTGGCGCGCGCGGCCTAGTCTGCGTGACATCGAATTTTCAAGACCTTGCTGGAGCCCGGATATGCCCTTGGCCACCCTTCATTATATTTATGACCCCCTGTGCGGCTGGTGCTACGGGGCCAAGCCGCTGGTACAGGCCGCCCAGGCGGTGGTGCCGGTGGTGGCCCATGCCGGCGGCATGATGACCGGGCGCAACCGCCAGCCGGTCTCGCCGCAACTGCGCGATTACGTCATGCCCCATGACCGGCGGATTGCCGAGTACACCGGGCAGCCTTTTGGCCAGGCCTATTTCGAGGGCCTGCTGCGCGATGAGACGGCCACCTTCGACTCGGCGCCGCCGATTGCCGCCGTACTGGCGGCCCAGGCTTTGGAAGGGCGGGGCCTGGAATTTCTGGGCCGGTTGCAGACAGCGCATTATCTGGAAGGGCGCAGGATCGCCGACCGGCAGGTGCTGCTGGAGCTGGCGCAGGCCCAGGGGTTTGCCCCGGCCGCCTTCGAGGCGGCCTTCGACCAGGTGGTGGCCCATGAACTGGACAACCATATAAAGGCCAGCCGGGCCCTGTTGGCCAAGGTCGGCGGGCAAGGCTTCCCGACCCTGGTGCTGGAGCGCGATGGTCGTTACCAGTTGCTCGATATCAGCCCATGGCTGGGCAAACCCGAGGCCTTCGCCGACTGGCTGAAGACCTCCCTGGGCGCCGATAGCCGCCCTCACGATGGCGCGGTCCAGGCCTGTGGCCTGGACGGTTGCACACCCTGAATTCACCTGACCTGCGTGGAGTCACCCATGGATAACCTAGCGTTGATCAAGAGCACCTACGAAGGTGCCAACTCCCAGGAAAATGCGCGCAACACCGCCGCGGCCCTGGCCCCCGATGCGCGCTGGACCGAGGCGGCGGGCTTTCCCTATGCCGGTACCTATGTAGGGTTCGAGGCGGTGCTGGAGCATGTCTTCAAGCGCCTGGGCTCGGAGTGGCAGGACTTCACCTTCAAGGTCGAGAACTATGTGGCCCAGGGCGACAAGGTGTTCGCCTATGGCAATTACCAGGGCGTCTACAAGGCCTCGGGCAAGCCGATCGATGTACGGGTGGCTCACTTGTGGACCCTTAAAGATGGCAAGGTCACCCACTTCGAGCAATTCGTGGACAGTCATACTGTGCAGCTGGCAATGCTCTAGCCCGCAGTTCTTAGAATATTTTCAGCTATTCAAAGACGATTCACGAAATTGACACGTTGTTAAGGGCGCAGATAGGATTCGCCCCAACGCCTGTGGCCAGGAGCCATATTTCAGAATAATAAAAGGCCCGCCGCGCTCACCCGCGGTCGGGCTTTTTTGTTTCAACGGTAGAAGAGCGTTCAATCGCCATAGCCGCGGAGCTCACAGCGCGTCACCAAACCGTAATAAGGAAAATAAAATGTTTAAACAGCGGATCTGCTTGGTTGCACTGGGGATTTTGAGCGCAACACAGGCCATGGCCGACGGCCAGGCCGACGCCAAGGGTTTTGTTGAAGACAGCAGCCTGAAAGTGCTGTTGCGCAACGCCTACATCAACCGTGACTACAAAGATGGCAACCCGGACAAGGCTGAATGGGGCCAGGGTTTCATCGGTACCTTCTCCTCGGGCTTCACCCAAGGCACCGTGGGCGTGGGCGTTGACGCCTTCGGCCTGTACGCACTGCGCCTGGATGGCGGCAAGGGCCGCAGCGGTGCCGGTGGCATCGACTTCTTCAAGCAGGGTGACAGCGGTAGCGCTGCAGACGACCTGGCCAAGGCCGGTGCTGCAGTCAAGTTCCGTTTCTCCAACACCGTGCTGACCTACGGTGACCAGATGCCGGCCCTGCCGGTGCTGAACTACGACAACTCGCGCCTGCTGCCGGAAAGCTACACCGGTACCCTGATCACCTCCAAGGAGATCAAGGGCCTGGAGCTGAACGCAGGTCACTTCACCGCCGAATCGCGCAAGAGCGCCGAAGGCCGTGACAGTGGTGGCCTGAAGTCGATCAACGTATTGGGCGGTAGCTACCAGTTCACCGAGCAGTTCAAGGGCGCGCTGTACGCTTCCGACGTCGAAGACGTGCTGAAGAAGCAGTACATCAACCTGAACTACGTGTTCCCGCTGGCCACTGATCAGTCCCTGACCCTGGACTTCAACGGCTACCGTACCGAGCTGGACAAGTCCTACGCCGAGAAGGCTAAAGCCGGCGGCGAAGACAACAAGATCTGGAGCCTGGCAGCCACCTACGCCATGGGCCCGCACTCCTTCACCCTGGCGCACCAGCGCAGCACCGGTGACAGCAACCTGGGCTATGCCTACGGCGGCTACCAGCGTGGTCAGAACCGCGTGGGCGATGGCGGCAACACCATCTACCTGGCCAACTCCTACTGGTCCGACTTCAACGCCGAAGACGAGCGCAGCTGGCAGCTGGGCTACGGTCTGGACTTCGGCGCCTTCGGCGTACCGGGCCTGACCTACAACGTCGCTTACGTGCGTGGTGACAACATCACCACCTCGACCTCCACCGGCGGCAGCGAGCGGGAAATCTTCAACCAGCTCAAGTACGTAGTACAGAGCGGTCCGGCCAAAGACCTGAGCGTGAAAGTACGCAGCTCGGTACTGCGGGTTTCGCAGAAGTCTTCCGAGTACAACGTGGGCGGCAACGAACTGCGTGTGTTCGTCGACTACCCGATCAACGTGTTCTGATGAACGCCTGATCACCCCCCTGATATCAGTGGGGGAAACACGAAAGCCCCGACTGGTTCGGGGCTTTTTTGTGCCTGGGCATCCGGGTTGCGCACATGCCCGGGATGGCGGGTGACTGTTCTCGCCCGGGTGCCTTTTTCGGCGAGTGGTTGGCGCATATCAATCTTGTTACAGTCCCCCCCCTGTCTTGTCACGGATGATTTCGATGTTCCGTACCCTGCTATCCGGCCTGTGCCTGCTGAGCGTCGCCAGCATCGCCCACGGCCAGCAAGCGACTGCGCCCGAGCAGTTGCTGAGCGACTTCTCCCGCTGCGATGCGCAGTTCTTCCAGAACCTGAATACCGCCCGACTGCCGACCGGCACCTTGAGCCTGGCCCGGTACGGTGCGGTAAGCGCGCCCAAGGTCATGAACCCATTGCAGGAAGGCGGGCGCTACCAGGCCTTCGAACAGCCGCTGCTGGTCAATGGCGTGCGCCTGGTGGGCTACTACAACGAAGCTCAGTCGCTGAAGTCGGTGGGCAACCTGCTGTTCTGGGGCTTTGTCGCCGAGGGCCAGCCCAAGGACGTGGCCGCGGCGCTCAAGCCGCTGCTGGTGGACAACAGCCGCCTGAAGGCAGACCGCAGCGCCATGAGCCGGGTGGAGATCCGCCGGGTCGGCGACCCCATCGACCAGTGGCGCACCGAAGGCCTGGCAGGCGGTGGCGTGGCTACGCCATTCGGTTATGTCGAACGCATCCTGAGCATCGACATCGGTACCACCAGCGCACCGATTGCCGGCCGCACCACGATCTTCTGCAGCTTGCAGGGCACGGTCACCGCGCCGTTGCTGCAGGTGTATCGTCCTGACCTCAACGCCCATCTGCTGGATTGAAAAACATGCCTTCATTGTCTGTACGCGGGTCGCTCCTGCTTGTGTGTGCCCTTGCTGTGACTGGCTGCGCCAGCCTGCAGAGCCAAGACCAGATCAACTACGCCCATTGCCGCATGGTGGGCCAGGCTTCCAAGGCCGAAAAATTCGACGTGGTGCTGCAAGAGGCCGACCTGTGCCTTGAGAAGAACCAGCTGAGCCAGCCCATGCAGAGCCTGGTGTACTGGCTCAAATCCGATGCCTACGCCAGCTTCAAGCGTTATCCGCAAGCCATCGCCGCCAAGGAAAAATCCATCGAGCTGGGCCCCAAGCCCGATGCTCGGGCGGTGCTGGACCTGAGCCGTCTTTATCGCGAAGCGGGCAACCCGCAAAAGGCCCTGGAGCTGGTGCAGTCCAACCTTGACAACAACCTGGGCGAGGCGGGCAAGGGCACTGGTTTCAACATGCCGACCTACTACCACCTGGGCCAGACGCTGTACGACCTGGGCCGCTATCGCGAGGCCGCGGAAGCCTACAGCACCGGTCTGTTGAAGCAGCCCGACTATGCCTGGGCCTTCTACCACCGCGGCCTGGCCTACGACAAACTGGGCCAGACCGACGACGCCCGCGCTGACTTTGCCCAGTTCGCCAAGCTGGTGAACCAGAAGTACGTCGAGCCGCAGCACCAGGCCAAGCTGGCCGAGTACAAGATCACGCTGCCTTGAATGCAGCGTGGTTGATGCAATAAAAAAGGCTCGCCTGATCGCGAGCCTTTTTTATCCGCGGGCGCTGCCCGTCAGTCGTCCGGATTGATGGCGAACTTCAGCTGGTTGCCCTGCAGGTAGACCACCGCTTCACGGCCATGGATATCCACCGGCCGAGCCGACATTGCGTCGTGATCGGTGACTATCTTCGACAACTCCTTGCCCCGCATATCGACCCGCCAGATACAGGCCCGGGGCCCTTGGTTATCGAAGTACAGCACCGGGCGCGTGGTGCTCCAGGTCGGGTTGACGATGGCCCATCCGGCATCGGGCTGTTTCTGCTCGGTGATGTTCTCCGAATGGCTGCCAGCGTTGGCGCGGTCATAGTTCAGGGACAGCTGGCTGCTGTCGCGGTTGAGGTCCTGCTCCACCCGCGCCCGGGCGTGCATGAAGGTGTTGGAGCCAACCTGGAACACCTGCTGGGTGCTGGAGGGTGTGCTGCGCGAACCCAGGCGGTAGACCATGCTTTGCTGCAACTGGCCCGCCAGCTGCTCGCGGTAGTAGAACTGGCCATCGACTATCCCGGCGTAGCGCGGCCCCTGGTCGTTGGCCCCGGGATTGGCCCAGCCGGCGAAGGCGATGTCCTGGGCGATGGGATGCAGCCCCGGCTGGTCATCGGCGTACTCATACAGGGTGCCGACATACACCGGCTTGCCCTGCTGATAGCGCCCGACAAACAGCACCACATGCAGCACCCCGGCGATCACCTGGGCATCGACGATCTGCTGGTCGCCCTGGGGCAGGGTGCTGTTGAAGGTGGCCAGGGTGAAGTTCTGCCAGTCGTCCGGGTCATAGACCAGGTACGCCTCGCCGGGAGCCAGTGGGCGCAGTGCGTCCGGGGCGGGCGCGGGAGGAATCGGCAGCGACGTGAGCATTTTCACCTGGGCCCGGTAGACCGACTCCAGGCAATCGGTGTCGGGACAGGTATTGCGGGTGTTCTTCAACCAGTGGCCTTGCAGCAGGCGGAACACCTGCAAGTGTTTCAGCGCCTGGTAGCGGCGGGTCATATCCTCGTCCTTGGCGGACAGCGTCGGCGTGGCGCAGACGGTCTTTTCCACTTGGGTCGAGGCCTTGGCGCAGTCGAAGCCGGCGGCCTGCAGATCGGGCGCCAGCGCGCCCAGGGCGAGGCTCATGGCCGCCAGCGAGAGCAAAGGGAGCTTCATCAACACATCCTTGTCGAAAACGGGTCAGGGGGTCTGGAACGTCTGCAGATAGGCCAGCAGATTATCGATTTTTTCCTCATCGCTCAGCCCCCAGAAAATCATTCGGGTGCCGGGTACCACGGCCTTGGGATCTTCCAGGTACTGGATGAGCTTGTCTCGGCTCCAGACAATGCCCGAGGACTTCATGGCCGTCGAGTACTGGTAGTCCGCGGCGCTGCCGGCGGGGCGGTCGATGATGCCATTGAGCTGCGGCCCGAAGGAGCTGCGCACCGAAGGCCCGATGTTATGGCAGCCGCTGCACAGGCGCTTGAACAGCTTGGCGCCGGCTTCGGCATCACCGGCCAGGGCCGGGGCGCTGAATAGCAGGGAGTGGAGCAACAGGGTCAGGATCGATACGGCGATGGGCTTCATGGGCGGCCTGCGTGCAACTGGAATCGGCGGCTATTGGAGCATGAAGCGCATGCCTGGGGGGAGCCTTGCCATGCAAGGCTCAGAAGCGCCCACTGATACCCAGCAACGGGCCCTTCTGGACAATGTCGTAGACAAACCCGTCATGGCGATAATCGACCCCCATGGCCCGGTAGCCGGCCACCGCCGAAAAGCCCGGCAGGAACTCCCAGCCCGCCAGTGCGGCCAGGTCCCAGTCTTCCCGGGACTGCCCGGCGCCCGCCATGCCCCAGGCGGAGAGCCAGAACCGCTCATTCACGGCGTAGTGCCCGCGCACCCCCGCCATCGCGTCGGCCCAGGTGGCCTTGTCCGAGCCCGACAGGCCCCCGGCCGGCCCACCGTGCAGGGTGATGCTGGTGCTGCTGTACCAGACGCGCACGCCGCCGGCGATGTCCAGGCGATGGTCGTCATCCCCCAGCACCTGGTAGCCGCCCCCCAGGAAACCCGAGGCGGTCTTGCTCTGCACCTCAAGTTTGGACGCCAGCGCTCCGGTTGGCAGCCGGTTGCGGGTGTCGGTGTCGATGTACATCAGGTCGGCGAGCACGCTGTAGGGGCCGCGCCGCGCTTCGCCCATCAGCATTACCGACATGTCGACACTGCGCGCGATGTCCGAGAAGTCGGACTTGATGAACTGGGTCCCTGTGCTGCGGTGGCCTACGTGCCCGCGGATCCCGGCGCCCCAGACGTACGGGCCGCCGTTGAACCGCCAGCCATCGTCGTCTGCCGCCATGGCCACGGGCGGCAGGCTGGTTCCTGCGGTCGTCAAGGCGCCCAGCAGCAGCGCCAGGCGGGTGCGCCGATGCAGCACCGGTGAGTGCGGATGGTCACGGTGGATCATGTTGTTTCTCCGATCAGTGCTGGGTCAGCCCAAGAGCCACGCCTTCGGCTGCGCAGTCCTGCGCAGGCTTCAGGCCGGCCTGCTGCGCCGCCTTGACCTCCTCCTTCGCGGCCGCCAGATCGGCGAGGAACGCCTTATTGCCATGCAGGCTGGCCACCGTCGCGGCCCCCATGATGCGCCCAGCGTCCACGTCGCTTTGCCAGTGGGCGTCGCAGATGACCCGGCTCTGGCCGTATGCCAGGCCACGGGTCATCAGTTCGGTGGCGCGGGCCGGGTTGATCTCGGCCAGGACCAGGCCCCAGGCCCAGCCCGCGGCGGAGTGGCCGGAGGGCCAGGAGCCATCCGTGCGCAGCAGTGGCTCCATGTCCTTGCGGCACGTGCCTTCGTCGTGCACCACGAAGGGGCGGGTACGGTTGTAGGCATTCTTTCCGGCGTAGGTGGAGCCCCCCGCATCCGTCAGGGTGCGCTGCATCAAGGTATAGAGATGGGGGGTGCTCTTTTCGCTGATCTGCGTCCCCAGCGCGCAAGAGAAGGTTTTCGCCGGGCCGGGGAATGACAGTTCTGCATCGGTTGCCGCGAGTTTCTCCCGGCTCGAGCCACGCAGCGCCAGCGCCGCACGCCGTGCTTCTTCATCCCGCGCGAGGGCCGCGGAGCCCGGTTTTGGCGGGGCCCCGAGCAATGCCAGGCGTACAGGCAAGTCAGCCGGTTCAAGGTAGCCTGGCGCCAGCTTGAAGTGCGGGTCGGTGACCTTCGTGGCGGCGTCCTCGGCCAGCGCCCATGCCGACCAGAGCAGGCCGGCCAGGGACAGTGTCACCGCGAAGGGTTCAGGTATTTTTTTCATCGTGCATTCTCTTTTCTATCCATGACCACGGCTGATCAGAACCGGTACAAGGCGTCCAGATAGGCTCCGGCACCGACCTTTTCCCCCGTCAGCGGGCTGTCACGGGCGTCGGAGACCAGGGCGTAGGTCTTGATGCCACCTTCCAGCGCCAGCTGTGGCTGCCATTGCCAGGTCAGGCCCAGCTTCAAGGTCACGTCGCGCATCCCGCCACCGGGGTGGTATTCATCGAACCGGGTGCGTGCGGCTTGCTGGGCGGTGACGCCGAAGCGGGCCATCATGTCGTTCTCGTTGCTCCAGGTGCCGTACAGCGTCGAGTCCAGGGTCAAGGTCGAAGACAGTGGGTAGGTGGTGGCGACCCCGGCTTCCAGGTACGCCGTACGGCCCAGGCTTTCGCCACCGTAATTGCGCCTCTGGCTCGATTGCAGGCCGCGTACGAACAAGCGGCCGGCGGGCAGGACCCAGTACGCTTCCGCCCCCACCAGGGCGGTGCTGTCCAGGTTGCCCATGCCCCGCAGGTAGTCATCACGGCCATCCAGGGTGTGAATGCGTTCCTTGCGTCCCGGGTCATAACCCACCAGCAGGGCCACGCCAAAAGGCGCCAGCCCCGGCAGATCCCATCGCAGTCCTTCGGGAAAGGCCGCGGTAAAGGTGCCCCAGTCCTGGGTCGGCATGACCGCCTTGAGCTTCAGTGACGGGAAGGCGGCGTAGTGGGAAGAGCCCTGGTACAACGGACCAACAGCCAAGCCACCGCCTACCGTCACCGATGGCGTGTCGGCTGAATCGGCCGGGGCAGCCTGGGCAGACGGCACCAGCATCAATGCAAGGGCTGCACTTAGGGAGAACACCACGGGAGACCTGAAAGAATGTGAATGATCCTTGAGTGTCATTGTTCATTTCCTTGGGTGTGAACTCTGTAGTGCAGAGCCATTGCTGAGTTGGTTACCCATATTCAACGTGCAGGTGCTGGTATCCGAGGCGCGTGCAGGCCGGTAAACCCCCGGCGCAAGCGCTGGCCTCATGGATCGCCCCAGTGCGTTTACAAGTACCGATGGCAGGAGTCCGTCGTTTCGACAAACTTGCACTTGCTCGAATAATCGAATTTACAAATCGACGGGCTCGGGCGTTGGAAAACGCCATTGGCCACTGAGTATTTCGTTACTCGGTCGATAGAGCCTGACGGTGTAGTTCCAGCCGGGTGTCGTAACCAGGCAATTGACGACCTTGGCCTCGCAACCCCCGAACTGGATGACAATTGAACCATCGGCACTTTTCTTGGCAGTGAGGTTGTTCAGCGAATAGGCGTCATAGGGGTTTTTCTGAAAGTACCCGTCGGCGTTGTAAACACTCACCGACCAGAAACTCTTGACCGGTACCTGTTCGACCTTGAGCCGGTAGACGGTTTTTCCATCGTTGTGCGGCAATACCGCTCCGAGGTAGATGGCGTCCCTGCTCGGATTGCCACCCCAGCCCGTAGCGGTTCCGATCAGGTGGCGCACCGGATCGACCCTGCCTTTCGGGCCAAAGGACTGGTTGTAGTCGGGAAGGGTCGAACCCAGAACAGCCAGGGCATCACGCACTTTTTTCTGGCTCGCCTGATCCCATTTCGGAACCACGAACTCCCCGTGCCTGGCCTGGCTGACCTGGATGGCGTCCTGCAGCGCATGCACCTGCTCGAGGTCTTTGCGATCCGTGGGGTTGAAGAACAGGCGGATAGCGACAAATACGTAGCGTGTGCCGATGTCCTCTTTCGCCAGCGTATGGGGACCGGGCCCATAAATGACTGCCGGCACATAGTGATCTTCGTTGACCACTTGCATCGACATGAACCTCTCACCGGCTTCAGGCAAGGTGACAGTCACCGGGCCGGCATCGAGATCGAACACCGCTGACGAGTAAAGCGTGTCCCTGTTCATGCGGATGACATCCTGAGCGTCGATGGCAACTGCTTCGCGGCTGTGAACAAACCGCCCCAAGCCTCCACTCTTCACACTCTTGCCCATGTAGAGGTCGGACTCGGCACGAGCAAAGTTATCGACATTTACCGGCACCGTCGCGTCAGCGGATGACTGAGCGTGTGCACTGGCAAAAGTGGCCAGCGTCAGGGCGACGATGCAGGCCGTGGATGAATCGGGCATGTAAACCTCTAGCGCTTTTAAGTGGGCATTACCTTTTCAGACTGTAAAAGAACACCCCGCTGGAAACTTGCCATTTGGTGCCAAAAGCACACCAGGCAAGTACCGCGAAGTGGGTTATTTGAAGGCGTCCGATAGTGGGGCGGAAGGGTCAGGCGAAGAGGTTAACGATCATCTTTCAAGAGCGAGCGGTAGCGCGACGGCGAACTTCCGGTCCAGCGCTTGAAGGCTCGGGTAAAGTGCGCCTGGTCACTGTAGCCCACCATGTAGGCAATTTCGGTCGCGGTGTATTTGCCGCTGGCAATCAATTGCAGTGCTTCGCTGCGACGGGTCTCGTCACGCAGGTCTTCGAAGTCGATGCCGCAGTACTTGAGGCGACGCTGTAGCGTTCGGGAAGACAAGCCGATGTTTCTTGAAATAGCGGTAAGTTTGGATTGATCCTGATCCGCGATCCGTTCGATCAGCACACCGGCAGCTTGCGTGGTCGACTTCAAGGCCTCGGTGACTTTCCAGGCGTCATCCCGAACAGGTTGCAGAGGGGTGTCGAGCAGCTCACGATCGAATTCGATCATGTTGTGCTTCGCGTTCATGTGCAGATTCGGCCCCAGGTACTCCTCCAGCGCCTCATCTCCTCGCTCCCGCGGGTTTTGCAGGTGCACCCGTATGGCGCAAGGCTCGCCGGACATGAGCGGCACTTTCCTCAGCAGCGCCAGAGTGCCGAGAATGACCTGCTTCGGATCAGCCCCGTGCTGCCCGGTGAAGTGCTGGATCAGCTTCGTCGTACGGCCTTCGGTAACGATTCTTACGTCACTTCCTTGATGCAGTAAGTCCGTATGGATCGCCGCCACTGCGCACGCCTGGGCAAGGTTGGTCGAACCCAGGATCAACCCGCCCCAGGCGCCGAGTGAGCGTACTTCGATCAGATGCCCCACCGTTGCACCCGCGAAGGGGTCCTGTGCGACCGCGGCCATTTCATTGGCGATGTGAAAACAGGTCGCTCGCGGCACCCAGGCATCCGGGTATTGAAAAACCTGCGGGGAAATCCCGTAACGCCGGAAGAACTCCAGCGGCGACACCCCGCGCATGCTCAGGTAGGGCGCTATTTGCTGAAGCGTGCTGAGTTTGATGGAGGGCGTTGCATGGGTCATGAGCGTTTGCACCTGGTTCAAAGGCCGTGCACGTGAAGACCGTCCGAGTCCGCAGGAAACACTAGCGCAAAACACCTGCCGGAGTCGTGCTGGCGATGTGCATTAAACACGAAGGACGTTGTGCTTGTGGGACTTGCGAAGAAGGGTAGGGGGGGGCTGAAGCGCAGTGATGCCGGGTCCAGCAAGGTGCTGAAGGCATCGGGAGAGGATTGTTTGCCCCTGGAAACAACAAAGCCCTCGCATCGCTGCGAGGGCTTTGTTTTGTATGGTGCGGCACCAGGAGTCGAACTATACAAAAAATGGTAATTATTTTAGAAGCTTGCGTTCGTGCTGAGCTCCTGTTTACCCCTATTTCTATCCTTAAGCGGCTGGTGGTCACTGAATTTCCTGGGGTTTTTACACACCTTGCAAGCTCCTTTGGACTGCTCCCCGTATCCTAGATATCTTCAACCCATGCAGCCCAAGATTTTACTAACTGATAATACGGCCCATCCAATAATCGTGGCATGTCCCCGTTTTCTGATTGATCTTATTATTTGATTTTCGTTCTAATCGGTTTGCACCCGGTAATAGGGGGTACTTCGTTTATTCGGCGGTAATGCATGACACGCTAGATAAAGGTGTCAATAGGAAATACGTGCTATTTGGAGTTGGATAGTTGTAATATTTTTACTTGAGTTAAATTGGATTTTTATTTTTTGGATAACCTAGAAGCTCAATAAATATTATGTGCGCTAGTGAAAGAGTAGTGATGGCGTCCACAGTCGCCGGCTTATCTGGATCGGTGTGGAATTATAACTTTATAATGATTTCAAGGCAGGTTATACTTAAGTTTAGATATTGTGGATAATTAATATTTTCCAAGAAGGGGCGGGGAGTGCTGAAAATGCCAGGAGTGTTGAAAATATTTTGTTTTCGTATCTGCTGCTAAGATGCTTTATTGTTAGTCTGTGTGCGTTGGTCAAATGTATGAAAGCGGTGTTTAAATATGGGTGAGAAAGAGATTAAAACGGCGGTTTTAGATAAGCTTTTGAAAACAGGGCAGATTGATTTTTCATCCCTTGTTTTCAGTGAGATGAACTTGGCAAGAAAAGCTCGCAGGGTCGATCTTGGTTATATTCGGAATCAAGAGATGGTCGCAATTGAAATTAAGAGCGAAAAAGATTCGTTGTTTCGATTGGAAGGACAGCTCGAAGAGTACAGAAAATACTTCGACCGCGTAATTGTTGCCGTTGCTGGGAAGTACGTTGAAGGGGTCCTCGCTATCGCTGATGATGATGTGGCGGTTTGGGAGGTAACCTCGCACGGGTTAAAGGTGATTCGCAAGGGGCGTCTGATTAAAAATATATCTAAGCAAAATTACCTTGAGCTTATGACGAAGAGGGAGGTATCCCTTGTAGCTAGGCGGATCGGCATAACTCCTTCCGACCTTGCAATGTATGAGTTGAAAATGGAAGTCTCAAGTAGGTTGAATAAGATTTCTAAATCTGACGTGAAAGACATACTTCTAGACGGAATTTCAAAGAGATTTAGCATGCCGTCAAATAGGTTTCTGGTTAAGGTCTGTGCTTTTGGCAGCGTCAGACCATCCGATGTGGTTTTGTTAAGTCCATATTTGAAACGTGTAGTCGAGGTAGCATGAGGGAGTGGTCAATCCACCCACTCTTCATCGGTGTTAATTACATCCCCAATAGCATTGTAATGAAGCTGGTTGAAAAGATGGATGTTGATGCGGACAGCAGTGGATTTTTGAGCGCTGTAAATTCCGAACTCATTATTTTCAGAGGTTATTTCAATCTGTTGGGTGCCCCAAAGGCGTAGCTCTGGAATCCAATATTCATCACTGATGATTTCCTTTGCAATATCTATATAGGCAGTCGTGCGTTTAGCTTTGGAGTCAGGCGCGTTATCGTCAACTTCTCGCCTGACGAATTTCCAATCTTTTTTTAATGGGTAATCAATTCTAGGAGGAGGAACTCCCGAACCACCATCTTGCTTCTCTGCACGTGCACTTCCTCTGTCGGAATAAACGACAGGATTGAAGATTCCTTTTTCTGCTATTGTATTAAATAGAATTCTCTCGTATATCGAGTTAGTTCCTCGATGTTGCCCTGCAAAACCTGAAGGGAAAGAGGACGCGCTTATTGATATCGTAACATTTTCAATCTGGCGTTTTGCTTCTATCATCAGTCTTTCTAAAAGCGGGATCCTCTCGTGGAAATTTACGTCGATCCCACCTAGGTCGTAAATAATAAGAACATTTTCCGCTTTAGTAACATTGAGAGCGGTAATCAAGCGTTGATGCTTCTCAATATTTAGCTCGTTTGGACAGATCCTTAAGACTAATCCTCTGTCAAGGGATGACAGCTTGTTAATCTGGCCCTCAATATCTTGTAGGCTTTCATGTCGAAGGCACGGGATCGCATTTTTTTGGCTTTTTATGAAATTGTACCAATTGTCATAACTGTTACTAGGATCTAAAAGCTGCACTAATTCTTGATACACGGGTTTTTCTGGATATTCTCCTGTGAACAGGAATACTTTATTTTCGGAAAGAAATTTTTCGTCGATATCTGAAATCCAAGGACGGTTTCCTATGGACTCCTCAATTTTCTTGAGTGAGTTTTCCAGGCGATGAGCACTAACCCATCCTCTCAGGGAAAAGAGCGGAAGTATTTCATCTTTGTCTTTGTCGGGGAGTTGTGCAATCGCCGTCATTTCAGCAAGACTTATTGCTAAGATCGGTATGTATTCCCAATTTGGAAATGTATCTTGCATAAACTATTTTTTCCCCGTCCTGATTTTTATTGCGGCGAGCGATACTTGGGCGAGCTCAGCAATCTTTTTATATCGATCATCTGGTTTTAGCGTACCATACATAATTAGCGCTTCTTGGATAAGCGAGGCAGGCATTATTATATCAGCCGCTAATCTATTGGCTTCTCTTTCCAGATCATCCGAGAGTCTCGATCGATAAAGTACATCATCTGTGATGCCGCCAGCAAGACGTTCGCGATGTAGCAAAAAATGCGCGATTTCATGCGCAATAGTAAATCGTTGCCTTTCTTTAACATCGTGGCGATTCACCTTGATCGTAATAACTCCCTCAGTCTCCCTTATTTCTCCTGAAATTGAACCTGGCATAGTAGATTTAAGGATGGTTAATCCGAGATCCTTGGCGATTGCTCCGACCGCCACTGGCAGATTAGTTTGATGCGAAGATATGACGGTTCTTTGATGATCGCTCAAAGAGTTCCATTCTGGCGAAGTTCTCAATTTGATCGCTCCTCATCTGCAACTTCATCCGGCATTGAAGTATCTCGATATACAATATTTTCCACAGCGTTTTGAATTAATCTGTCGAATCTGTTTTCTTCGATTAGCTTAATTATATTCTCTTCTGTTGCTCTCGGGATTTCTTCTTTGGCGACTATTTTTACAGTTTCTTTTGCGGTTTTTCGAGAGTCTTTAATGGCTTCGTTCTTGATGTTGCGATACCCCAGTATTGCTAGTATCGCAATAAGTACTCCAAGTACAGTGATGATTACTGATACCGCGGATAATAAAAGCGTGGCCACGCTATTGTCGTCGGGTTTTCTTAATTCTGATACTTCTTTCTCTAGGTTTTTTATTTTTTCAGCTTGGAGCTTTACTTCCAGTGCGAGATTTTGTGTGCTGGAATCCGCTTTGGGAGTCATCGACTGGACGATCTCCTTAATAAGAAGATAGTCTTTCAGGTTGTTGTGATTTGTCTGACTTAACTCTTCTGGATTTTGTTCTTTTGTTTCGGTGTTGGATGTTTCTGCAAGAGTATTGATGGCATAAAGACTCATAATCAAAGCGAGAATCATCGCGCCTAACGTCGTTTTTAAGCATATATGTCTTACATTTAGACTCGGAATACTATTTTTTTGCGCTGTGTTGGGCATACTGTCGTTCATCATGTTGTCGACGCTGCAATGCGCCGGTTTGTTGTTTTCCAACCTTTAGTTACTGTATAGGCTGCTGATAACAGATGGAGTATGCCAGCAAGGGGCACGAAAAGAAGGCAAGGCATAATGAAAATATTTGTTGCGGGCTCGTTAAATCGTGTCGATGTTGAGAGCGCGACGGTGTGGTTTTCTCCATGCGTTCGGAAATCTGACAAAGTCTCTTTCCAAAATTTTATATATTCCATCACTGCACTTTCTCCCTCTACTACCTTGAAGCTTGAAGTAAATAGCCCTACTGTCGCCTGTACTTTTATGATGATTGGATGTCTAGCTTTAATATATGCTTTCATCTGCTCATTAGTGTCAGTGTGCCATTAAGCGGGGCCAGTATTCAACCTCCGATGCTATTTAGGGTTGCTCATTCAAATTATTCAAGGGTTTGAATCTAAACCGATTATAGACTCGGTCGTTGATCCGACCACGAATGCTGCGTCTTATCAAGCCTTTAGAGGTCCCAGCGTGGATATACTGACTTGATGCTAGGCACGTCGCCCGGAAAGCCAAATCAGCCTAAAAATTGGGGACGTCGAGAAGCTCCTCGCGACGACCTGCAAATTCAAGTGAGCGTTTGCCGGTTTAAGATGCCCAACAACGGCCTCCATCGAGGCGGCCAGGATCGGGATATCCCTGAACCTGTCGGAAGACCTTTCACGCTATCTCGCCGATCTGGCCAAAACGAGTGGCCAAGTGTGAGTTGCTTGGTGGTGGACGTTCTACACTACGACATCGAGCATGAGAGGACTTAGAACGAATGGGTCGACCTGCGGTGGAGCAGACCGATTCAGGTAAATTCATCCACTGATGAACAACTATCAGGGATGCGTGCCCCGCGCTGGATGCGGGTTGAGCGGCTGGAAAACTCTCAAGAGCCTGGAAGATGCAGATAGTTATGGCGATTAGCTTCCTTCGCCTTATGGCTGAACTGCCATGACTTTCCCAATCGCTTCGTGAGCAACCGTATCGTCAGCACAAAGTAATAGCGCGTCGAATCAGCGTGCTGGTTCACGTGGTGATTTAGAAACCATACAAGATGCTTTTGCTGCCAAGTCCATGGATTATCACGGTGCCAGCGATCAGCGATTGCTGTTTGGATGGCCTTTGACTGGCGTAGGTGGCGTTGGCGTGTGGCATTTGAACCGGTCAGGACGCCCGCCAGGAACAGCTCCATATCGAATGGCGTGCTCATGGTTGGCCACCAATGTAAGCCGACGCCACACCGATACGGCCGTGCCCGAGCTCATAGCTGATTTGCACTCGGGCCTCCTGATCTTGGCGTCGGTCGAACTGATAGCAATGGCCACCGGTGGTGGGGGCGGGATGCTGGGTGATTTGTTCATAGCGTTCGCATGCATAGGCCGCCCGTAACTCGTGGAAACCTTTGAGGCTGTACTGATGGAGGATGTCCCGTGCAGGACGGACGATTCTCCGTTGGAAATCGAGGTAGCTTTCGTCCGGTGCAAGTAAGTTGCGGCTTCCGGCGGGCGAGACCTGATCGGCAAACTTCAGCGCGTCTCGAATATGCTCATCCACCGTAATCCAACGAGGCGCGGTTGCGCCGCCGCGGCCACCTTTAGTGCCATCCTGGATGTTGATCTTGCCGTAGTGTTCGGTCTCACGTTTTAAGCGCGGTAGGTCGGCCAAAATGGCCTCGCGTAAGCGCATGCCGGTGGCTCGCGCTAACTGAGCGATGGCCGCCGCGCGCGGCATTTGGTGTTCGCAGAGCACGTCGACGATCCGCTTCACCTGTTCGCGGTCTTGGCCTTGCGGCACCGAGCGGCGAACATTGGTTCGCTGCATTCCCAGCACCTTGCTCGGACTCGGCACTTTCACATATTGATCACCGCGATGCGCCGCCATCGTTCGGTTCACGCTGGACAACCGGTTTTGCGCGGTGGCGATGCAGATAGCCCCATGTTCAACTTGCTGACGCAGATGTCCGGCGTAGTCCAGCAAGGTCTGCCGATCAATCTGTCGCGCATCGTTAAACCCGGGTCCATTCTCTGAGCGACACCAACGTACAAATGCCTGCCAGCGATCACT
>JGI25163J39215_1000287_pt1 | contig 17355 bp, 16 predicted proteins | sample AraplaCL_Cvi_mLB_FD_39215 | JGI IMG/M metagenome (IMG submission 39215)
CTGACCTAGCTGCTTGAAAAAGAAGGGAAAAATATGACGAAGTCGGAGTTGATCGAACGAATTGTCACCCATCAAGGGCTGCTCTCATCCAAGGATGTCGAGTTGGCCATCAAGACGATGCTTGAACAGATGTCTCAATGCCTGGCTACTGGTGATCGAATTGAGATCCGAGGCTTTGGTAGTTTCTCTCTTCACTATCGTGCTCCTCGCGTAGGGAGAAATCCAAAAACTGGTCAATCAGTCAGTCTGGATGGGAAGTTTGTGCCTCATTTCAAACCGGGTAAAGAGTTGAGAGATCGTGTAAATGAAGAAGACTAAATAAAGGAAGTCATATTTAAAATTATATTTCGCTCATTTGAGTTATTTTTTAAGTTTGTAAATATGTTCTTTGAAAGTCATAGGTAAATATTAAATTTATTTCTATTTTAATGGTGTTGGGGAAGGAAATATATATAAGTAAATTTTGGCCCAGGAATAGCTAGTTGTTATCAATGTGCTGCTCAGGGTCTTTAAATAGTTATAGAAACAGATTGTGTTGAGATCTCTTCCCCTGTTCGAATAAGGTTCTTTCACCTTGCTAAGAATTTTATAGTTTGAACAGTTGCTATTTTTATTCAGTGTATTGGTTGTGATGTTTATTTGTCGGTTTCGCTTAAGAAAAAACTAATGAAGCAGGAAATAAAGAAAACAGAACGAGAGTTTATTTGCTGACGAGCTTCGATATCTACTGATTCAAAAAATTTTATAGTTCAATGGTTGTTGAGTCTGATAAATTATCAGTTTGTTTGAAAGACGAACCTATGGCTAGCATAGGCAATCCTGTACGCCGAAAAAACTTTCATCATTCTGATTGATGTCATCGCAGGGGCGAAGGGTGGGGGGACTCTATCTGTTACTCGTTATCATTATAAAAATTCATTTTCGTGTGCATGATGCAGGGACATCTCTCCCGCGATGAGCTTTTGCAGAGGGGAGGGAGCGTGGAATTTTAGCCTTCCAAGGTTAAAAATAGCCTGTAAAGGTAAATATTTTCCGACAGTTGTGTATAATTTAAACTTTTTTAGTAAAAGTCCATGTTGTGAAACTGGCGTAAGCTAGCTAACAGTTGCCGGATGCTGAAAACCTATCCGTATATGCCACGGAATCAAGATGATTTTTATACGTTATGTGAAACATCTTTATTGTTGGATGGCGCTTTATTAGGTGTATGCGTGTAATGAGCTATAAATTGGTTCGTTGTATTTAAATAAATGTAAAAGTATTCTGGCTAAAGGATGTAAACGAAAAATGAATATCCCATTCAACAAGCCACCATATACTGGAAATGAAGATCAGTATGTGATATCAGCCATGCGAAGTGATAAGATGTCCGGTGATGGAAAATTCACTATCCTTTGCCAAAAGTGGTTTGAAGAAAGTTTGGGCTGCAAAAAAGCTCTATTAACCCCTTCCTGCACTCAAGCTTTAGAAATGGCTGCTTTGTTAATCGATATTCAGCCGGGTGATGAAGTAATTATGCCTAGCTATACTTTCGTGAGCACAGCGAATGCGTTTGCTCTTAGGGGGGCAAAAATTATTTTTGTAGATATTCGTCCAGATACGATGAATATTGATGAGACGCTTATTGAAGCGGCTATCTCAAAGAATACCAAGGCCATAGTTCCAGTTCATTATGCCGGTGTTGCTTGTGAAATGGATACAATAATGAGCATAGCAAATCATTATGGATTGTATGTGATTGAAGATGCCGCACAGGGAATGACATCTTTCTACAAAGGAAGACCCCTGGGGACAATAGGACATATGGCAGCTTATAGTTTTCATGAAACAAAAAACTATACAAGCGGTGGCGAAGGTGGCTTATTAATTATAAATGATGAAAGTTTTATGCTCAGAGCTGAGGTCATTCGAGAGAAAGGGACGAATAGAAATCTGTTTTTTCGAGGAATGATTGATAAGTATACCTGGGTGGATTTAGGCAGTAGTTACCTTCCTGGCGAGCTTCAAGCAGCTTATTTGTATGGTCAGCTGGAAAAAGTTGATGAAATAAAAGAGTCTAGGATTAGAACATGGAGATTTTTTTATGAAAATCTAATTGAGCTTTCAGCTAATGGAAAGCTAGAGCTTCCAATAGTTCCTGCAGAGTGTATAAGTAATGCTCATATGTTTTACGTTAAGCTTCCTGATATTGGTGTTAGAACAAAGGTACTAGAGTATTTAAAAAATAATGGGATTGGTGCAGTATTCCACTATATTCCATTACACTCTGCTCCAGCGGGTATTCGACTTGGTGTTTTTGTTGGTAAAGATAAATTTACTACATCTGAGAGCGAGCGTTTAATCAGACTTCCAATTTGGTATGGAATGACCGATATCGAGAGAGCTACTGTAGTGGATACTGTCGTCGAGGCTGTCAATGCATGTTGCTAGTAATGCAAGTCGAATTTTAGTTAGTCGAAAACATGCATTACAGAGTGCTGCTTTAACTGTCGCCTCTCAAGCATCTAAAATCGCTGTTGGTTTTATTTTGATAAAGCTCATTGCGGTTTATTTGGGTGCTGGCGGTATGGGGTTACTGGGTAACTTTATGAGCCTCGTTGCTATGCTATCACTGATGGCCGGTGGCGGCATATCTAATGGGGTTATCAAATATGTAGCAGAGTATAAAAAACAACCTCGACGGTTGGCTGAGTTTATTGGTTCAGCAAAATTATACTCTCTTTTGTTTTGTACCTTTTTTTGTATAGTTGGAGTTTGTTTTTCGCGAGATATCTCGGGTTATATTTTTAAGAGCGAAGAGTATTATAAAATAATAGTATTTTTATTTTTGGCGCAGTTTGGTTTTGCATTTGTAAATCTGGTGTGCGGTATCGTTAATGGGCTGCGTGATACTAAAACATATGCACTTATTCAGATATCTGGAAACGTTTTAGTTGTACCGATCAGCTGGTTTCTAATTGGGTTTTATCAGCTGCTAGGCGCCGCAATTTCAATGGTTTTGATGTTTCTTATTTATTCAATTCCAGCATATTTTTTTTATCGTAGGTCTTTTTTCTTCAGGGCTAAAATTAAAACAAAGATTAATGCGCTAACTGTGAGAAGGCTATCCGTTTTTACTTCCATGGCCTTGGTGGGAGCGGTGAGCGTACCTCTGATAGAAATACTAGTTCGGCAACAAATTATCAATCACATAGGCTATGCACCAGCTGGAATATGGCAAGGGGCGATTAAAGTTTCAAGTGCATATATGGGTTTTTTTACCATATTCCTTGCAGTCTATTTTATGCCTACAATCTCAGGAAGTAATAATAGAAAAGAAATCGCAAGTTTAGTTTTTAGGTTCATGGCAGTCGTGATGTTTGTTTTTCTTTTTGGGGCGAGCATTTTCTTTTTATTGAGAGTGCAAATTATACCAATAATATTGTCGAGTGAATTTCAATCATTAGAGTCATTGATTAAGTATCAATTAATTGCGGATTTTTTTCGTGTTTCGACTTATGTTATCGGTTTTGTAGTTATAGCCAAGGCTGCACTGAAGATCTATATCGTAAGCGAACTGCTTCAGGGGATATTCTTTTTTAGTGCTAGCTCTATTTTTCTTAATTTGGGGCTCGGTCTAAAAGGTGTATTTCTAGCTACTTTGTTGATGAATATTGTATATTTTGTAGTCGCCGTATCAGGTTTTTTTCTCTATAGGAGAAGGGAAGTATAATGTTATCAGCTACTGTCGTCGTATCTTGCTACAATCAAGAGCGCTATATTGTAGAGTGTCTTGATAGTATCCTGTCGCAAGAAATAAATTTCGAGTGTGAGGTTATAGTCTCCGATGACTGTTCTACTGATAGAACTCAAGAGGTTCTTCTTGAGTACTCTCGCTTGCATGAGGGAAGACTCAAACTAAACCTTCGCTCAGAAAATGTAGGGCCTGCATTAAACTATCTTGGTTTACACTCAATGGCTTCGGGCGACATCGTTTTCCATTTTGATGGTGATGATGTAATGCTCCCTGGAAAGTTAGCTCTTCAATATAAGGAGTTTCAGGAAGATCCTCAAGTCAATGTCGTCTTCCATAAAGCAGTATACTTTTCTGATGATGATAAATACTTGTCTGATACACAATTTCCAGACTCTGCCGAAAGATCAATAGATATTTCGGGCGAGGAGCTTGCTCGTTGGGGGTCAGTTGCTGTCCATAGTTCGTATGCATATAGAAGAAGCTCAAGGAAAACGGTTATAAATCGTGAGTTTATGGAGTGGTTTTTTGCTATGGACTCTTTAATTCCCGAAGGAAAGGCTGTTTATATAAACAAATCTCTGGTTAAGTATAGATGCAATCCATCTGCGGGTTCGTATCTATCCACACAATCAGGAAAGTTAAAGGCGTACTCTATCTATTTTGATGATATTGAGCATTATTTTGGTAGCTATAAAGTTTTACGATGTGATCTATATGCGAACTACTTTGTTACGTTTTTGGCTATGCTGAGGTCTACTAATAGATTTTCGCTGAAACGTTCATTGTTCTTACTGCGCAATATATATTGTGTTCGGCCTAAAAAAATACTCAACACACTTGGTGTGCGAAGGCTGGTTGGTCCTAAGTTGAAGAATCGATAGTTTGGAGAAGAGATGACTTATCTGAATCTTTATGGTTTGAATGTTGATATAGTTATCTCTTTCTTTTTTTTAGTATTCTAAATGCTTTTGGCGACATCAAGGTGTTTTAAAGAGATATTGTGCTCAGCTGAGTTTTTTGTGGTGTTGCTGGCCATAGGATTTGTTTCTCAGAGTATTGCTGTACGTTCATTTTATACAGATGGCGATACTTAGGTTTATATAAGGTTATATGGCTATCTGGATGCAAGGTTGGATAACTCTTTTCAAAAAATAGAAACTTCATTCGTTTTGCTGATGAGGTTTTTTGTTTTTGGAGGGAGCATCAAACACTATTTTTTCTAATAACATTTTCTTTTGCTGTTTCTTATTGCTGACTGGCGATGGGGCTTTTGGATGTACTCCTCGCTGCTAGTAGCTTTAATTCTGATCCTCAGGTTATTCAATCTATCAAATGGGGCTGAGCTTTATCTTTTTCATTTGTGCACCTTGGTTTCTTTTTTATATTGTAATCTTCGGTTTGATGTACAGTGATCGGATTGGTCTTTATTCTTTGAAGTTTTATCCAATTTTAATTTTGTATGATTTGCGCAAGTTTTCGAAAGTTGGTTTTTTTTGAGTCTTTAAAATAAATTATTCTAATTAAATACTTTTCCTTGTTCGTAGGTATCACACTGTTCGGTGACTTTTTTTTATAAATATGCTACTTTACCGCCGTTGGATACGGTTGTGGTTTATGAGTGGCGGCGTTATTTTTTGGTTTGCGTTTTAATCGGGCGAGGGCTTGGTGGGTGACAAAAGAAGCAATCAGGGTTGCTAGGGTTTCCACAGTTTCGTTTTTCATAGTAACGCAACTAGAGACTCAATTTGAGCAGTTGGCAATGTCTGGCGTTGATTTGACGGCCATTTCAAGTGCTGATGAATCGGTTGGGAGGTTGCTCGCAAATAAGAGATTTAATTTTTTACCAATTAATATTGAGCGTAAAATTAATATTAAAAAAGATATTTTAAGTTTATTTCTTTTGATAAAGACTTTTCGAAAATATAATTTTGATATAATTCATTCAACTACACCGAAAGCAGGATTGTTATGTTCTATTGCGGGGCTGTTTGCTAGACGGTCCGTTCGATTGCACACATTTACTGGCCAGCCATGGGTAACTATGTCTGGTTTAAAACGCTCACTTCTAAAAGCGTGCGATAAGCTTGTCGGTATACTCAATACGCACTGTTATGCAGATAGCCACAGCCAAATGAAATTTCTAATTTCGAATGGTATTATTAAACCAGAGAGAATATCAGTTCTGGGGGCCGGATCGCTCGCGGGTATAGATTTAGAAAGATTCAATAAGAAATACTTTCCAGAAAGTGCATGCATGGATTTGAGGTCAAAACTTGGTATTTCAGAAAGTAGCAAAGTAGTTCTATATGTTGGCCGAATAACACCGGATAAAGGAATTAGTGAGTTAGTTCAGGCTTTTGAGAAGATATCTGCCAAAGACAGTGATGTATTTCTTGTGCTGGTTGGGCCTTCTGAGCCGGAAGGTCAATTAATTATTGATAGCATTCCTGAATATATAAAGTCGCATGTTAAAGTTGTCGGTTACGACCGCGAGCCCGAACGATATATGGCCGTCGCAGACTTGCTATGTTTGCCTAGTTACCGTGAAGGATTTGGCACGGTTATCATTGAAGCGGGGGCGATGGGGATCCCTTCAGTAGGGACCGATATCTATGGCTTGTCTGATGCGATTTTAGACGGGCTGACAGGTTTGCTAGTTAAAGTTGCAGATCCCGCATCTCTGGAAGAAGGAATCTGGACGCTATTGTCTAATCCATCGATGAGATACTCTATGGGTGCTGAGGCACGTCGTCGAGCCTCGGAAAATTTTAGTTCTTCCAGGTGCTCGGAGTTGCTGCTGAAAGAGTATAAGGCGTTTATAAGTTGATGGACGAAGTCTTTGAGGAAAAACCGCGCGTCATGGTAACGGGGGCAGCAGGGTTTGTCGGAGGCTGCTTAGTTCGTGCACTTACTTTACATGAGGCTTATATTCCCATATCAGTTTTTCGCTCTGAAGGTGATTTGCAGCTTATATCAAATAATGTATATGCTGCCAATGTATCCCCGGAAACGGACTGGGCTGTAGCTTTGGCTGGCGTATCTATAGTTGTTCACGCTGCTGCACGAGTGCATGTGATGAACGAGAGTTCCGCTACTGCTCTAGCCGAATATAGAAGAGTAAACTTTCATGGTACTTTGAAGTTGGCGCGTCAAGCCGCTGAGGCCGGTGTGCGTCGCTTTATTTTTATTAGCTCCATAAAAGTTAATGGAGAGGCTACCAGCCTTGCACGACCTTATTGTGCAGATGATCCAGTTAACCCAGTTGACCCATACGGTGTATCCAAACATGAGGCTGAAGTTGCTCTCCGCCAGCTCGCTTTGGAAACTGGTATGGAGGTGGTAGTTATTCGTCCTACACTGGTTTATGGACCAGGAGTAAAAGCAAATTTTGAGGCTATGCTTGCGTGGGTTAAGCGAGGAATCCCCTTGCCTTTAGGGTCGATTAACAATAAGCGTAGTCTGGTTTTTATTGAAAATTTAATTGATCTAGTTATTCTGTGTATGCATCATGAGAGTGCTGCAAATCAAACTTTTCTTGTTAGTGATGATGAAGATCTCTCTACAAGTGAGTTGTTGGCGAAAGCAGCAAACGCATTGGGTGTAAAAAGCCGAGTTTTTCCATTTCCAAGTAGTATGCTTAGATTATTTTTAACTCTCCTAGGACGTAAGGCAATTTCGCAACGCCTATGTGGAAGCTTGCAGGTTGATATAAGTAAGACCTGCCTTCTCTTAGGTTGGCGTCCCGCAGTAAACGTTAACGAGGCGTTAAAAAGAACCGCGGCAGTCTTTGTGGAAAAAAGCGTATGAGCAATGTGTACTGGGTGATGTTCTTTTCGTTTGTTGGTTCCTTGATAGGGACTGCAGTTTTACGCAGATACGCTTTATCTAATAGCCTTATTGATATACCTAACTCCCGAAGCTCTCATACTGTTCCCACTCCTAGGGGCGGAGGGGTGGCTATCGTTGTTGTTTTTATAATCAGTGCCATCGTTTTAGAGATTACTAGTAATTTGCAATTTTTTACTATGTTAGCTCTTACAGTTACGGCGGGGATGGTTGCCGTTATCGGGTTTCTCGATGACCATGGGCATATTCCCGCTCGCTGGAGATTATTGGGGCACTTTACAGCCGCGATTTTGGGGGTGGCGTTATTGGGTGGGATGCCATCTATGCTTATACTTAATGTATATGTTGAATTGGCATGGGCAGGACATATCTTTGCAGTTTTTTACTTGGTGTGGATGCTTAACTTATATAATTTTATGGATGGTATTGACGGTCTGGCTGCCATTGAGGCTGTATTTGTTTGTTTAGCTGGCGCAGGCTTGTATTGGATAGTTGGTAGCTATGACTTAGCTTGGGCTCCTTTGTGCCTGGCTCTTGCGGTCTTGGGCTTTTTGTACTGGAACTTTCCCCCTGCTCGAATTTTTATGGGGGATGCAGGTAGCGGATTTCTTGGATTAGTTCTTGGTTTGCTTGCCCTGCAGGCTGCTTGGACTAATCCATCGTTATTTTGGAGTTGGTTGATTTTTCTAGGTGTTTTCATTGTTGACGCAACGTTTACTCTTTTCTGTCGGCTATTAAGAGGGGAGAAGCTGTACGAGGCGCATCGCAGCCACGCTTATCAATTTGCAGCGAGGCGTTACGGTAGGCATTTTCCGGTAACGTTGGCAGTGCTATTTGTAAATATAATTTGGCTATTACCACTAGGCTTTCTTGTGGGTACAGAAAAGCTCGAAGGAGTTATTGGTCTTATAATAGCTTATGTACCTTTGATTCTTCTTGCAGTGTTCTACAAAGCCGGCGCAAGAGAGAACTGAGATACGGGTTCTGGTTTACGTCTGTGGCGTTTTTATTTAAGAAGGGTATTAGTATGTTTCGTCAGTGGTTGCTTGAGCTTCCGAGGCGCCAAAAACGCTTGATCCAAGTCGCAGTAGATACTGTGCTTGTCTGGCTTGCGTTGTGGTTAGCGTTCCTTGTACGTCTTGGCATTGATGAAATTGCCAATCCATTAGAGGCGCACCCATGGCTTTTCCTGTTTGCACCTTTAGTTTCTATTCCACTATTCGTCCATTTCGGTCTATATCGAGCAGTTTTACGTTATTTTGGTACCGATGCACTCATCGCTATTACTAAGGCTGTGACGTTGTCTGCATTGGTAATGGGGGTTATAGTTTATGTTTATAGTAATCATAAGTTTGTAGTTCCTCGTTCTATTGTTTTTAATTTCTGGTGGTTGAGTCTCATCATGATTGGAGGCTTGCGCTTAGCAATGCGTCAATACTTCCTTGATGATTGGTTTTCTACAACACAACACATGCCTTTCTCCAATACAGATAATAATCTTCCTAAAGTTGCTATCTATGGAGCAGGCGCTGCTGGTAATCAACTGGTTGCGGCGTTGAGGATGGGGCGGGCAATGCGTCCTGTTGCTTTTATTGACGATGATAAGAGTATTGCAGACAGGGTAATCGCCGGACTACATGTTTATCAGCCCAAAAATATTCAACGTATGATTGATGCAACTGGAGCGCAGGAAGTGCTTTTGGCCATTCCTTCTTCAAGCCGTGGGCGTCGTCGTGAAATCTTAAACTTTCTTGAAAGCTATCCTCTTCATGTTCGAAGTGTTCCCGGGTTTATGGATCTCGCCAGTGGCCGAGTGAAAGTTGATGATATTCAGGCTGTTGATATTGCTGATTTGTTAGGACGTGACGCAGTTCCGGCTCAAGAGGATTTGCTTGAACGCTGTGTGACGAAGAAGGTAGTTCTTGTAACTGGCGCCGGAGGATCCATTGGCTCCGAGCTATGTCGGCAAATATTGCTTCTTCGTCCTACTGTATTGTTGTTGTTCGAGCATAGCGAGTTTAATCTCTATAGTATTTTTTCCGAGTTAGAAGGGCGTGTTGCTCGTGAGTCACTTTCCGTAAAAATATTGCCGATCCTTGGCACTATAAAAAGTCATGAAAAGCTCGTTGATATAATGACTACTTGGAAAGTTAATACAGTTTACCATGCTGCGGCTTATAAGCATGTCCCAATGGTAGAACACAATATTTCCGAAGGCTTTTTTAATAATGTAATCGGCACGCTTAATACAGCCCAGGCAGCATTGATGTCTGGTGTTACAGATTTTGTCTTGATATCTACAGATAAGGCAGTTCGTCCCACCAATATAATGGGTAGTACTAAACGCTTGGCTGAGCTGACGTTACAAGCACTTAGTCGAGAAGAAAATCCAGTTTTATTTGATGTGGCTGGTTGTGAACAGATAAGAAACAACACTCGATTTACAATGGTTCGTTTCGGTAATGTTCTGGGCTCTTCAGGTTCTGTAATTCCATTGTTTCATAAACAAATACAGTCTGGTGGCCCCTTGACTGTTACTCACCCTAAAATTACTCGATATTTCATGACCATTCCTGAAGCTGCACAGCTAGTTATTCAAGCGGGGTCGATGGGCTTGGGCGGGGATGTATTTGTATTGGACATGGGTGAACCGGTAAAAATTGTAGAACTGGCTGAGAAAATGATTCATCTCTCAGGTCTGAGTGTTCGCTCGGAAAAAATGCCTCATGGTGATATTGCTATCGAATTTACCGGGTTGAGGCCCGGTGAGAAACTTTACGAGGAGCTATTAATAGGTGATAACGTTTCTATCACTCCACACCCGATGATTATGACAGCTAATGAAGATTATTTACCTTGGGGTGTGTTGAAAACTAACCTAGCTAAGATGCTCGAGTCTGTTCATCAAGATGATTACGTCACATTCCGCCAATTGTTGCGTGAAACAGTGAGTGGCTATACGCCAGACGGTGAAATTGTCGATTGGATTTATCAACAACGCCGTTTACAACCATAAGTTTACATAAACAGTAACCATCTACATTTTGACTTGTCCCCTGCATCACCTAGGTTTGAAATGCAGCTTTGGAAAGCTGCTTTCCTTACTCGATGTCATGGAGCGTCACTATGCGTAACTCTTTTTTCACCTCATTGATCTTTGCTTTTCTCGCCAGCTTCGCACTTGTCACTCAGGCAGCGCCGGGCCCCAAGGCCCAGCCCAGTTCTGTGCAAGTGGCTGAGCAGGCGCCAATGCAAGCGAGCAAGGTCAACCTCAATACGGCGGATGAAGCTGTGCTGCAACGCGAGCTTTTTGGGGTGGGGGCTGCCAAGGCCAAGGCGATTGTCGCTTATCGGGAAGAAAATGGGCCCTTTGCTTCGGTGGACGAGTTGCTGGAGGTCAAGGGGATTGGCAGGGCGATTCTGGAGCGAAATCTGGATAAGCTCGAAGTCAATTGAGTTCTCCCCCCATAACGTTTGAAGGCCGGTCTCTGACCGGCCTTTTGCGTTGCATGAATGGGGTAGCTGACAGTGAATTCGTATCGCCTGGATTGATTATTTCATGATGACGCGAAATATTATGATAATAATATTTTCGGGCGCCAGATGTTTTTGGCCAAAGGCGTTCATTACTTTCATGCATTGTCAGGAGTCCAGCTATGAGTTCGATTCAATCCAAAGGTACTGCATTGGTCACTGGGGCCTCATCCGGTATTGGAGCGGTTTATGCCGAGCGACTGGCGGCGCGAGGTTTTGATTTGTTGCTGGTTGCTCGGGATGAGGGACGTTTGAAGGCGGCCGCCAATGCGTTGGGCGATAAATATAACGTTCAGGTGGAGGTGTTGAAGGCGGATTTGACGCTTAAAAAGGACCTGCTGAATGTCGAGCAACGTTTGCGCGACGACTCCCGTATCAGTCTGCTGCTGAACAATGCGGGAGTAGCTGCCAACGGGGCTTTGGCTGGCGCCGACCTGGATCAGATGGAGCGCATGATTCAGCTCAATGTCGTGGCACTGACCCGGCTGGCCGCGGTGGCTGCAACGAGTTTCTCTGCGGCTGGGCGCGGGACGATTATCAATATTGCCTCGGTGGTAGCCCTGATTCCTGAACGTTTCAACGCGACTTATAGTGCAACCAAGGCATACGTACTCAGTTTGACTCAGTCACTGCAGGCCGAGTTGAAGGACAGTGGGGTTCGTGTCCAGGCGGTCTTGCCGGGTATCACTCGTACCGAGATCTGGGAGCGTTCAGGGCTGGATGTCAGGGCCATTCCGGCGGAAATGGTGATGGAGGTACAGGAAATGGTCGATGCGGCGTTGAGCGGCTTGGATCAGGGCGAGTTGATTACATTGCCTTCGCTACCCGATCCTGCGGATTGGCAGGCTTTGGTGGCGGCACGCCTGGCTCTTGGCCCGAATCTGTCCAGGAGCAGTGCGGCCGCTCGCTATAAATAAGGAGAGTAGGTTGGAGCGGATCGCTTCAGCGCCGCTCCTGTTGCTTCAGGCCCTCGCGAACCACCTCCAGTATCCGAGTTCCCAGCTCCGGGTTTTCCACGCTGCGAGAAAGCATGAGTGCACCGACCAAGGTGGACATTAGCATCAGGCTTCGCTCGGCTTTCTGTTCGCCTTCCAGCACCGCTTCTAGTTGTTCGAGCCTGGTGTTGAGCACCTCATCTGTAGTCGCACTGGGTTGCCCACGTTGGCCAAGTTCCGAGCTCATGGTCGGTAGCGGGCAGCCTTGATGAGGGGACTTCTGGTGCCACTCGCAGAGGTAGTTATCGATAAAGGCTGGCAGCGGATGCTCTTGTGCGAACAGTGCAGCGCAATGGGCGTCCAGCTCTTGGGCGGCGGCACGCAGGGCTTCTTCTACCAGTTCATCCTTGGACTTGAAGTGGGAATAGAAGCCGCCATGGGTCAATCCCAGGGCTTTCATCAGGGGCTGTAGACCTGTTGCGCCTATCCCGTCACGCCGAAAACGTTCTGAAGCTTCCTTGATAATGCGTTGATGAGTCTGGGCTTTATGGTCTGGCGAGTAACGCATTTGAGAAACCTCCGCAACTAGAAGGCCATTTTAACCAAGGATTATCAGATCATGCCCAAACTCTCGGCAGGGATTATCAGCGTTGACAGCGTCACGACAGCTTCTCATGAGGGCGCAAGGACTGATTAAGTTGGCACGATAAGTGATTACCTGTTGTTCACAAATTGTTGAACAATTGCGAGGTGCCCTCATGAGCGACGGACTCTCCCTGGCTGACCACATTACCGTGGAACTTCGGGCTGACATCATCGGTGGTCGTTTATTGCCCGGGATGGCGCTGGTGGAAAGCGATCTGGTCAGTGCCTATAACGCCTCACGCAATACCATCCGTGAAGCCCTGCACCGCCTGGGGCAGGAAGGGTTGACCTGCTACGTGCGGCACAAAGGCGTAGTGGTCCGTCGCCTTGGTGCTGATGACGTGCGGGATCTGTTCCGAGTGCGCCGTACCCTGGAGTTGCAGGCCATCGCCAATGCCCGCCCGCTACGCGAGTACCAGTCCGATCGCATGCTCGATGCCATCGAAGCGGCAGAACTTGCCCGGGAGCGGGAGGATTGGCGCGCCGTGGGAACCCATGGCCTGCGTTTTCACCAGCATGTGGTGGGGTTGCTGGGCTCGCCACTGTTCGATGAATTCTTCACCAACGTGGTGGCGCAGTTGCGCCTGGTGTTTTGTACGGCGCCGGATGAGGCGCGGTTTCAGGCGCCCTGGCTGGTCCGCGACCGACAGATCCATGAATGGCTTCTGGAGGGGGACAAGGCTGCGGCCACCGAGGCCATGGAGTTGTATCTGGACGACTCGGAACGCCTGCTGTTGGACATGCTCGACCAACCCCAGTGTCACTGAAAGAGGGCGATACCCATGTACAAAGACTATCCAGCGGCTTATCAGGTCAGCAAAGGTTCGGCGCTACAGGTGGACAAGGCGTTTTACGAACGCATTCGGCACAATCAAGGCCAACGCCATCTGATCGAGCAGTTCGAGGTTCCGATCCGTACCGGGCGCGCCTGGAAGGTGCCCGCCGGGCACGTATTTCGGGTGACCACTCCGGTAGGGCCGCAGGTGGGCGACTTCAACGTGTGGAATGCCAACGATCCGCGTGAGCGCCTCTGGGCTGCGCGCACTCGGCAGTTGCAGGGTGCGCATGTCAGTACCCACGACCGGCTCTGGTCGAACCTGCCTTTTCTGCGGCCGCTGGTGACCATCACCGATGACAGCCTGGCCCATTACGGAATCGACGAGCATGGTGGCCGCCTGCACGATCTGCTGGGCACCCGTTGCGACCCCTATGTGAATCGCATGCTCACCGGCGAGGACTTTCACCATCACTGCCATTCCAACCTGACGCGGGCAGTGCTGCCTCATGGCCTGACCGAGTTCGATGTGCATGATGTATTGAACATCTTCCAGTGCACGGGCCTGAACCATGACGACATGTATTTCATGAAGGCCTGCCCGGCGCAGAAGGGGGATTATCTGGAGTTCTTCGCCGAGATCGACCTGCTCTGTGCATTGTCGACGTGTCCGGGCGGAGATCTGTCCTTGCCGATGTGGGGGCCTGAAGCCCAGGACCCGTTAAGCGTGTGCCGTCCACTGGGAGTGGAAATCTATCGTCTGGACGAATCGCTGCTCAAAGGCTGGAGCCAGCCGCAACGTGCAGCCTATAAGGGCCAGCACGGGTTGCACATTGCCAAGGCCGAATGGGAGCGTTGAGGCTCCAGGCAGCCCCTGCACGTTAGGGTGAAGGGGCTGTAGGCTTAACGATCCTGCGCTTCCTTGGCATCCATTTGTGCGTTGCGCTCGGCCACGCGCTTGCGTTGCTCATCGGTCAGCTCGACCTTGTTGGCGGTGTCGCGCAGCATCATCAAGCCGCCAACGATAGAACCGATAGCAACCACCAGAATCAACCAGGCATACCAGGGCATAGGGCTCTCCTTAATGGGCAGTAGCCCGCAGGCGAAGGTTCGCCTTCGGGCCTGCCTATAACGCTTTGAGTTAAAGCGCTTCGCAGTGGTTCCATTGTATGCCTGATCCGCCTGGCACGAGCAGGGCGCTGTTCAATGGCCGGTGAGCATGGCGTCCACCGGTGCGTCGGCCCGCAGTTGCCCGGTCAGCAGGAAATAGATGAAGCCCAGGGCCATGAACACCAGAAATATCAGGCCGATCAGGGCATTGAACCAGGCCATGGCCACCAGGCAGACCGCGGCCAGCGCCAGGGCAATGGCCGGCACCAGCGGGTAGCCCGGGGCGCGGAAGCTGCGTGGCAGATTCGGTTCCGCCCTGCGCAGTTTGAACAGGCTGAGCATGCTCATGATGTACATCACGATGGCACCGAACACCGCCATGGTGATCATGGCGGCAGTGAGGGTCATGCCGCCAAGGTTGATCAGGCCATCGCTGTAGATGGCGGCGATGCCGATCAGGCCGCCGGCGATGATCGCCCGATGTGGCGTCTGAAAGCGCGACAGCCTGGCCAGGGAGGCAGGCAGGTAACCGGCCCGGGCCAGGGCGAAGAACTGGCGCGAGTAGCCGAGGATGATCCCGTGGAAACTTGCCACCAGGCCGAACAGGCCGATCCATACCAGCATGTGCAGCCAGCCGGAACTATCACCCACAACGGTCTTCATCGCCTGGGGCAGCGGGTCGTTGATATTCGACAAGCTACGCCAGTCCCCCACGCCGCCGGCGAAGAACATCACCCCCATGGCCAGCAGCACCAGGGTCAGGATGCCGCTGATATAGGCTTTGGGAATGGTGCGCTTGGGGTCCTTGGCTTCTTCGGCAGCCATGGCCGCGCCTTCGATGGCCAGGAAGAACCAGATGGCGAAGGGAATGGCGGCGAACATCCCGGCAATTGCCGGGGCGCCGAAGGCGTCTGCGCCTGCCCAGCCGTTGAGGGCGAAGTGGCTGAAGCTGAAGGCCGGCGCCACCACGCCCATGAACACCAAAAGCTCGGCTACCGCCAGCACGCAGACCACCAGTTCAAAGGTGGCTGCCAGTTTTACCCCGAGAATGTTCAGGCCCATGAATACGATGTAGGCGCCGACCGCGGCATGTTTCGGATCCAGGGCCGGGAATTGCACGTTCAGGTAAGCGCCGATGGCCAGGGCGATGGCGGGAGGGGCGAAGACGAATTCGATCAGGGTGGCCAGCCCTGCGATCAGGCCGCCTTTTTCACCAAAGGCGCGGCGGCTGTAGGCAAACGGGCCGCCGGCGTGGGGAATCGCCGTAGTCAGCTCGGTGAAACTGAATATAAAGCAGGTATACATGGCCGCCACCATTAGTGAGGTCACGAGAAACCCCAGGGTTCCTGCTACGCCCCAGCCATAGCTCCAGCCAAAGTACTCCCCGGAAATCACCAGTCCGACTGCGATGCCCCATAAATGCAGCGTGCCCAAGGTGGGCTTGAGTTGTGTGTTCATCGGTTGCTCCCTGAACGAATAGGACGTGCTCGCGGCTGTTCTGTGCAGCGCCCATGCCAGTTCTTGAAGTACCGTCGTAAAGCATCCAAAGCTGTCGTATCGAGGATGTTTCGCCGATTTTCAGCACCATTGACCTTAAGTGCATGGGGGCGTGATGCCTCGCATCGGGGCAGCCGCGCTCCAGAGGCGAGCGAGGCGCCTCATCGCCCCTCGTAAAGGCTGTATGACGCCAGTCTTTACGCTTTCTTTATGCGCTGCCCGCCCCGTCGATCTCGTTCCTTTACAGGCACCCTGCGGACAATGTCTGCATTCGCGGCAATCGCCGTACCACGGAGACATTCCATGAACATTCTGGACGCGGTGTCGCTGCTGCTGGCAGTGGGCCTGTTCATTTATCTACTGGTTGCGCTGCTGCGCGCGGATCGGAATTAGGAGCTGCGGTTATGCACAGTTATGACTATTGGCTGATCCTCGCCTTCTTCGCTCTGGTGCTGTTGCCCGCACCTTGGCTGGGGCGATTCTACTACCGGGTCATGGAGGGCCAGCGTACCTGGCTGACCCCGGTCCTGGGCCCGGTGGAGCGTGTCTGCTATCGGGTCTCCGGGGTCGATCCGCAGGTTGAGCAGAGCTGGCAGAAATACACCCTGGCTCTGCTGGCCTTTAACCTGGCCGGGTTTGTCCTGTTGTTTGCCATCTTGCTGTTTCAGGATCACCTGCCGCTCAATCCACAGCATCTTCCGGGGCAGGAATGGACGCTGGCGTTCAACACTGCCGTCAGCTTCATGACCAACACCAACTGGCAGTCCTATAGCGGCGAAGCCTCCCTGAGCTACCTCAGCCAGATGGTCGGCCTTACCGTGCAGAACTTCGTCAGCGCTGCCACCGGGCTGGCGGTGCTGGTTGCCTTGTGCCGCGGCATTGGCCGGCGTTCGGTGCGCACCCTGGGCAACTTCTGGGTCGATATGACCCGCGCCACCCTCTACGGCCTGCTGCCGCTGTGCCTGCTGCTGGCGCTGTTCCTGGTCTGGCAGGGCGTGCCCCAGACCTTCGCCCATTACGTGGATGCCCTGACCCTGCAGGGCAATGACCAGGTCATTCCGCTGGGCCCGGCCGCCAGTCAGATTGCCATCAAACAGTTGGGCACGAACGGTGGCGGTTTCTTCGGCGTCAACTCGGCGCACCCGTTCGAGAACCCCACGGCCTGGAGCAATCTGTTCGAACTGGTATCGATCATCCTGATTCCGGTGGCCCTGGTGTTCACCTTCGGCCATTACGTCAAGGACCTGCGTCAGAGCCGGGCGATCATCGCCTGCATG
>JGI25163J39215_1000294_pt1 | contig 17072 bp, 20 predicted proteins | sample AraplaCL_Cvi_mLB_FD_39215 | JGI IMG/M metagenome (IMG submission 39215)
AAAGTCAGCGTGTAGTCTCGCTGACTACGCCTTTTTGCTGATTCCATTACTCCCTCCTGAAAATAGATCAGAAGGTGTAAACCTTATTCAGGACGGGACATGACAGAGAAATAAATCTATCCCCTTTTTACAATATCTGTCCCGTCCTGAATAAGGTTTACACCTATTTCAGGACTAGACAACATCAAGGGGCTGCATCATTGATCAGTTCGTGCCAGACGATCTTCGCCTCCTCATTCGACGTAAATACTTGTATTTTCGGACTCCAAAATTGTCCCTCATTAACGATGCATTCCAGCGTAGAGTCTTGGAATGTAAAGGCATAGTGGACGGCATCCTTCAGGAATCGTTCTTTATCATGTCTTGGATGAATGGCGTTTCTTTGCTCAAGCTCCGCAACCCAGGGCGAATTATCTATACGATGAACTTGGTAATGCTTGAGGCCGAGCCCGATTAGCGGATGGCCTCCCAGAGCCTCATCGTTTGGTGAGCCAAATTGAAATTTTTTGACTAGCGGAAAATGGATTACAGTAATTTCCTCTCCAGCCGTGCAGTACCGCAAAAACAACTGTGTTTCTGTGGCGAACACGATGGGTTCGGGCGATGTACTTGGCTGTGGCCAAGAGTTGAGTAGCACTACGGTCGCTAATGACATAGGGAAGCCTAGTGAAAAACAGGAACCAAAAATGAGGCGATAACACGCTAGCAAAGCGTTGTAGCCGATATTAGCTGTCCGAGGCAACTGCAATCACAAAAGAATAAATAGGGAAAGACTTATTTGTCTGTCATCAGCCTCGGCACAATGAAAAATAGATCTGTCCACTTTTCATTGCTAGGAGTACACGACGCCGGGCGGCATTTTTATGCCGCACAGAGAGCGGTAGCAAACACCATTTCCATATACCAAGCATTTATCTTGGGCTTGAGCTTTAAGCACTAACTCTCGCAGCATGTGGACAAGCCGAATTGCCCGACACCTGAATAACAGCGGTTGAATGGGCCGCCTTGCTTGCCTTGGGTACTGAATTTCACCGAGGTATTCCCGCCAGCTTGTTGGTTGCTGATTTAGCTCAATTTCGAGATTATTCAAAATTGCCAATGCGTCATTTAGATCGTCACTTCTTAGGCAGGTCATTACATTTATTGATGTAATGCTTATCTGTGCATCTCTTTGAGCATATTTCTCAAAAGCAGGAGCTATAAGGGAGAAATATCCAGACGAATGAAAGCAATCAGATCTGAAAATAATTCGGTCGTGTGGGTCTAGCAGCCACAATCGCTCTGTTTTTTTTTTTGAGGTATATAAGCCGATTACGTGATGCATGGTGCCTGTACCTAATTAGTGAGATGCTGTGTCGCGTTTTTGCCGTGGGAAAAGGAAACAAATTTATTTTTCATTGCGTCGAGGCTGATGGNAGATAAATAAGTCTGTCCTGTTTTCATTGTGTTTATAACCAACCCTGAAATGGTTCTTGGATTTCCGTGCCCAACGCCCATCTCAAAATTATCGATTTTTTGAAATCACACCACTCATGTATTGATTTAAATCGCGCAGATCCTTAATGCTCCAAGCGTGTGGCGGAATCTTTACAGCATTCTCTCGCAACGTTTTTGGAATCAAGTCTCCATTTGGGCGAAGTATTATCGATGACACAATAACGCCCGGATAATCATTTAGCCGTTTTTTGAAAGCGGATGTCGTAAGGTCAGGTGTAGGAGGATTGCTTTTGTTAGCCAATGGTCCTGTTGCTTTGATATCTACTCCGTGGCACATGACGCATCTCTGTAAGTAGAGATTTTTCCCATTGGCATTGTCCGCGAAGGATAGTGGTGATTGAATCAGCGATAAAGTTACTAACGAAGCGATGAATGATACTTTCATTAACATGTGGGTTTTGTCTCGTCCGTGAATGCTAGAGAGCGTCTCTGCTGAGCTAGCGCTAGTTTATCCGAAGCTGCTTTGCCATAGGCAAGTGGTTCTGGGCAGGGTAGCTCTTGGCCGACTCCTGCCCGTCCCAACTGACCGAAATCCACCCCCAAAAGCAGCATCCCATGCATCCGCAAATCAAAGTGCACTAAACCAAGAGGCCGACACCCTTCAGCCCTGACCCAAAACCCTTACATCCCCCGACTCCCCGCCACCAGTTTGCCCAGCAACCACTCACTAAAACTCCGCGCCATCGGATTATTCTCACTATCACGATGGGTCAGCAGCGCCCAGTTAGGACCGCGAATCGTCTCCTCAACCAACGGTTGCAAGAGCCCATTGGCGCGCGCTGGCTGACTCAATAACTGGCTGACCAAGGCGATGCCGAGCCCTGCACACGCGGCGTCCAGCAGCAGGCCGGGGTCGGAGAAGTTCAGCCCTTGATCCTTCTGGCCTACATCGATGCCGGCCTCTACCGCCCAGTGGCTCCAGTCCATTTCCCGCTCGCCATGGAGGGTGGTGCGCTGTGCGCTGGGCACTGCCAACAGGCTGGGGTGGCACGCCGGGTAAAGGCGGTCGGCGTGTAGCACCTTGAAGCTGCATTCGGCCTGGGAGCTGATGTCGTCTCGCACGGCGAGGTCGATGGTCTGGGTCGTCATGTCCGGGACTTCGTCGGTGCTGAAGATCCACAGGTCAACTTCCGGGTGCTGGCGGCGGAAATCTTCCAGGCGTGGCAGTAGCCAGTGACGGGCGAACGCCGGGGTGGTGTTGAGGACCAGTTGGTTGGGTTTTTGGTACTGCCCAAGGCGACGAATGCCGACGGCCAGTTGCTGCAGCAATGCCTGGGTGGTGCTGAGCAAGTCGTGACCGGCATCGGTCAAGCTGACGCTGCGGCCACTGCGAAAGAACAAGGGTTGTTCCAGGTATGCCTCAAGGCTGCGAATCTGCTGGCTGATCGCTGATTGGGTGAGGTGCAGCTCTTCGGCGGCCTTGTGGAAACTGCCCAGCCGGGCGGCGGCTTCAAAGCCGCGAAGGGTGCCGAGCGGCGGCCAGTGTTTGAGCATGCTGATAAGTTCCTCTAATCATTTGTCTACAAAATCCATCGTTTGTTTGCCCGTTTTTGCAGCCGTAGCATGCATGCCAAGACCGCATAGGCAGTTTTCATTGAACACAATGACTTAACTTAAAGGTGCTTGTCATGCAGCAGAATGAAATTCAAATCAAGGGTTGGTGGATGCCGGCGGAGTGGGTCAGGCACGCCGCAACCTGGATGGTTTGGCCGCACAACCAGGCGCTCTGGGAGTCGGGGTGGGGTGTCACCTTGGCACTGGTGCAAGAGGATTTCGCTCGTGTGGCCAACGCCATTGCCCGTTTTGAACCGGTGAAGATGGTCGTTGATCCGTCTGCTGTCGCGAGTGCCAAAGCGTTGTGTGGGCCAAACATTGAACTGATTGAGCTGGCAGTGAACGACAGCTGGTGCCGGGACTCCGGCCCGAGCTTCGTCTGCCACCCGCAACAGGGGCTGGCCGGTGTGAGCTGGCGCTTCAACGCGTGGGGCGGGAAGTCGGCCCATGACCTGGACGAAAGCCTGGCTCGCCGTGCACTCAATCACTTGGGCGTGGCGTGCTTTGGTACTCCGTTGAGTAACGAAGGCGGGGCCATTCATGTGGACGGCGAGGGCACGCTGATCACCACCGAGTCGGTATTGCTCAACCCCAATCGCAACCCGGGCATGAACAAGGCCGAGATGGAGGAGATCTTCGCGCGTCTGCTTGGCGTGAAGAAGACCGTCTGGCTGCCGGGCGATCCCGACCATGTGACCGGCGACATGACCGACGGCCATGTCGATGGCGTGTGCGCTTTCGCCCGCCCTGGTGTGTTGCTGGTGGACGCCACTCACGACAAGCACTCGGTGTATGCCGAGGTGGTACGCGAAAACCGTCGCGCGTTGGCGCTGGCAACCGATGCCCACGGTCGACCGTTTGAGCTGATCGACCTGTATGAAGCCACCGATGCCGTGGACACCGAGGCTGAGGTGTTTTGTGCCTCCTACACCAATTTCTACATCGCCAACAACGCCGTCATCATGCCGGCCTATGGCATCGATGCCGACAACGTGGCTGCCGAAGTGTTGGCTCAGGCGTTCCCCGGACGCGAGGTGGTGCCGGTGCGGATCAATCATCTGGCCCATGGCGGCGGCGGGGTGCATTGCATCACCCAGCAACAGCCGGCCTGGCCACTGAAGGGGTAATGCCATGACCATTTTGACGGTTGCTACCACCCAAATGCCCTGCACCTGGGATCTGAAACACAACCTTGATCAGGCCGAGCAATTGGTACGCGAGGCGGCGGCGAAGGGCGCCCAGGTCATCCTGCTGCAGGAGCTGTTTGCCACACCGTATTTCTGCATCGAGCAACATCACAAACACCTGGCACTGGCTGAGGAATATCAGCACAGCGCCGTGCTACAACGCTTTGCCGCGCTGGCCAGGGAGTTGGGTGTGGTGCTGCCGCTGAGCTGGTTCGAGAAGGCCGGCAATGCCTACTTCAATTCGTTGAGCGTGGCCGATGCCGATGGGCAATTGCTGGGGGTGTATCGCAAGACGCACATCCCCAACGCCATCGGTTATCAGGAGAAGGAATACTTCAGCCCCGGCGATACCGGCTTTCGTGTCTGGGACACTGCGTTCGGGCGTATCGGTGTGGGCATTTGTTGGGATCAGTGGTTCCCCGAGACCGCCCGCTGCCTGGCGTTGATGGGCGCCGAAGTCTTGCTGTTTCCCACGGCCATCGGCTCTGAACCGGGTTGCGCAGCACTGGATTCACGTGACCACTGGCAGATGACCATGCGCGGCCATGCCGCCGCAAACCTCCTGCCGGTGGTGGCCGCCAACCGCATCGGCCGAGAGGTGGCAACCACCGATCCAACGCTGCAGATGAACTTCTACGGCTCGTCCTTTATCTGCAACCACAAAGGCAAGCTCCTCGCCGAAGCGGACCGCGACAGCACTGGCGTGTTGGTACACAGCCTGGACTTGTCGGCCATGCGCGAAGAGCGCCTGACCTGGGGCATCTACCGCGACCGCCGTCCCGACATGTACGGGGCGCTGTTGAGCCTGGATGGTCGTCACATCAATGCTCGCTGGAATACTCAAGGGGTTTGACATGAACGTGACCAAAAAGCTTTTGCTCTGCTCCTTGGGATTGGCGTTGAGCGGTGCCTTGTCGTCGGCGCAGGCGGAGGAGAAGACCCTGAGGTTGTACAACTGGGCCGATTACTTCGCCGAGGACACCTTGTCCAGATTCACCGCCGAAACCGGGATCAAGGTGATCTACGACGTCATGGATGGCAGTGAAACGCTGGAAGCCAAGCTGATGGCTGGCGGCAGTGGTTATGACCTGATCTTTCCGGGCGACACTGTTGGCGAGCGTCTGATGCACGCGGGCAGCTTGCAGCCGCTGGACAAGTCAAAGCTCACTGCCCTGGATGACATTGAGCCGGGCCTGCAGAAACTGCGTACGCATTATCTCTACTCGAGCAAGGCCACCGTTCCCTACACGTGGGGCACCATCGGCCTGACCTACAACGCCGAGCAAATCAAAAAGCGCATGCCGGATGCGCCGGTGAATAGCCTGGACATGCTGTTCAAACCGGAACTGGCCGCCAAATTTGCGGACTGCGGTATTTCCCTGATCGATTCGCCAGACGAAGTGCTGGCGGTCGCACTCAATTACCTCGGCCGTGAGCCGCGCAGCGCCAAGCCGGAGGACTTGGCAGCGGCCAGCGAACTGTTGCTCAAACTGCGGCCGTACATCCGCAAGTTCCAGTCGCAACCGGTGACCGATCTGGTGAACGGCAACTTGTGCCTGTCGCTCGGTTACAGCGGCGATATGACCCAGGCGCAACGGGCAGCAGATGCCGCCGGCAAGAAAGCTACGTTCCAGTATCACATCCCGCGCGAGGGCACCACGGTGTGGATGGACACCATGGCGATCCCCGTCGACGCCAGGCACCCAGAGTACGCCTATGCATTCATCAACTTCATCATGCGCCCGGAGAACATGGCCGCCATCACTAACTTCACCGGTTACCCCACCTCCAACGCCAAGGCACGGCCGAGTGTCGATGCAACGATGCGTAACAACCCGGATATCTACCTCGATGACGCCACTTACCAACGACTGATCCCGGGCAAGGACATTCCCCAGGCGGATATGCGTGCGCGCATGCGGGCGTGGACCAAATTCAAGACAGCCTCCGTTAAATGAACAGAGAGATCCGCATGTCGACACGTCGAGAGTTCATCAAGCAGGTATCGGTGGTTGCCAGTCTGGGCGTCGCCGCGTCCATGGGGCTGAATGCCCCCCGAGTGCAAGCAGCCATCAAGGGCAGCTGGCATATGCCGGATGAGGGCGACAAACATCGGCGGGCCTTTATCGCCTTTGGTGCACAGGAGGCCATCCACGAGGACTTCACTCCTGACGTGCAAGATGCCTTGGGCCGGATCGCCCGCACCATTGCCAACCATGAGCCGGTGACCGTGTTCTGCCGCGAGAGCGAGCGGGATCTGGCTGAAGAAAAGTGTGGTACGAGCAACATCACCTTTGTTGTCACGGAGCTGGACGATATCTGGATGCGCGATATCGGGGCCAATTTCGTCATCGATGGCGAAGGCGGGCTCGGTGCCGTGGATTTCAACTTCAACGGCTGGGGCAACAAACAGCAGCATGCCGATGATGCGCAGATTGCCGCTTCGGTCGCCCGGACCGCTGGCGCCAGTTACATCCGCAGCCGGCTGGTGGGCGAGGGCGGCGCTATCGAAGTGGATGGCCACGGCACGGGGATCATGACCGAAAGCAGTTGGATCAATACCAACCGCAATCCCGGCTGGAGCAAAACAGACGTAGAGGAAGAACTGAAGAACAGGCTCGGCTTGCGCAAAATCATCTGGCTGCCAGGCATCAAAGGCAAGGACATCACCGACGCCCATGTCGACTTCTATGCCCGCTTCGTCAAGCCGGGTGTGGTGATCGCCAACCTCGACAACGACCCCGAATCCTATGACCACGCCGTGACGCTTGCCCATCTGGAGATTCTCAGGAAGGCCACCGATGCCGATGGCCGCGCGCTGCAGGTGCACACCGTGTCGCCTCCGCTCAATCCACGAAAGAGCCGGTTCAGCAAAAACAACCCAGACTTCGCGCCGGGTTATATCAACTACTTCGTGATCAATGGCGCGGTCATTGCCCCCGAGTTCGGTGACAAGGCGGCAGATACCAAAGCTTTTGATCTGTTGTCCGAGCTCTACCCGGACCGTGAGGTGGTGCAGCTCAATATCGACGCCATCGCCGCTGGGGGTGGCGGCATCCACTGTGTGACCAGTCATCAGCCTTTGGTTTAGGTCGGGTCAGCTTGTGGCATGCACAGACGACGGGTCAGATCATTCAGAAGCCATCGGCCTGCTTTCCCTAAAGAGCGATTTTGCATGTGCGCTGCGTAGATCGTAAGTGTGTCTGGTGTGCGCTGAAGTTCGGCGGCTAACTCAAGCGGCAGGAGGCGTCCTGAAGCCAGGTGATCCGCAATCAGATGCTCTGGCATTCGGCACCAACCGAACCCGGCGAGCAAAAAATCCATCCGCCGTGCCAAATCTACAAACCGCCACTGGTGACTGCCCGTCACCCCGTAGCTAGGGCCGTCGGGGGAAACCGGGTCGGAAAGTACCAGTTGCACATAAGGCTTGAGGTCTGCACTTGTTGCCCGACGGCCTAACGTAGCCAGGGGATGCCCGCTGGCTACTACTGGCCTCAAGTCGACGCTGAGCAGCGGCAGTGCGGTGACATCGTCGGGCACTGTCGGAATCAATGTGCAAAGCGCCAGTGCCGCATCGCCGTTGCGCAATCGGCGCTCTGCGCCGCCTAAGCCTTCTGTAGAAAAACTCACTGCCAGATGCGGAAAAACCTCACGGATAGCGTGCAGGCTTTCGATGAGCGGTGCGCTAGGGACTAAAGGGTCTATGGCGAGAGCCAACTCCGGCTCAACCCCTGCTGCCGTACTTGAGGCCATTGCTTCAAACTGGTCAGCGCTTGCCAGCACTGCGCGCGCTTGAACCACCAGCACTCTACCTATCTCAGTGAGCGTTGGACGATGGCCGCTCCGATCAAACAGCCTCACACCTTGAACTGACTCAAGTGTGGCAATCGACTGGCTAATGGCAGATTGAGCACGCCGCAATTGACGTCCCGTTGCCGAGAAACTGCCTGTATCAGCAATGGTTACAAGGATCCGCAGCTGATCCAGGCTGAGACTTCCGATCATGACCCATCACTTAAGCAGATGGACTCAATCATATTTACATCACTCCTGCGTATAGATCGCATTGGGTAGAGTGTGTCGCACATCGCCTAAAGCGACAACGCAAAACATACCGCCGCGTCACCGCGCAGGAGTTACTTACATGTCCAGGCTTCTCACCATTGAAACCAGCCCACGTGGGGATGCTTCAATCTCCCGGCAGCTCACTCGCCGATTTGTGGCCGCGTGGGAAGCTGCACACCCTAGGGGCGCCATCAAAATTCGGGATCTAACGGACACTTCGCTTACGTTCGTGACGGCCCCCTGGTTACAGGCTTACTTCACCCCGCAAATCCAACATTCGCCTGAAATGAAAGCCGTGTTGCAGCTATCCGACGAGCTTGCGGCCGAGTTGCTGGAAACCGATCACCTGGTTATTTCAACGCCGGTCTACAACTACAACGTCCCTGCGGCGCTCAAGGCGTGGGTGGATCACGTGGTACGTAAAGGCCTGACCTTGGGCTTTGATGGTAAAGGGCTGGTGACCGGTAAAAAGGCAACGGTGCTGCTCGCCTCGGGAGGTGTATACACCAGCGACTCCCCGATTAGAGACCGTGACATTGCGACCCATTATTTGAAACTGATCCTGAACGTCCTAGGTATCACCGATGTCACCTTTATTGCAGCCGGCGGCGCTAAAGCTGTAGATCTCGGAGACATCAGCATGCACGATTTTCTGGATACATTTGATCATCAAATTCAAAAGTCGCTGGTTTAGACAGCATTTCTCCTGGCCCATACGATTGTGCTCTATCAACTGCGCGTGGTTAAACGGGCATCCAGTTATGCGGTGTCTAATGTCTAGGTTTACACCTGTTTCAGGACTAGACATGCGTCGAGGCTCGTGACAGAGAAATAAATCTGTTCCCTTTTCATTCAGCAATCAACCAACGCAGTCATTTGACAAAGTGATGGCCATTTACTAGCGTTACTTTGACTGGTGCTGAACTGGTTTGAGCATGCCGAGGTTTGCTGTCCATAGCTTGAGCAGGCGAGTAGCTCTCTATGAAGGCCTGGTATAAAAATCACCAGCACCTAGTTCAGTCGCTTGCTCTTCAGGAGCCGAGAATGATTTTTGTAGTGCGCACTCTATGAACTGTCCAATAAGTGAAAATGTGAGCTCTGGTTTTATTTGGGAGACAAATTAATGGACGGGGAGAGCGAGTTTAAATTTCGTGGGCAGGTATGGGTGGTTATTTGGCTTTTGTTTATGTTGGGCTTGCATGTTGTGGTGGGCGGAATATGGATAGCTAGATCACCTCATACTGGAGGGGNGATTTATTTGCTGATATCAATACCTTTGACGATATTCTGCGCGGGATTGGTGTTGCGCGGACGCTCAGATATTGTGATTGATGAGCATTTTATCTCTCGACGTATTTTTGGCAGGGTCTGGCAAAAATTCGAATGGAGTAATATAGAGCTTGTTACAGCATTTCCGATACCCAATCAGTACGGTAAGGCTGCTATAAGAGGGGTTAATATATTTCCTAAGGTGAAGCCAAAATACCGAATGACCCCGTCAGGGAAAATGGACTTTACGGATCAGCTNGAAAATAACTCGGAGCTAATAAGGCTGATTAATGTGTACGCTCATAAAAATAATATACTAATTAAGACGCGTAATTCCATGTTCGATAAGTTGATGTCTGCGAACAATATATAAAATACTATCTTGTGTAGTGAGGTTCCTTTTGTAGCGCCAGAACGAATTTAATCTGACATTTTCCCCAATGCAGCCCTTGAGGTACGGAGCTTTCCCGGTTGGAATAGCGTGGGGTTTTCATCCAGGTACCTAATCTGTTCACCGACTGCTTATGGCTGTCGATCAATACCTGGTAGATAGTGACCAGAATGTACCAGTGGGTGGCCTTTCTAATCTGCCAAGATCCCGAGATAAAATCGATAGGCACCATCACGTTGAGTACTTCTGCGCGCATTCTCGTGCGTCACTGGTTTAGATCGCCGAAGCCAACCTGGACGAACAAACTATGCTTGCTTTTTTCCAGCAAAATAGAAAACAACGCTGAGCAGAAATAGCACCATGCCAGCGAGCATCAAACCGTACAAAAAGCAGTGCTCATGGTATGTTAGATATACAACCGATCCGTGTGTATCCAGCGGGTATACTTTTCCACTTTGAGGATCCGGTGTTCTCAGTCCGTGAGCATCAAAGTACTTCCAGACAAAAAATGAAGAAAACCAAAAGCCTAAGGCCAGTACTCCCATGATGATTCTAAGTAAATTCATTTTTCAGTCTCTCTGATTTTTGGTCGTCCATTGTTCACAATGATTTTATCAAAGTGCATGTCGCACCAACAGTTTCGAAAAAGGTGACAGATTTATTTTTCATTCAAGGTAGATTAGGCCTGCTTCCTTTGGGAGAGAGTTCTCGTCTAAATGGGTGTCCGGTTTCATTAGGTCGCTACAGTCTCGTCCTGTCTAAATTTCGCTCGCAATGTTTGTGTCAAGCTGGAAAAGTCTTTAAGCATTCCAGAAAAAGAAAATGTCCCCCCATTGGTAAGTTTTACCACCGCGCGTAGGCTGCCTTTATCTCGGCGTAATTTAACCTCCAACACATCCTTCAATAGGAAGGTTTTCTTTGTGAATCCGTGAACCTCCACACTTGTCTCATCAATGCGAACTGAAAATTTGAAAAGATAGGCTGCGTATATGATTACCATCGTGGCAAACCCAAAGCACATCAGGTATCCGACCAACGAAATCGGTCTCGCTGGATTACCTGAAATAGCTGGAATGATTATGAAAATCGCAGAAATGGCAACTGCCAGACATACAACGCGGAGGGGATATCGATAAACAGCCTTCCCCTCATTTTTGGCGCGAATCGGAATGTCACTGAAAGATACCTGTCGCTCTTGTAGATCCATCGATTCAGTCCGCAGTTCATTAAGTAGCTTTGCTGTCGCTATCCACACTACGAAGGCTACAAATAGATAGGCAATGCAAAAGTAAAGTCCCGGCGAAAGTCGTATGCCCCACCACTCAATAAGCCAATCTCTACCTTTTACAGCCACGAGACAGCCAATCACGACCAAAACTAATGTTCTGACAATGTCTGGGAAGTACTTTGATTTTGTCTTCATTTGCCACACCCGCAATCATTTCCTGCCTTGAGACCTGCTTGNCCCCCCAGCCGTTAAGCCCGCCCCCCCAACTGCTCCTCCCAATACTCCACTCACAGGAGCGCTCAGCGTATACACATGCATACCGTTGTTGGCGTCGGTGACGCTCAGGAGATTGCTATTCGTGTCGTAAGTAAAGCTGGTAACGCTTCCTAGCGGGTACGTAATGTTGGTTTACGGTCCAGCGGCTCATAATCCCTCAGGGTACGGCGCCCCGTTGCATCAGCGATTGCCATGACGCGACCCACGTTATCGGTGAAGTAGCTGGTGGTTCCCCCCAATGGGTCGCTTACGCTGGCGAGATCTCACATACAAGAGAGTAGCTGGGAAAAGTGGGAAAAGGGGACTGGGAAAAAGGGGGCTGATGTCCCGTCCTGAATAAGGTTTACACCAGTTTCAGGACTAGACATCCGAGATGTTTTGAAACGCACGGGGCGGCACGATCTGCGGTGGCAACCAGTGTTCCGCTCACCCGCAAGCCAGATGTCTCTCGATCAACCTCGCCACCTCGGCTGCGTGAGTAAAGCCCAGACTGTGATCGGCGCCAGGGAAAACGTGCAGTTCCGCGCGGGGTAACAGTTGAGCAAGGTGCTGGCCGACGCGAACGGGGCTGATCGGATCAGAATCTCCCCAGAGGAGCAGGACTGGCATGCGCAACTCGACCAACCGGTGCGTGAGGTCGGTGTGGTCGTCGAGAAACCACCTCGGCAGTGTCGGGTTGGCGGCAGCAAAATCCGGGCGCCAGTCATGCGCGTCCAGAGCAGACATATCTACCCCGCCAGAGGTGACGGTCAGTATCAGGTGCGTGATCAGCTCTGGGCGTTCAAGCGCTGCCAGCACAGCGACTATACCGCCCATGGACTGCGCCACCAGCGCTGTGGGCCGGTCGATCTCGGCCAGCACGCGAGTCACCAGATCATCCATGCCGGTCACGCCAGGCATGGGCTGAGTGTCTCCAAAGCCGGGCCAGCCGATATGGACCTGCTGCGCCGGGTGGGCCAGGCGCTCAGCAACTGGATACCAAAACCGGGTGTTACCTGAGGCTCCGGGCAGGAAGAGGAGTTTGGCGGGAGATGCAATCACAGGTTCGGTCCTTGAAGGTGGGATTGAAAGAGTCAGCAGGAGGGTAAATATGGATGCCGCAAGGTTCGATGGCCACTTCGGAAGGAGAGCAGCCGGTAGTGAAGGGCCGCTCGCGACGCGAAGCAGTCAGTCGATCTGGGGACATAATTTGGATGGCGTGTACCAATGGACTGCGGAGTCGACATGAACGTGTTTTTGCTTTTGAGGCAAGAAGGGTGTGTCGAGCGTGCCCAGTGCTATTGAAACCCAGTCGGCAAATTCGCCTTGAAGTCGTGACCAGAACAACGTCGAACCACAGTGCGCGCAGAACTCGCGTAACACCGTCTCTGAGGAGGTATAGGTTTTGATGCTGGTGGCGCCACCAAGTATCCGTAGCGCGTTGCGGGGAACGCTGCCGTACGAAGCGAATGCTGCCCCGTGACCTTTGCGACACTGGCTGCAATGACAATGGCTCACTGCTTTTGGTGGCGTGAGTAGCTCGTAACTGACGGCTGCGCATAGGCAGCTTCCTTTGTATACCTCTGTCATGCGCCCAACCCAGAACGTGAAAACACGCCAGCTTATCCATCTCAATCAAGACAGTCGACTGACTGCTTTTGGCCGATCACTGCCTATCGAGAAAGGCCGCAATCAGCCTAGAGGTTAATCACGGCCAGGTGGGGATGTCGCCATCAGCGCTTGCTAAAGGCCAGCCCCGCTGCAAACAGAACAAAGACCATGCCTGTGGTGTGATCCATCCACTTGATCACTTTCTCACGCCGCAGAACCCCGGCAAGGGATTGAGTCGCGCCAATCAACGTCGAAGACCACATCAAACCCAGCACCACGTGAATGCTGACCAAACCAAATGTCCAGGCAACCAGGCTGTGCCCGTGGGGGATAAATTGAGGGAGAAAAGAGACGTAGAAAATGCCGATTTTGGGATTGAGGACGTTCCCCATCATGCCCTTCAGGAACCAGTTTGCATTTGGCTTACCGTCATCTTCGACGGGCGACAGTGAGCTACGCGGGCGCAGCAACATGTTCAATCCGAGCCATGCCAGATAAGCGGCGCCGCAGTATTTCAACAGGCTGTACGCCAGCTCCGATACCGCCAGTAGAGCACCCAGGCCAAAGGCGACAGCGGCGCCCCACAGTAAGCAGCCAGCATTGATACCCAGCGCAGCGCGAAACGCCTGTTGCTTACCTTCCACCGTTGCGGTTCTCAAAACCAGAGCAGTATCGAGGCCGGGCGTCAGTGTTAGCAGAGTGGCTGCGAAGGTAAAGGCGAGGAGGTTATCAGCAATAGACATCGGCGTATGACTTCAAGGTGATGACGCGCGAACGTTAGCACATGGCGGGTTGCCTTCTGCGACCATCACCCTTGAAAAAGCTGAGGTTCAATGGGTCGGTCTGGCGCAGCTGCCGCCAAACAACGGGTTTGTCATGAGTTGACCAATCCTACCCCGGAATAAACATTGCCATCGCCGCCGCACCCATCACGGCCGTTGCAACCCAGCCCAGGATAATCAACGGCCGGCTCACCGTGAAATCACCCATCACCGACTTCTTCGAAACCGTCATGATGATGACGACCATCAGCGGTACCGCAACGACCCCGTTGATTACGGCACTCCAGAACAACGCTTTCATGGGGCTGATGGGCGAATACTGGATGGCGAGTGCAGCGAGCACGCTGATGGCGATGATGCTGTAGAAGCCCCGGGCGTTGCGCACTTTGCGTTCGAGGCCTTCGTGCCAGCCCATGGCCTCGGAAAGGGCATAGGCGCCAGAACCTGCAAGCACCGGTACGCCGATCATGCCCACGCCCAGTATGCCAAGGGCGAAGAGCAGGTAGGCAAAGTCACCGGCCAGTGGCCGCAATGCGCTGGCGGCTTGCGCCGCAGTGTTGATGTCGGTCACGCCCGCCACATGAAGGGTCGCGGCCGTCGCCAGAATGATGAAGTAGGCGGTGATGTTGGAGTAGAGCATGCCACTCCAGGTGTCCCAGCGGATGCGTCGCAGTTCCTTGCGTGCGCTACGCGCGTCTTGATTGAGCGGTGCACTGTGGGATTTTCTCTGCATGTCCTCGACCTCTTCAGAGGTCTGCCAGAAAAACAGATAAGGGCTGATGGTCGTGCCGAACAGTGCCACGACGACCGCGGCGGCGGTAGCGTCTGGGGTGAATCTGGGCCAGACCGTACGCAAGGCGACCTGCTCCCACGGGATATGCACCGTAAACAGCACGGCTGCGTAAGCCAACAGCGAAAGCGTCAGCCACTTCAGGAAAAAGACGTAGCGGTGGTAAGGGACGAACATCTGGAGCGCCAGCGTTCCGAACACGAAGGCCGTGGTCATCAGGTGTCGGTTGATGCCGCTGACCAGCTCCGCAACTTCTCCCATGGCAGCCACGTCGGCGGCAATGTTCAACGTATTGGCGATGAGCAGTAGCAGCACGACGCTCTTGAGCACGGCTGGCGAAAATGCCGTTTTAATGTTGGCGGCGAGTCCCTTGCCAGTCACTCTGCCGAGGTTTGCGCACATCAATTGAACGGCGGCCATCAAAGGAAAGGTCAGTGGCATCGCCCACAGCATGTTCAGGCCGAATTGAGCACCTGCCTGTGAATAGGTGGCGATGCCGCTGGGGTCGTCGTCGGCCACGCCGGTTATCAGCCCAGGCCCGAGCTTCGACAGAGGATGCTCTTTCAGACGCCGCCACAGCACCTGAAAGATATTCGCACGGGAAATGCTTTTGAGGTCCATTGATACTCCTCAATGTGCTACGCCGGGCGGAGTGTGGATGGAGTGACGCCGTCGACCATGAAAAGGCAAGCCTAGCAGCGTCAGGGTGGGTGTGTCGGAGCATCGCGGTTATCCATGAAGGTTGGCCTGGTGTTGCCCACACGATACCGGGGACAGAGAGCATGCGACTGGTCGTGGACATCGGCGGTGGCTCCACTGAATTGATTCTGGGGCAGGGTGCTCACCCCCTGTTGACCGAGAGCATTGCCATCGGCAGCGGCACCTTTGGCGCACGTTACTTTCAGGGCGGCGGTATCACGGCTCAAGCGCTCCTCGAGGCTGAGCGGGTGGCCACCCTACAGTTTGAAAAAGTTGCACGTCGTTATCGCGCACTCGGTTGGCAGCAGACTATCGGCTCTTAAGGTTCGGCGTTCTTCATGGCCTGATGTGTAAGTACTAATCCCCTGACGCGATGATTCATCTGTGAATAGCCAATGCCTTACATCTTGCATGGTTAAATACGGACATACTTTCCACTTGGGTTTGATAGCTTAAAGCCATTCAGCGGCATGCCCAATAAGCAAAACCGCGCAGACAAGACACGGAGGTCTGGCAGTCGTCATGCATTGATGACCGTTTTTGTCAGGGACAAGGATCTGAAGCTGACGACCACTGTCCATGTCCTCCATGACCATACGCTCGAGCCCGCCTGCCACGTGACGGCCCGCATTGCTCGACACGTGCGGCGCGTACCGGTGTTTTTCCAGATGCCCGGCTTCACCGCAAACAGGGCGGCGCGGAAAACCACTCAGCACTATGGATTCCGGAAACCATTAAATAAACGGGGCGAACTCCGAAAAGCCAGACGAGTAGGAACTTATATATGGAGATATATCGTATGTCGGCTCAAGAAAATCTCGTTGGCGGATGGACTCCTTATCACGTACTGACTCCAAAGGATCAGGAAGTATTCGATGAAGCCCTGGCCGGGCTCGTGGGTGTGCACTACACCGCCGAGCTGGTTTCGACCCAGGTCGTTAACGGCACCAACTATCGTTATCAGGCGAAAGCCACGCAGCCTGGTTCGCCAAACAGCTGGCAAGCGGTCGTGGAAATTTACGCGCCGATTAACGGCAAGCCGTATGTCACCCAGATCATCCGGATCTAAGTAAGTATCAACCCCGTCGGGTCGCGCACGGATTACGCGACCCGACGTCTACCGGGAGGATCACGGACACTCCTGGCGGCAGGTGCCAAACTCCAGGCAATAATCTTGACGAAGCCTGTGCTTGCTCTTGCTACGCACAAACCTGCAATCCCCGTCCGGGGCACGCATCATCTGGTAACCCAAGCGCTTAGGGCACTTCTTTATCGGGATCCTGGAAGACAAGGCGCTGGAGACATTTGTCGAGGCTGCGTTTGCCTGGCAAATGCTGCGGTGAACGTCCGCGAGCCCTCTTTGTTCGAGTGATGGATGACGCGCCATTTTTATTGCTGGGCCCCTTGCTGCTGAGACGGATGCTGCTGGCGTTGCGGTTTCTGTTGCGGCTGCGGCTGCGGCTGTTGCTGCGGTTGATGCGGCAGCGGTCCCGCCTCGTGCTGTTGTTGAAGCAGTCTCTGTTGCTGCATCGGCTGGGGTTGTTGCTGCGGCTGATGCGGTAACTGTCCCGCCTCGTGCTGCTGTTGAAGCAGTCTCTGTTGCTGCATCGGCTGGGGTTGTTGCTGCGGTTGATGCGGTAACTGTCCCGCCTCGTGCTGATGTTGAAGCAGTCTCTGTTGCGGCAGCGACTGCGGTTGTTGCAGCGGCTGATGCGGCAGCTGTCCCGTCTCGTGCTGCTGTTGA
>JGI25163J39215_1000315_pt1 | contig 16191 bp, 17 predicted proteins | sample AraplaCL_Cvi_mLB_FD_39215 | JGI IMG/M metagenome (IMG submission 39215)
ACCTTCCCACCCGGCAACCTTGAAAAGTTGTCGGAAAATTCTCTTGAACACCTGATGTTTGTAGTCGTTTCCTAGGACTGAACCGATTGCTCTTGGATCGGACATCCACGCAAGCGGGTCATAGGTTCAACCGATACGTGGACTGCACCAACCCCGAAGGAAAGCAGCGGCTGGATACCAGTTTCAAATCAATGTCCTGCTCAAGGCCCCCGAATAATGGCCTTCCCGCCCCGATCAGCACAGGAACAGTGGTGATCACCATATCGGCGACTAACCCTTCGCGCAGGAATGATTGCACCAACTGCCCACCATCGACATAGACCCGACGCACGCCTTGCCTCGCCATTTCTTCCATCAAGTCTCTGGGTTTGAGGTTGGAGAAACGCAACTTGCCCGCCAGTGCCTCGGGCACCGCCGAATCGGCCAGCTGTTCAGACAACACCACGACGGGCCGGTCGTAGAACCATGTGTCGAAGGTCAGCGCCTTCTCATAGCTTCCCCGCCCCATCACGATCACATCCTTATCGGCGATGAAGGCTGAGTAGCCATGATCCTCAGCCGGATCATCGCGCTGCAACAGCCAGTCGATGTCACCATCAGGTCGGGCGATAAAACCATCCAGACTGGTGGCGATGAAAACATGTGCAGTGGCCATCAAGATCTCCTTATTGATACGACGTCAATTTATCCATGGTCATAAGCCGAATAAAAGGCTCGCCTTCGCTTGCTGTCACCGTGACTGGAGACGGGCTAATAGGAGTCCCCTTTTTCCACTCTGTTACAGGGGGCGTATGGTGTCGATTTCGGTCAGTCGTAACCGGCAGAAGTCGGCCAAGAGCTGACATTCAACGGGGGTATTTGCTAAATGGATGGCGGTCAGAAACTGCCCAGTTATGGCGAAGACACTTCCCTATACCGACCGGAAGATCACACCGTAGTACTGCATGTGCTGTTCAACCACTGTCAGCTACGCGGGCAAATCATTCTTTTACGCATTTACGAATCCGCAGAAGCTAAAAAAGATTGGTGAGGCCAGCCGGACCAAGGCTGGCCTCGTACCAAGCTTAAGCTGGTTTGAAGCAATAGGCGGCCAGTTTGTTACCGTCCAGATCACGGGCATATGCAGCATAGGCATTCGGTGCCCAGCCACGTGGCCCTGGCCAGCCTTCACACGTACCGCCAGCGGCCAATGCTGCGGCATGGAAGGCGTCAATTGCGGCACGGGTTGGCGCCTCGAAACTGACAGTGACACCATTGCCAACGCTGGCAGGTGCGCCGTTAGCCGGCTTCAGAACGAAGAAAGACGGTGCGTTCTCACCCCAGATAGAACCATTGTCTCCGAGATCTGCGATACGTTTTTGGCCAAGTTTGCCCAATACGTTGTCATAGAAACTGCGGGCTTTGTTCAGGTCGTTAGTGCCGACTGTAACGTGAGTAAAGACACTCATTTTATAGTTCTCTTTGATAGAAGCGAGGTGGGTTTGCGTTGCATTTTTGCCAGGGCAGGTTCGCCCTGGCGATTCATCGCCAGATCTGCTGACTTAGCGATCGAAATGAATGACAGTTCGGATGCTTTTGCCTGCGTGCATCAACTCGAAGGCCTGGTTAATGTCTTCCAGCGGCAGGTTATGGGTGATGAAGGTATCCAGCGGAATTTCACCGTTCTGCGCCTTCTCGACATAGCTCGCCAACTCCGTGCGGCCCTTGACTCCGCCGAAGGCCGAGCCACGCCAGACGCGCCCGGTGACCAGCTGGAATGGACGAGTGGAGATTTCCTGGCCAGCGCCGGCCACGCCGATGATGGTCGACTCGCCCCATCCCTTGTGACAGCACTCCAGCGCCGCGCGCATCAAATGCACATTGCCTACACACTCAAAGGAGTAGTCCACACCGCCATCGGTCATCTCGATAATGACGTCGTGAATGGGTTTGGATTGCTCCTTTGGGTTAACGAAATCGGTGGCACCCAACTCGCGGGCGATTTCGAACTTGGCCGGGTTGATGTCGATCACAATAATCCGACCGGCCTTCGCCATCTTGGCACCGATGATCGCCGCCAGACCAATGCCACCGAGACCGAAGATAGCGACGGTGGTCCCCTCTTCTACCTTGGCGGTATTGAGCACTGCACCGATGCCAGTGGTGACGCCGCAGCCGAGTAGGCACACCTTGTCCAGCGGGGCATCCTTGGGGATCTTCGCCAGGGAGATTTCCGGTAGAACGGTGAATTCGGAAAAGGTCGAGCAGCCCATGTAGTGGTAAATCGGCTGCCCTTGGTAGGAAAAGCGTGAAGTACCGTCCGGCATCAACCCCTTGCCCTGGGTGGCACGTACCGCCTGGCATAAGTTGGTTTTTCCCGAAGTGCAGTATTTGCACTGCCCGCATTCGGCGGTATAGAGCGGAATGACGTGGTCACCTACCGCGAGCGAAGTTACGCCCTCACCTATCGCCTCGACTATACCGCCACCTTCGTGGCCAAGAATGACAGGGAAAATCCCTTCGGGATCGGCGCCAGACAAGGTAAACGCATCGGTGTGGCAGACACCTGTCGCAACGATGCGTACCAGCACCTCACCGGCTTGCGGCGGCGCTACATCGATTTCGACAATTTGCAAAGGCTGGTTCGCCGCGAAGGCGACGGCCGCTCGTGATTTGATCATGGTCATGATTCCCGGACGCGAAGAGACGCCGCTTCTGTGTAGAAAGTAGTCAAGAGAGTGTGTTCATAGGGACGTTTTCCAGACTTCGCTGCGCTCCATCCACTCTTCGCCAAACACTTGAATGTCGTTGCTGGCCAGCGCGGTCTCGAGAACGATGGTGTTACCCACCAACTGATCCGTTGCACAGCCATAGCCTTCCTTGAGCACGACCATCATGATGTCGGTGAGGAGCATTCCGCTCTCCCAGTTCAGTCCGGCAAATTTCACCGGCTTACCCGATTCACACCATCCCGAAGCCTGGCTTGAAGCACTACCAACGAGCAAGCCAAAGGTAAGTAACGAGGCCGGCAAACTCTTCCTGTTTTTCATGATCAGACGCTCCGAATCATTATTATTTGGGGGCAGCGAACTGTTGTGTACGGCACAGGAACAAACGAGCCCATCATATTCTGCATGGACAGGTATCCGCGAAAACTGCAAGACGGTACGCCTGACTCACCATAACGGCCTTTCGCGGATAAATCGGGGTGCAGGGAACTGCTCCAGCATGAAAGGGTTAAGGCGCTATATCAGCCTTGAACCATTTCCCCGAGAGCTTCTTGACCGTCCCATCCGCCAAGGCATCGCTCAAGGCCTGGTTAAACCTGGCCCTCAAGTCTGCATCGTCCTTCCTGAACGCCAGCGCCTCACCCGGCCCCCAGATCGGCCCGCCAATCTTCGGCCCCACCATATGCACCGCTTGGTTTTCCGGATTTTGCAGCGTGGAAGAAAAGAACGTCACGTCATCAAAGGCAAAATCAATGCGCCCGGCATTCAGGTCCATCATGTGCTCACCGGACTTTTTGTAGACCCTGACGGTCGCCACACTTGCGAAATTTTTCTCCACAAAGTCCGTGTATGCCGTGCCCGACTGGATGCCGATGGTCTTGTCTTTCACTAGCTCCTTGAGTTTGTCGATGCTGGCTTGATCCTGTGCTTGATTACCGCTGAGCTTTATCGTCTGCTCGCTCGGCGCGCTCGAGATCACCTCAGGTGTGGCACTGACAAATACCCCCTGTGTGGCAGCATAGGGCTGCGAAAAATCAACCATTGCCTGGCGTTCCGGGGTGATCATGATGGCGTCCATCAGCATGTCAAACTTGCGGGCATTGAGCCCAGCGATCATGCCATCCCAGTCCTGGGCTTGGAGTTTGCAATCAAGTTGGACTCTCGCGCATAGGTTCTTGAGCAGTTCGGGTTCGAAACCGGAAATGTCCCCGTTGGGCAGCGTGGTATTCCAGGGGGCATAAGCCCCCTCGGTGGCCACGCGAACCGTGGTCCATTCCTTGGCAGTAGCCATGCCAGTGAACAGCAGGCTGCTCAGCGCGCAACCGACAATAAGGGTGCGGGTGAAGCGAGTGATGACGTGCATATGTTTCCCCAAAAAGTTCGAAAAAAGGTCGGCAGGGGCAGCAAGTATTCGGTGATCTTTTTATTTCAGTCGTAGGCGTGGGTCAGGCTGTTCGGCCATAGAAACCCTGTTGTTCCTCGGCGCTGAACCGCACGCCGGGTGTTTCGTAGTAGGAGAACACGGCCACCATCCGTTCCCGGGTGCCACGCACAGGGGTGACGCGATGGGCTGTGTTTTTGCCGCGAAACACATTGAGCGTGCCCGCGCGCAGCGTGAGTGTCTGCACCTGCGGGTCACGGCCTTCGAGCAACTCGGCTACGCCCGCGTAGTTGGGGTTATTCGCCGTGCGCAAGTCGCTTCGGTACTGAAACTGACCGCCTTCCTCTGGGGCTTGCAGCATCAGCGTGGTGGTAAATTCAGAGCGATCAAAGTGCCAATTCAAGGTCTCGCCATATCGATAGCTCATCACGTTGACGCGGGCCAACGGATCGGCCATGAGGTGCAATTGTGGCTTCTCCATCACCGCGGCCAAAAAGGCCAGCAGCGGTGGATACTCGTACACCTCGTTCACCAGGCTGTCCTTGAGCTGGTCTGCGCATAGCGTATGGCTTACGGTCTCGACCTGGCGTAGCGCCGGGTGATCCGCCGCCAAGCCTTCGATCTGCGGTTTGAAGTAAATATTGTGGGTGCGGCTATGGGTATGGGATTCGCGGTTCATGGTCGGCAGAATGCGCTCGGCCGCCTGACGCACCGCGTCGGCCTTGATAAAGCCTTCCAGGTTGAACATGCCGTTTTGATTCAGCTCGGTACGAGACTGATCAACCAGGCGGTTCCATGCGTCGCTGCCTTCGCGGTCCAGCGGATAGCGTTCAAGATCTATGACGTTGTTCATGATGACCCTCTCGTTGTAGATGGCTCAACGTACCCCACGAAAAACTCCGCAACAACGGCACAAATTGTTAGGCTTCCCCTAGTAAAACTTAGGGAGAGGCGCTCATGCACCGGTTACCACCACTCAATGCTCTACGCACCTTCGAGGTCGCTGCACGCTTGGGCAGCTTCGTGCTGGCGGGGGCCGAACTAGGAGTCTCTTCCGCAGCCGTCAGCCTGCAAATTCGCCACCTGGAAGACTACTTCGGCAAGAAACTCTTCGTACGCAACGGCAACCGTTTGACCCTGACGGATGCGGGCCTAGCGATGTACCCTGAGACCTCGCGGACGTTGGGCGACATTGCCGCGATGACCGTACGCACGCTCGAAGGTGAAATACGCACACGGCTCATCGTCAGCGTGCCGTTTTCTCTGGCCGAATGTTGGCTGGCGCCAAAGCTCGCCAAGCTTGTGGAGTTCTACCCTCAACTGTCGGTAGATATACGTGTGGAGGACGACCCCGTTGACCTCGCCCGGTACGACGTGGACCTGCGTGTCAGCTACGGGAACTATCACTATCCCGCGTGTGAGGCCATCCCCCTGTTCCATGATGAAGTGCTGCCGGTGTGCGCGCCGGACCTGTGGTATCGGCATGGGAACAAAGACTTCGACCTAGCTCAACTTCACGAGAGTCTGTTTATTCATACACAGTGGGGGGCCAACTATGCGTCCCATCCGACCTGGAGTGACTGGTTTGCGGCGCAGCGCTTGGGTAGCCCGCCAGACCCTGCACATGGGCGGCGGTCAGGGTTGTCGAGTTTGTCGGTAACGCTGGCCAAGCTGGGTATGGGCATTGCGTTGGGACAGAAGGCGATTGCCAGGCCGGATTTGGAGGCGGGGCAGTTGATTGCGCTTTCTGCGGCATCGTTGAAGCTTGGGCATGCGTATTGTGCCTTCGTGCCGGGAGCTAAGCGAGGGCGGGTGGATGTAGAGCGCTTGGTCGAGTTATTAGGTGAGAAATAGCAGGAGATATGACTATGCACTGCCGTCACCCGGTAAAACCTTGCCAAGTTCTCTAGTGAACGCGCTCAGTCTGGCTTTCAATGGCAATAATAGTGCCCGCACAAATGCGCCTTGCTTGCTATATGCCTGGGAGACCAGCAGATTTTGGCCAGCATCAATTATAAGAAATGAAGCCGTGGTGTTCTGGATACCGTGACAGTCCGCATTGGGTCGGAAGCCGCCCTTGCTGACAGGCAGAAATCGGCCATTTTTTGAAAAATCAGCGCTTTGAACAATACTTGGGGTTTGCCTGTTGATTTGCCAACGGCTGACTACGCGGCTGGAGTGAACGTATCAGACCTGATTCTGGAGAAGCAAAATGGTCAGCAAAAACACGATCTGCCTCTGGTACGACGGCACCGCGCAGGAGGCTGCAGAGTTCTACGCCCGGACATTCCCGGACAGCGCGGTCGTCGCCGTCCATCACGCGCCTGGCGACTATCCGGCGGGCAAGCAAGGCGATGTGATAACGGTCGAGTTCACGGTGATGGGCATCCCTTGCCTCGGGTTGAACGGGGGGCCGGGGATCAAGCACAACGAGGCTTTTTCATTCCAGGTGGCGACCGACGACCAGGCCGAAACTGACCGCTTGTGGAACGCGATTGTCGCAAACGGCGGCCAGGAAAGCGTATGTGGCTGGTGCAAGGACAAGTGGGGCCTGTCGTGGCAGATCACGCCCCGCGTCCTGAGCGCCGCGATAACCAACCCCGATCGAGCGGCGGCCAAACGCGCTTTCGACGCCATGATGACAATGACCAAGATTGACGTCGCGGCAATTGAAGCGGCACTTGCGGGTTAGTCGGCTGACACTCCGACCGCTTGATTTCAGACGCATGGACCGACTCACCAGCGGTCGCCTGTGCGGCAACGTGCTATTTATGGCAGCGGGCCTACCCTACCGGGTCGGCCTTGAACAGAATGATGACCGTCCCCGGCCACAACACTCGCAAGGAATGCACATGATCGATGGTCCCGCCGTTTTAACAGTCTTTTTGGTTTACCTGGCCGGCGTCCTTATTCCAGGGCCAAATTTCGTTGCAGTCGTCCACAAAGCGGTGGCGGCTACGCGGTCGGAAGCTTTGGCCCTGGTAGCAGGCATCGTATTGGTCAATTTATTCTGGGCCACCTGTGCAATCGCAGGTATCGGTGTTGTATTTGCTGCGTTCCCTTGGGCGGCGCTGATCGTAAAAGTTCTGGGGGCGGCCTATCTGATGTGGTTTGGATTCCGACTGCTGATCAAGTCCGGGAAGAGCGCGCATGCCCCTTATAACAATCTTGTCGTCGGAAACTTTCGGCAGTCATTCATTCAGGGGGTCGTTACGAACATTGGCAACCCTAAATCCATGGCCTTCTATGCCGCTATTTTTTCAGCAGCAGCCCCCGCCCACGTTTCACTCGGCACGTTTTTGTCGATGCTGGCAGTCGTAGTGGTGGTTTCGATGATTTGGTATGGAGTGGTCGCAATCGCTCTTTCGCAACCCAAGATCGCTTCAGCGTATCGAAGGAGGAAAAAAGCTATTGATCGGTTATGCGGCGGTTTGATTTTGTCTCTAGGGATCCGGCAGCTGGTTCAATAAGTCCATGATTGAGTATCTATCCGGCCCGAAAAACCTTGCTGGATCGATTTGGGTCTGTCGTGACAGGCAGCAATCCGACAAATGAAGACATTCGCCGAGCCACATGCAAGCATCAAGCAAGAGCCCCCTCCCCCTGTTGCCCCCAAAATAACAAAACCCAACACTGGACCGGGACTCAAGATGAGCGTGGATCACTTATCAAGTATTCATTGAAAGGATGAGCACGATGAACCGAACCCGTCATATCTGCCTGATGGCGACCTATAACGAGTGGATGAACGCAAAGATTTATGAGGCCGCCAGTAGCCTGCCAGATGAAGAACTCTCCGTGGACAGGAAAGCATTCTTTGGTTCAATTCTCGGGACGTTGAACCACCTGGTGGCCGGCGACACTGTCTGGCTAAAGCGATTCGCCAAGCACCCAGCGAGCTACCTGGCTCTGGAACCGATTCAGCAGCTTCCGGCGCTCAAAAGCCTCGACCAGTTGCTGTTCTCGAATATCCGAGAACTTTCGGCACATCGAGTGTGGCTCGATCAGAACATTGTCGAGTGGTCTCGCTCCATTGCAGAGCCGGATCTGGATCACACCCTCCATTACACAAGCATGAAGGGAATACCCGCTGACAGGAACTTTTATGGTCTGGTCATGCATTTCTTCAACCATCAGACGCATCACCGCGGACAAGTGACTACCTTGCTTTCACAAGCGGGTGTCGACATAGGTGATACGGATCTGGTTGCCCTTATTCCATCCGAGCCCTGCACACAGTAGAAAAGCCTGGCGCTAAACCAGGTATTGGCGAAACAGCTCAGCCATCGCTCCAGAGTCATTTGAACAATGTCCCGCAGGCTCTTTAGCGCCTATCAAGGTAGCGGAACAGTTCCTCCTCCTGATCGAAGTGCAGCTGCACGAGGGTATCCAGGCGAATTAACTGATGCTGAATCTCTTCGACAGGAACAGAGGTCGGGTCGGCACTGAAGTCGCTGCTCATGCGCGCCAGCAAATGGATACAGCGAAAAATCTCGCGGTGTCCGTGGCTCAGTGCCGACAAGGGGTCCTCGCCCGGCATGCTTCGGGTCAGCAGCGGGTACAGCGTGTTTTCATCGTCCCGTTCATGGCTGGCTAGCGAGACTTGCAGCTTTTCGACCAGTTCCAACAGATCTGTCCGCGCTTGCTCAAGCGGACGCCGGGCGAAATCGCCAGCCAGTTGATGCAGATCACTCAGCACGCTGGTGAGTTGGCGGTGTTCGTCTTGCAGGCGATCGATCTGTTCGCCGGCCAGTCGTCGTTGGCCCAGTCCTGGCGACGCCCCCAATGCACGCAGAGCATTAATGATGATGACCACGTCGATGACTTCCTGAACCACGGCGCCGGCGAGCGGCGGCAGGTAACCGAAGGCGGCCACGGTCATGGCCAGCAGTGACAGCGCCATGCCGGCCAGCACGCCTTGCCGGGCGATATGGCGGGTACGGCGGGCAATCTCCAGAGCCTCGACCAGACGATCCAGGCGATCCACCAGCAGCACAACACCCGCCGCTTGTGCAGAGGCAGTGGCACCACTGGCCCCCATGGCCACGCCGACGGTGGCGGCCGCGAGTGCGGGTGCATCGTTGATGCCGTCGCCGACCATCAGCGTGCTGGCGCGCGTGCAGCCCTCCTGTACCGCGCGCACCTTGTCCTCCGGAGTCAACCCGGCACGCAGCTCGTCGATGCCGGCGGACAGAGCAATCATTTCGGCAGTTTCCGGGCGATCCCCCGTGAGCATGACAATCCGTTCGATACCGCTATGGCGCAGCCGGCGAAGGGTTTGCGGGGTTTCCCGACGCAGGCTGTCCGAGAAGATCAGCAGACCCGCCAGAGCCCCATTCACCTCAATGAAGCTTCCACCGCAGGCCAAGTAGTCCATGTGGCGCAGCATTGCTGCGGCCCAAGTGCTGACAGACGCCTCTGCATGAGCAAAAGACAGTGTGCCGAGGCGCACCCGCTGACCATCGATCAGCCCACAAAGACCGGAGCCCGGACTTTCTTCAACCTCTTGCGGGGCGCAGAGCGGCAATCGGCGTTGGCGCGCCGCTTCGACGATGGCCTGGGAGATGGGGTGCACCGAGGCCTGCGCCAGCGAAGCGGCCAAGCCAAGCAGATGGTGTGGATCGACCTGGCCATTGACCTCAATCGACTGCAAACGGGCGTGACCACAGGTCAAGGTGCCGGTCTTGTCGAGAAACAGCTGTTTGCTCCCTGCCAGCGCTTCCAGGGTGGCGCCGTCCTTGATAAGGATGCCGCGCCGCGCCGCCTTCGAGATACCTGACATGATGGCGATCGGCACCGCCAGGATCAAAGGACAGGGCGTGGCCACTACCAGAACTGCCAGTGCCCGCACAGGATCTCCACTCAATTGCCAGGCCAGCCCGGCAATCAGCAAAGTCAGCGGAATGAAGAGCAAGGCATAACGGTCGGCCAGACGCACGAAAGGCGCGCGCGAGCGTCGTGCTGTCTCGGCCAGGCGCACTATCCCGGCGTACGTACTCTGCGCCGCCGTCTGCGTCGCCATTAGCAGGATCGGCGCACCAGCATTGGCAACGCCACTGAGCATTTGCTCGCCTTCCCGGCGGGTTACCGGCAAAGACTCACCGCTGAGCGCCGACTCGTCCAGAGTGGCCGTGGGGCTGAGTAGACGGCCGTCGACGGGGACCACCTCCCCCAGGCGTACAAGCAGTATCTGACCCGGCTGGATCTGCTCAACCGGAATCTGGCGCAAGTCGTTCAGCTCCTGCAGCCAGGCAAAGCGCGGTGCCCGTTCGACGAGCGCACGCAGCTCGCGTTCGGCGCGCTGAGCAGTGAAAAACTCCAGGGTGCGCCCGGTGGCCAGCATCAAGGCAATGACTGCCGCCACCAGCATCTGCTCCAACATCAGCGCCGCGCCGATCGACAGCAGCGCGATCAAGTCCACCCCAGCCTCGTGCCGGGCCAGACGCCTGACGATCTCGATCAACAGCACAAAAGCCATCACCAGGCTGCCGAAGGCCCAGCACACTGCCGCCCAATCAGGCTGCTGGGCAAAATGCGCAATGCCACCCGCCAGCAGTGACAGCGTGGTCAGCAGCAATAGGGTGGGATCCAGCCACTTGTTGAGCATCGTTGCGGGTTCCTCAAAAGGGATACGCCTTCACGCTCTGCAAAAATGCCTGCTGCTCATGAGTATGAACAGGAGACAGACTTATTGCTCTGCCGTTAGCCTTGACTGGAAAGCGGCAGATCATCAGCCACGGCTGTTACGTGCATGCGCTGAAACCTCAACCTTTAACGGGTCGTTCAAAACCTGCACAATCGCCGGCTTTTCGCGACAGGAAGCCCCCCCCTGCAACGGATTGTAATTCTGGGCAATACCGGTAGCGGCAAATCCACCCTCGCCCGCGCCCTCGGCAAGCGCCTGAATCAATCATTGTCGACCTGAAGCTCCTGCAGAAGAAACCCAAGTGAGTCAGGAGTTGAGCAATGACTTTTTCCCGAGCGTTGTTCATCCCATGGCATAGCGTCATCGGTGCAAAAATCTCCAACACACTCCATGCTCAGTTCGTCATCGAGAAGTCCAAGCGGAATCCAGAAGTAAGGCGTCTCGCGAAGAGCATTAGGCACGGTCGAGCCACATCGTGAGCAAAAGTCATTTCTGTACCCGCTGGATTTGCGCCAACTGGTGATCGCACCTGGCCCTTCTTCCCATCGAAAGTCGCGAGCTTTGACCACAGTGGCGAGATTATGGCCGACCCCGGTTTGCTTGCGGCACAGGCTGCAATGGCATCGATAAAAGAATCGTGGTTCAACCCCGAGGGAAAAGCGTACAGCCCCGCAAAGACACTGCCCTGATGTCATGGATATCTCCTTGAAGAACGATTCATCGGTATTCTGCCGGTTCGAGCGTTGGTACCGGAAAAGGGGTGGCCGTTATGTTACTGGCCTTAAACTGGAACATACACAACGAGGAGGCTCGCCCATTTCGAGCCTCCTCAGAAGCAATCGGTCAGTTACCGACCGTAGCGATTTGCTTCGCACGACTGTTCTGTTTGCCAATCATAAACACCAATAGCGAACCGATAGCGGTCACTATGCAGAGCGGCATCAGTGCAATTGGAAAGCTCCCGGTCTGATCACGCAGTACACCGATTACCGAACTCATGGCGCCCGTACCCAAGTGGGCAAAAGTATTGATCGCTGCAATGCCGGTGGCCAACGTCGCCGGCGGCAGGGATTCGGAGCACAGTGCCCAGAACGGCCCCTTGATCGCATAGTTGCCCATCAATACGAGCGTCAGCAGTACCAGGGTAATGGTCAGGGAGTCCGTGAACAGCGTGGCAGCGAAGCTCACCGCAGTAATGGCCAGCGGAATAGCAGTGCTCTTGATCCGCTCCCCGCTCTTGTCTGCACGCAGTCCCCAGAAAATCATGAACGCTGCGGCCATGCCGAACGGAATCATGTTCATCAGACCCGTTTGCATGTTGGTCAGATGGAAGGATTTGAGGATCTGCGGCATCCACAACGACAGCGTGTTGCTGGTTGCCGAACTGCCCATGTAGATAATCGAAAGCACCCATACATATTTGTTGGTAAACACGGCCTTGAGGGTGCCACTTATGCTGTGAGCGTGCTGAGGAATGCCACTTTCGCGTGCGGCCTTATCGTTAGTCAGTTGCTCGCCTAGCCAATCCTGTTCCCGCTGAGTCAACCATTTCGCTTCGCTTGGCCGATTGGGCAACACCTTCAGCGCGAGCAATCCCAGGGTGATGGCGGGAATGGCTTCAAGCATCAGCAACCACTGCCATCCCTTGAATCCGGCCAGACCGTCCAATTGCAACAGCAGAGCCGATACCGGTGAGCCGAGAAAGTTGGAGAGTGGTATCGCCACCATGAATAGCGCAACGATTCGAGCCATGTACGCTTTGGGGATGCATTGCGTGAGGTAAAGAATGACGCCGGGAAAGAAGCCGGCTTCGGCTGCGCCCAAGAGGAATCGGGAAACCGAATAGGATATCGGCCCGACCGCAAATGCCGAACAGAAACCGACGATGCCCCAGGTGATCATGATGCGCGCAATCCACCGGCGGGCACCGAAACGCTCCATGGCCATGTTGCTCGGCATTTCGCAAAGGACATAAGCGACGAAAAACAGCGTGGCGCCGAATCCGAAGGCACTGGCCGTCAGGCCGATGTCCTGGTTCATGGTCAGTGCAGCGAAGCCGATATTGACTCGGTCAACATAGGCGATGAAATAACACAGTACGAGAAAGGGGATCAGGCGAATGCCCAACTTGCGCATGGTCGATTTTTCAATGTCAGTACTGGATGGCTTGTTCATGGAAACCGCTCTCTTGTAGTTGTAATAGGCTGCTCTTGGGTGAGCTTCAGCCTTCGCGTTGTGCAAAACCGAATAACCGTTGAGGTGCTTGCACGAGCAACGAATGGCTAAGTTGCATCGAACACTCCAGGGCTTGCCGTTGATCGATCACTGTGCCGAAACCGATGCTTTTCTCATGCTGCGTGTGTGGCCAGTCGCTGCCCCATACCAGTTGGTGAGGGCCAAAACTTTGCTCCAACAGCGGTAATGCCGATCGGGCGAAATTGAGGTTTTGTTGCGGCGTACCTCCCAAACGATAAATTCCCGATACCTTCATCCAGATCGACCCTCTCGATCCCAAATCCAGCAACTCGGAAAACCCTGGCTGATCGACACCCGAATTGGCATCCGGCCGACCAAAGTGATCAATCACCAGCTTCAAACCGAACGGCGTCAATTGATGGATCAGTGCCGGCAGATCCTTTACCTCCCGATGCAATTCGACATGCCAGTCAAGGTCAGCGATGTGGCTGAAAAATTCTTTCCAGGCGCGACTGCGAAAATCAGGTAGCGCCTTATCCATCAGGTTCAAGCGAACGCCGACCACGCCGATGCGGGCCATGTCATTCAACAGGGCACGACTAACGCCCGGCTCCAGCACGACCACTCCTCGCAACCGCTCCGGCACTTGTCTCAGCGCCGCCAGCAGGTAGCTATTGTCGGTGCCCAGAAAGCTCGGCTGCACCAATACGCCATGACTCAAACCATGGGCGCCCAGGTGATTCAGATACTCCGCAAGCGTGGCATCGTAGTCAGGGGCGTAGCGCCGTGTAGCGGCCAGCTTCAGCCCCCGGCTAAAGACATGAGCATGGGAGTCGATGCCAGTGATCGATGTTGAACAGGTATCAGGCATGGGTTTCATCTATCGCAAGTAATGATCATCACGCTCGGGCGCTTTCGCTGCCTTGCACCGAGACGGAGGGGATCGCAGCGTCGAGACTGCGACCACGGGTTTCCGGCAGGCAAAGGGCCGCGATAACGGCCACGCCGTAAGCGACTCCGGCGTCGATGCCAATGGCCGAGCCCAGTGACATGGAGTCACTCATATGGCCGACCAGAAACGGGAATACCGCCGAGAGCACTCGGCCGAAGTTGTAGCAAAACCCCACGCCAGCACCGCGCACGTCCGCCGGGTACAGTTCGTTGAACAGAGCGCCGAGGCTGGCCGGAATACCCGCTGCGAAGAAGCCGAGCGGAAAACCGAGGAAGAGCATTTGGGTATTGGTCAGGGGCAGGAACACGTAGCACTGCACGGTAACGACGCAGCACAGGGCGAACAGCACGATGTTTTTGCGACGGCCAATACGGTCGATCAAGAATCCGCTGACGACGCAGCCACACCAGAAGGCAAGGATGATCACGGCAAGGTAGCCGCCAGAGTTCAGCACCGACAGGTTGCGTTCGGTCTTGAGGAAGGTCGGCAGCCACGTCATCACCGCGTGGTAGCCGCCGTGTGCGCCCAGGCCCAACAGCCCGCCAAACAGTGTCACGCGGATCAGTTCAGGGCGGAAAATACCGGCCAGGGATTTGAAAAAACTTTGTGGGATAACGTGTTCTTTTTGCAGACGCTGGAAGCTGTCGGGCTCCTCGACATTGCGCCGTACCCAGATGATCAGGAGTGCCGGCAACAAGCCAACGATGAACATCACACGCCAGGCCATGTCTTGCGGTACGAACGAATAAATCAACGCAAAAACCCCGACCGCCACGCCCCAGCCTACGGCCCAGGCACTTTGTACGGTGCCCATCACTTTGCCGCGGTATTTCGGGTTGATGGTTTCGGCCATCAGTACCGCGCCGGCCGCCCACTCACCGCCAATGCCGAAGCCTTGCAGCGCCTTGACGATCAGCAACTGCTGGAACCCGGTGACGAAGGCGGACAGAAAGGTGAAGAAGGAGAACCACAAAATCATCCACTGCAACGTACGCACCCGGCCGTAGCGGTCGGACAACGTCCCCCCTACCCAACCGCCGATGGCCGAAGTGACCAACGTGACGCCGCTGATCAGCCCGGCATCGCCCTTGGTCAGGGCGAAGGCGGCAATTAACGCCGGGATCGCCAGGCCGAACATTTGTACTTCCAGTGCATCCAGCGACCATCCACCGAAGCAGGCCCAAAACGTTTTGCGCTCCCGAGGAGTGACTTGGCGATACCAGCTGAACATGATTTCTTATCCTTATAGGTGGAACATGAGGCAGCCGAGAGCGAACCGCGCCGCTGCGAGGCCAGTCATGGCAAACAAAACGATGAATCCGCCGGCGATCGATTCGCCGGTGAGCGATCAGCTATCCGGGCAATGCGCTAGCGAATGTCCACGCTGTAACGGAAATGCTCGGCATGCCCACGGGAGCGCCGCCACTCCAGAGGCGTACCGGCGTAGTCACGCGCCAGACGCTCGATCACCACCACGGGACTGTTGACCGGTATTTTCAATAACCGCGCATGCACGTCATTTACAGATTCGGCGGTGAGTGCTTCTTCGGCAGAGGCGACGACCTGACCGCAGACCTCTTCGTAAATCGGGTAAAGCAATGGCCCTTTTCGATTCAGGTCGATCTCCAGTAGCGGCTGAAACCGGCTGCGAGGCAGCCAGATTTCTTCGGCAAGTACCGGCTGAACATCCAGAAGACGAACGCGGACAATGCGAATGACCGGTGCGTCGATTGGCAGCCCTAGCGCCTGGGCCACCGCCGAGGGTGCGGTCACCGGTTCGATAGACAGGATGCGACTCTCTGGGACCTGGCGTTCACCCGCAGCGGTCTGGAAGCGGAAGAAGCGGAAAAGCGAAGATTGAAACTGAGGCCGACGCACAAAGGTGCCTCGACCTTGCTGACGCTCCAGGATGCCCTCACTGACCAGCGCGTCGACCGCCTTGCGCACGGTGCCAGTGGACAGTGTGTACTCCGCCGAAAGCGCAGCTTCAGTGGGTATGGCCTCCCCCGGGCGCCAGCGATTGTTGGCAATCTGTTCAGCCAACTGATCACGCAGGCGTTGATAAAGCGGTAGGCGGACATCACTGGACAGGGAATTCATCGACTTTATTCACCTTGTTATCTAGTCATATATATGAATATTGGCCGAGTATTCTCCTGATGCATTTTTCTGTCAATAAGGGGTACCGAACCTGGCGGACGAACGGTGGCGGCAGTCCTTTACCTACGAGTGCGCGCGAGGGACGACGGTCGAGCGCATGATCGAGGCGCTCGGGATACCGATGTCGAACTGGTGCAGCAAAATGGTA
>JGI25163J39215_1000429_pt1 | contig 13004 bp, 10 predicted proteins | sample AraplaCL_Cvi_mLB_FD_39215 | JGI IMG/M metagenome (IMG submission 39215)
ATGCGCGGTTTCGGGTGCACCAGTGGCGGTCGGTTCGGCACGTCCCATGGAGTGGCCAGGAAGCGGTTGCGGTAGCCCTGATGGAAGTCGTCCTTGTTGGCGGTGGTGTCGCTGGTCACCGACTCTTCGAGGACTTGCGGCTGCTTGCCTTCGTGAAGGATTTCAGTCAGCAGCCAGAGGTCGTTCCACTCGGTGCGCGGGTGGTCGGAGATCTCCAGGAAGTGGCCGCTGACCAGGGTGGTCTGGTCGCCATGACCTTCGGCTTGCTGGTAGTCGGCGCGGTGGCGTTCCAGCGCTCGCTGGCTGAGGAACTTGCCGCGTGCGCGCTCGGTGAAGCGGCCCGGGTAGTCGTAGTCTTCCAGGTCCGGCTCGTCGCTTTTACCGTCGGGTTTGTAGGCCGCCTCCAGTTGCAGGCGCGGCTTCTCGAAATCGTAGTCGCGGCGCGTGGTGCGGTTGGTGCGGGTTTCCAGGCGCAGGGTGAAGCCTTTGATCACCGGCTCGTCGGCGACCATGCCGCTGCTCTGCACGTAGGCGGTGGGCTGGCCGAGTTTCGGGAACACGGTCTGGTCGTCGCCGAACACCAGTTGGTGGCCGGAGGCCGAGTGCTGGAAGTGGTAGTGAATGCCCTCTTCCTCGCACAGCCGCTGGACGAAATGCAGGTCGGTTTCGTCGTACTGCACGCAGTACTCGCGATCCGGGCACGGCTGGCTCAGCTGGAAGCTGTAGGCGTTGGCCTTGATGCCGTGTTCTTCTAGGATCAGCGCGATGATTTTTGGCGCCGACATCTGCTGGTAAATGCGCTGGTTGGTGCGGTGGCGCAGGTATTCGAGTTGCGGCACCAACGACACTTTGTAGCGGGCCAGACGCTTGCCGGCATCGCCTTGGGCGACACGATAGATCTGCCCGTGAATGCCACTGCCTACGCCTTTGGAAGAAGCCGCATCGAAGGCGAGGAATGCCTGCTTGTGCAGCAGCGTCTCAAGGTCCAGATCGTGGTTTTCGCTGACCAGTTCCAGGTCGAAACGGAAGGTCTGGCTGATGCCTTCGGTGCCAGTGAACGACAGCACGTGCAGGTCACCCTGGAAGTCAGCCACGGTCAGGCTGAAATGCGTTTCGTTAGAAGGGTTGAACATTGCTTGCTCCCTGTTCGGTAGTCATCTGTTGCGCCGATGCAGCCAGCGTTGCAGCCAGGAGGAAGTGGCGCCTAGGGCGTCACGCAGTTGTGCGGCAGTCACGGTGCGTGCCCCCGCATCGAAAGCCAGCGCCGTGCGCAGCGCCGGCCAGCAGTGTTTCGGTAGGTGCTTGGGCGCTTGCAGTTCACGGTCCAGGCGTTCGTCACGGGCCTGAGTCGATGGCAAGCGGCGGAACGGGTGCTTGCCGCCCGCCAGTTCGTAAATCACGCAGGCCACTGCGAAGAGGTCGGCGCTGGCGGTCAGTGGCGCGCCTTCCAGCAGTTCCGGCGCGGCGTAGCTTGGGGTCCAGGCGTTGAAACGGCTGCGGCTCAAGTGCGGCAGGCCGGGCAATACGCCCTCCTTGGCCTGGCCGAGGCCGAAGTCGAACAAGCGCACGCCCTCCTCGCTCAGCATCACGTTGCTCGGTTTCAAATCACCGTGCAGCACGCCGCGACCGTGGGCATACGCCAATGCGTCGAGCAGCGGCAGCGCGATGTCAGGCAATTCTCGCCACGGCAGGCCCAGAGGCCGTTCGCAGAGCAGTTTGTCCAGGGTCAGCCCGCGCATCAGTTCCATGGTGATGAAGGCGCGCTGGCACTCGGTGTCCACTTCAAAGGTGTGTAAACGCACCACGTTGGCGTGGCGCAGGCGCCGGGTCAGGGCGAACTCGCTGAAGAGCAAGGCGCTGGCGTCCGGCGATTCGGCAAATTCTTCGCTGAGGATTTTCAGCGCTATAGACGGGTTGGGGTCACCGAACTGTTCGTGCAGCAGGTCCCGTGCGCGATACACCGCGCCCATGCCACCGGCACCGAGCAAACGCTCGATGCGGTAACGCCCCGCCAGCACGTCCGGCAACGCACCAACGCTGGCCCGGGCCGGCGCCACGGCACGCGGCGCTGCAGGGGAGTTGGCGAAGGCAAAGTAGGTCAGGTTGGCGGCATCGATGTCGCCAACCAGCAGCTCGTCGAGCACAGGATTGAGCTCACTCATTGGCGGATCACCACGGCAGTCAGGTTGTCCCGCGCCGAACCGCGCAACGCGCCGTCGAACAAGCGTTCCAGTGCCACATGCGGCGCGGTCAGGCTCAAGGCGTTGCCCAGCGCGTCGCTGCTCAAGCCCTGGTACAAACCGTCGCTGCACAGCAGAAACGCATCGCCGGGATAGACCTCGAGTTCGAGCACGTCCAGGGTCAATTGCTCGCTGGCCCCGACCGCACGGGTCAAGGCGCTGGCGGCCGGATGAGCCCGGGCCTGCTCGACGCTCATCTGGTGTTCGTCGATCAGTTGTTGCATCAGCGAATGGTCCTTGGACAGCTGATACAAGCGCTGCCCACGCCACAGGTAACAGCGGCTGTCGCCGGCCCAGATGCAGGCCGCGCGATTGCCATCCACCAACAACGCCACCACCGTGCTGCCCATGATGCTGTCATGGCGCCCGGCGGTGACGGTCAATTCCTGGCCCAAGCGGCGATTGAGCCAGTGCAGGCACTGGCGCACGGCTTTGAGCCGCTCGTCGAAGCTGTCTTCGACGGGCAATTCCGCCAGGCTGGCGATGATCAACTGGCTGGCGATGTCGCCACCCTGATGACCGCCCATACCGTCCGCGACCACCCACAATCCCTGCTCCGGGCTGTCGAGGAAAGCATCTTCGTTGCGCGCCCGAACCTTGCCCGGATCGGTACGCGCCGCGCTACGCCAGGGGCTGGCAACCAGCATCAGAGCTGCACCGGCATACGGAAGGTGCGCAACACGCCCATGTCGAACGGGTTCGGCGTGCGCTGGCTCATCAGCAGGTAGTTGGCGCGCAGGCCACCCACATCAGCCTTGAGCACCAGCACGTCGCGACCGGTCAGGTATTCGGTCTGCATCAAATCGAACAGACGGAACAGCGACCATGGGCCGGTGTTTTTCTCGATGCCGATCGGGCGGCCAGCCATTTTTTCGAGAACCAGGCTGGTGCGGCCGTCTTGCGCGTCGGTTGGCCATTTGAAGGCCACCGGCACGATCGGGCCATGGCGGTATTCCATGGTCTTGTCGCCAAAGCGGAACTCGGAACGGCTGACAGCCGGGTCGAGGGTGTACGGCTCCAGTTTGAACTGCACCTGCGGCTCGGCCGGGTTTTCGGCAAAGAAGCTTTGGCGAATCACTTGTGCCGCCGCCATCTGGTCGAGGTAGACCTTGGACATCGGCAGGCTGTGACCGTCGATGCTGCGCAGGCGGTAGTTGCCCGGATCGCCGCTGACGAATGGACGCATGTAGGTGTCGAAGAAGCGATCAGCGATGCCCTGTGCCTTGAAGAACTCGCGGAAGTCGCTGATCGCAACGTCGCTGGCGCTGTGGGCGTTGAACGGGTAACGCTTGTTGATCGCCTTGCCATAGAAGCTGTACAGCTCGCTCTGGTAGCGCTGGTTGAGGTACTGGTAGGAATCGTTGAGCACCAGACGCCAGGTGTCTTCGGCCAGCACGTTGAACCACACGCTGATCGGGCGCGGCAGGCGACCCGAGGCGTTGCGCAAGTTGCTCAGCGCATCGCGCTGGCCGCTCATGCGGGTCTTGGCCATTTCGAACGCGGCCTGATCCGGGGCACTGGCACGCGCCAGGCTGGACAGTTGCAGTTGCAGGTCGTTCAGCGCTTGCAGCGCCGGGGTCAGGTCGGCGACCGGGCCGTTGTTGTCATCCAGCAAACGGTGCAGCGGTTCGAAGCGCCGTTGCAGGGATTTCTTCGCGGTGTCCGGCAGTTTTTGGGTGGCCAATGCATCGCCCGCCTTGCCTGCCATGGCTGCAGCGACTTTACCCAGCGCACCGCCCTTCCTGGCGACCAGTTTTTCCGTGGCATCCGTGACATCTTCCGTGTTGTCGACGGCGGTTGGGAAACGGGTGTTCTCGCGCACTTCCACCAGCATCTGCAGGATCGGCGAGTTGGCGGACGTCAGCCCGGCCAATTGTTCAGCACCTTCACCCGCGTCGTTGATTGGCCGCAACGCCACCTGGCCGACCGCTTCGCTCCAGAAGTTGGCGTAGTCGCGGAAGTACAGTTGCTCCAGTTCGACCATCAGGCGGCGCAAGTCCATGCCGCTCATGCCCGAGCCTTCGCCCAGCACCCAGTTGTCACGCAGGATGTCGGTGACCAGTGCCGAGCCCTGGACCGAGAAGTACTGCTGATAACCCTGTTGGGTGTAGAACCCCGGGATCACGTAGTCGGTGCCGACGAACAGCGCGCCCTGTGGACCGAGGTGTTGGCTGAAGCGGTAATCCGGCAGATTGCGGGCCTGCTCGCGTAGCATCCGGTAGACCACGGTGGCCAGCGATTCGCTGCGCAGAACCTGACGCGCCTGGGCGACCAATGCATCGTTGAGCGGGTAGATAAACGATTGCTTGAGCAAGCGTTCGAAGTGCCCGTTCAGACCGTTCTGCACCGCCGTGTTGCCGGCGTAACGCACGGACCAGTCCTGCGCCAGCCAGTCTTGCAGCCATGCCGGATCGCGGCGGTCCTTCATGTTCAACATCAGGTAAGCGCGCAGGCTGTTGAGCAGGCGATTGCGGTCCTTCATGCTGTTGCGGACCTGACCTTCAAGCAGTTGCGCTACGCGTGGCAGCAACTGGGTTTCAAGTTCACGCTCATACGCGTTCTTGACCACCGGGTTGCTCTCGTTACCCTGATACAGACCACTGCGCTCGAACATCGACACGTCGCCTTTGGGCGGGAACACCTTGGTCGCTTCATAGCGGGTGTCGAGGGTTTTCAGCACGCCCATCGCGTCATCGCGAGCCGTCAGTGCCGAGCGCTGCTGGGTCCAGGTCTGCGCCAACGAACGCAGGTGTTCCAGGCGTTCGTAGTTGGCGGAGAAACCGGTAGCCCAGAGCAAACCGAACAGCCCCAGCGCCGCCAATGCACCCACGTACAACGCACGCTGGCCCCAATGGATGCGGCTGCGCTCGCGCTTGTCCAGACCGGCCAGATCGGCCTCGGGGAAAATCACCCGGCTGAGCACATGGTGGATGAACCGCGAGCGACCGCTGCGCAAGGTTGGCAACACGCCGCTGTCGATGCCCAGGTTGGCGCCAATGCCGGCGGTGCTCTGGTCCATCTGTTGCTTCAGGTGCGGCGCGCTGGTCAGGTAGAAACCGCGCAACTGGCTGACGCGCTGGTAGCGGTTGCCGGTGAACGCCATGTCGACGAACAGGCACAGGTGCTCGCCGATCTGCCCCAGTTGATGCGGGAAGTCGAGAATGCGACCACGGCGCTGGGTGTCGCGCTCCTGGTGCATGCGCATGATCACCTGGCTGTTGAGGCGACGCAGCAGTTCTTCGAACTCTGCACGCAGCACGGCCACATCGGTGCCGCTTTGCTCTTTGCGGAAGCTGGTGCCGAGCACCTGATCGCTTTCTTCACGGGTCAGCTGATCGAAGAACTCGTCGAAGCCCGGCAACTGGTCGGCCTTGCTCAGCACCAGATAGATCGGCAGGTCGACGTGCAGTTTCTGATGCACCTCTTGCAGCCGTGCACGCACCTGACGCGCCAGGGTGTCGAGGTCTTGCTCGGTGCCACTGAGCAGCAGCTCCACTGGAATGGTCACCAGCACGCCGTTCAACGGACGGTTGCGACGACGCTTGCGCAGCAGGTCAAGCAAGGTGGTCCAGGCGCTGCCGTCGACATTCACCTCCGGCTGGGTCAGGTAACGCCCGGCGGTGTCGATCAGCACGCCGTGGTCGGCGAAGTACCAGTCGCAATGGCGGGTGCCGAGGGTGTCGCGGGTGAGTTTGCGCTCGATCTTGTTGATCGGAAACTCAAGGCCCGAGAAGTCCAGCAGGCTGGTTTTGCCGCTGCCCTGCGGACCGATCAGCAGGTACCACGGCAGATCGTTGCGCCAGCGTTCACTACGACCGCGATACAGGCTGGAGGTTTTCAAGGTGCGCAGCGCGTCTTTGAAACGCGACCGCAGCTCCTGTTGCTCCTCGTCGATCAGCTCTTCGCGGCGAATACGCTCCTGGCCGTCTTCGGTTTCTTCTACGGCTTTTTTGCGCACACCGGCGCGCCAGCTGACGAACACCATGGTCAGGCCCCAGATCAGGAACAGCACGCTGATGGTCAGCAGGCGCGAGGTCGAGCCTTCCCAGAATTTGTAATCATTGACGGCCAGCAGCGGTCCGACGAACCACACCAGCAGCGCGACGAACAGCACCAGCAGCAGGGTCCAGACCCAGGTCTTGCGCACGAACGCGCCGACTTTCCTGAAAAACTTTTTCATCACACGTCCCTGTTTTACGGCTTCGACAGCCGCTGAACCGCGGCTGGATCAAGCGGCTGATAAGGTTGCAGAACGGTGTCGCGCTGCTCGCCGAGCACCCAGGCAAAACCCGAATACATCACCACCAGGCAGACCAGCGTAAACAGCGCCACCATCCACCACGGCACGATGCGCACCAGGCTGCGACGCCTGTCGTTGAGGCCTTCCCAGTGCGGCGACAACTCACGCGGCACATCGCCGCGCAGCTGGCGAATCTGCCGATAGAGCGCATCGCGAATGCCGTCGAGTTCCAGCATGCCGCGCGCCTGCACCCGGTACTTGCCCTCGAAACCGAGCGACAGGCACAGGTACATCAGTTCCAGCATTGGCAGGTGTTTGATCGGGTTCTTCGACAGACGATCGAGCAGCTGGAAGAATTTCTCGCCGCCAAACGTCTCGTTGTGGAAGCTGCTGAGCAGGCTCATCTGCGACCACTCGCTTTCGTTGCCCCACGGGGTGGTGACCACCGCTTCGTCGACCACGGTGCAGAGCACGTAACGTGCGGCCATCACCTGGCTGCTCTCGGCGCCGTTGTGCAGTGCACGGACTTCGAAGAGTTTCAGCGCAGCCGTCAGCCGCTCGTTGAGCGCGTGCATGTCTTCGCGGGTGTCGCTGTGCTTGAGCCGCACCACTTCCGACAGCAGGTCGGACGACGCCGCTACCAGCGAGTTGAGGCTGATGTTGAACGCTTGCGCCGGATGCAGGCGCGCGGCGTAGATCATCCGTTCTTCCAGTTGCTCGAAACGCGGCGGTGCCGCGAAATCGGTCAGCGGACTCTGTGCCGGGCCATGGCCCTGGCGATCGAGCAGGACGGTTTTGTCATCCTGGCTGTGATCCATTTCCTTGATCATATCGGTCAGTTCCTGATGGCCCAGAATTTCAGTTCAAGCTCGGCAAATTCGCCGGACACGTGGAACGCGAAGCCGCCGGAGCGCTCCAGTTGTGCCAGGTCTTCGGAACTGAGTTCGAGGATGAAATAGGTTTTGTTCGAGTGGAACGGGATCTGCCGCGGCGCCACCGGCAAGGGTTTGACCTTGATGCCCGGCAAGTGCAGGTTGACCAGTTGACGGATGCGTTCCACCGGGCCGACCTTGAGGTGCGCCGGCAGGCGATGCCGAAGCTCTTCGGAATCGCAGTTGGCACTGGCCGCCAGCACGAACGACGCCGTGCCCAGCAGTTTGTGGTCGTGCAACGGCGACACGGTGATTCCGTATTGACGCGCTTGCAGCACCAGTTCGATGGCGTGCTGTTCGAGCACCATCGACAGCACCTGACGAATCGCTTCCATCAATTTGCGGAAGCTCGCGCCCTGGTCGCTGTGCTGGTAGCGGCTGTCCAGAAGCGGGCGTTTGCTGTCGCTGGCAAAGGTCGACAGATCGCCGAGCATCGACAACAGCGTGCGGTACAACTCTTCCGGGTGAACCTGTTCCAGGCCCAGGTAATGCCGCAGGACCAGTTCGGTGCGGTTGATCAGTTGCAGCATCATGAAGTCACCGACTTCCGCGCCACCGACCTTGCCGTTGGAACGAATCCGGTCGGCAATGGTGTCGCCACGGTGGCCGAGCATGCTGATCACTTCTTTGAGGCACGACAGCAGGTAGCCCGACGCGTGAGCGTGGATGAAGGTCGGAACGAAATCCGGGTCGAGGCTGATCACGCCATCGGGCGTGGTGTCGAGGACTTCGCAGATCTTCAGCTTCACGTAAGCCTGGTCGCTCTGCTGCTCGCCGAGCAACAAGCGAAAATCCGGGCGCGCGCAGCTGACCTGGCTGCTGGAATCGTCGCCGGCGTTGGAGTCGGCGACTTCCGCTTCGTACGCGGTGTAACGCGCCAGCACGTCGGATTGCTCCGGGCGACGGGACTCGATGTGGTTACCGGTCACCAGCGGCAAGGCCAGGTAGATCGGTGTGTTGCCGGTGTTCGGTGGAACATCCAGCGCCAGCGGTTCGATGTTGCCGCCGAGTTCGAACAGGCTGCCGTCCGGGAGAATCCCCGAGGCCTGGCTGATCACCAGTTTGCCCATGTTGAGGAACTGCAAGTCGATCTCGAGCCCCAGAAACCCCCAGGTGTAACTGCCCAGCAACTGGGTACGGGTTTTCATCTGGTTGTCGTAGTAGCGATCGTTGTGCTGGAAGTGCTGCGGGCGCAGCAACATGCCTTCCTGCCAAATGACTTTATGCACGTTCATGTTCAGTCATCCGCCTTGGCGAGCTTTTGGTTTTTGTCATGGATGCCGGTCTGATCGAGGGTCAGCTCGGCCACGGTCAGATCCGCCGGGGTGACTTGAACCACGTAGCGCCATTGGGTTTCACGCAGGTCGCGATACGCCGCGAGCACGCCGACATAGCGGCTGCCGCTTTCGACGCTGAGCTTGAATTCGGCGGTTTCGCCCGGACGCAGTTCCAGCTCTTTGCTGGCCACCAGGTCTGGCGACAGGGATTCCTTGGCGCGCTCGTACAGGCTGAAGAAGTCAGCGTTTTCGAAGGCCACCGGGTGTTTGAGCTCAATCAGCCGCACGACAATCGGCGACGGCCGGCCGTTGAGGTCCGGGTTGACCTGATCGCTGGCGGTCAGCTTGAGGTTGAGCTTGGTGACGGTGGAATACGGCGAAATCGACGAGCAGCCGACCAGCAGCACCAGGGCGGTGAACGCTGTCAGCAGGTTGATTATTACGGCCTTGCAGCGAGACATGCGCATCATCCTTGGTGGTCGGTGTGTAGGGTGGAAATCAGGCGGATCTGTTCTTCGTAGGCCTGGGCGAAATCACGCGCCAGCAGGCGCTCGCTCCAGTCATCGTCCTGACGCAGCGCCTGGTGATAACGGCCGTAGGCTCTCCAGCGACTGCCCGAGGTAGCCAGCAGCGGCTTGTTGCCGTCGCGCTCGAAACGCAGGGTCAGTTGCTCTGGCGAGAAGTGTTCGAGGGTGCCGCGTACCGCCGCGCGGCTGGCGGTGAGCAAGGCCACCTGGTGCGCCTGCAAATCACGGAACGCCCGCGAGATCGCCTGCCCGGCCGGCAACTGGCCGGGTTTGTCGCCCTGCAACAGAATGCCCAGCGCTTCGCTGGCATCGACGGCAAATTTCAGCGGGTTCTTGCCAGTGCCTTGAACGGTGGTCTGTGCCAGACGCAGTTCGTTTTTCAGCTCCGACCGGGTGCGCAGGCTTTGCTGCAAACCACCAACACTTTGCTTGAGCAAACGCGCGGCGTTGATCGCCAGGGCTTCGCGGCTGTCATGATCGAGGCCTTTGAGGTCGACGCCCAGCGCATCGCCGAAATGCTCCCAGAAGCCTTCGCTTTGACGCTCGACCGCCTTGGATGCCGGCGCAGATTCCGGTGCGGCAGGTGCGGCCACCAGTTCCGGCACCAGCAGGTTTTCCATGTCGATGCGCGCGTAATCGGCACGCTGACGCGGCTCCTGAGGCGGCGCATTGAGGGCGCTCAGTTCGTCGATTTCCGAGTAGACCCGTTCCTGTTGATCGAGCGCCATGAGCGGATCAAGGTCGAGAAACGCATCGTCCGGAATGATGCTACCGGCGGCTTGCGGGCGGCCGACTTCGGTATCGAAGGTGGCCGGGTCGCGTACCAGCCGCGCACGGATTTCGAAATCCCCCAGCACGTAGACGCTGCCGTGCTCGATGCGCTGCGCTTCACCCTTGCGCAGCCGCGCGCCGCTTTCGCTGGCCTGAATACCATTGCTGCTGGTGTCGGTCAGGAAAAACGTGCCGTCGCGGTAGCTGATCAGCGCGTGATGGTTGGACAGGTGACGCTTGCGGTCCGGAATGATCCAGTCGCAATCCTCGCCCCGCCCGATCACACCACCAGCCTGCTTGAAGGTCTTTTGGCACAAATCCGTAGGCACGAACTGCTTGGTGTTCAGCATTTCGAAAACCAGTTCCATGATGTCGCTCCTTGCGGTCACTTGCCGCGATTGACCGCCTGCGGATCACCCAGAGGGCGATAGGTGTTGTCGTTGAATTTGTAATTGCCACTACAGCCCCCGAGGCCGCATAGAACGACGAGGGTCAGCAGGACGGCTTGCCAGTGACGAACAGGCATCAGAGGGTCTCCAGGGCTAAACAATGCACAAAGCGCCGACCCTTGAGGGCAGCGCTGACAGAAGCGAATGAGGTGAAGTCGATGCCAATCACCTGTGGCGAGGGAGCTAGCTCCCGCTCGGGTGCGCAGCAGTCGTAAAACAGCAGATGCGGTTTCACTGCAACACCGCAGCGCATGGTTTTAGGGCTGCTGCGCAGCCCAGCGGGAGCAAGCTCCCTCGCCACAGTCCTTGGGTGACTGCAAAAAAGGTCAGCCATCGAAATCACCCAAGTTGATGTTCAGGCGCCCGAGGCGGTACAGCAGCGTGCGCCGTGGCAGGCCGAGTTCGCGGGCGGCGAGGGTCTGGTTGCCGTCGTTTTTGCGCAGGCAATCGAGCAACAGACTGCGCTCGACCTGCTCAAGGCGTGCGCGCAGGTTCAGGCTGCTTTCCTGCGGTGCGACATCGATGCGCAGCGAGAAATGCTCGGCCAGCAACTCGCCGCCTTCGCAGAGCAACACGGCGCGCTCGACCAAACCTTTGAGTTCACGGACGTTGCCGGGAAAGGCGTAGCTCGACAGGTGATCGAGCGCCGCGTCGGACCAGCGCACCGCATCGCGTTGCAGAAAGGTGCAGGCCTTATCGGCGAAGTGTCGGGCCAGGTCGAGGATGTCGCCCTCGCGCTGGCGCAAGGCCGGCAGTTCAATCGGAAACTGCGCGAGGCGGTAGTACAGGTCTTCGCGGAACTTGCCTTCGCTGACCAGCACTGCCAGGTCGCGGTGAGTCGCGGCGATGATGCGCACGTCGATCTTGTGGGTGTCGTTGGAACCCAGCGGACGAATCTCGCCTTCCTGCAATACCCGCAACAGCTTGGCTTGCAGGGACAGCGGCATGTCACCGATTTCGTCCAGCAACAAGGTCCCGCCGTTGGCCGCATCGAACAGCCCGGCGCGGTCACGGTCGGCGCCGGTGAAGGCGCCTTTGCGGTAGCCGAACAGCTCACTTTCCAGCAGGTTCTCGGGGAACGCCGCGCAGTTCTGCACGATGAACGCCTGGGAACGGCGCGGCCCGCAGTCGTGGATGGCCCGCGCTACCACTTCCTTGCCGGTGCCGGTTTCGCCACGCAGTAGCACGGTGTACGGGCTGTGCAAAACCTTACTGATCAACTGGTAGGTCTGGCGCATCGCCGAGCTTTTGCCGATCAAGCCATAACCGCTGGCACTCGGCACGCTGCTGGGCATCGGCGACACATCGCCCACCGGCCGGCGCAGGCGTTGCAGCAAGTGCAATTGCCCAAGCACGAACGAACCCAGTTGCCCGAGCGAATCGGCAAACCCCTGCAACTCGACCTGTTCACGGCTGGCGCACAGCAGCAGGCCGACCACCGCTTTTTGCGGGTTGAGCAACGGCACGCACAACAATGACTGCCACGGCACGGCCTGCTCCGGCAGGAAACTGGTCTCGTGCAGGCTGCCACTGAGCCCGGTGAGGCTGAGCACACGGTTCTGGCACAGGGAAAACTGCAGCAGTTGCTCACCGTTGTAGTCGGCTGGCAGGCTCGCGGTTTCCCGTGGCTGCAGGATGCCCTGCAAACACTCGGCGTTCAGCCCAAGGCTGGTGTGGGTGGCGTCGAGCAGGTACAGCTGACTCAACTCACAGCCACTGAGTTCGGCCACCGCGCGCACGAAGTCACCCAGCAGCGCTGCGCCGTCAGCCGCGCACGACAAGCTGGCGAACTTCGCCAGCAAGGCTTCGGCATAGACCAGCGGTTGCGGCACTCGAGTGAACATCACGCTCACCTCAGGCGAACTCGCAGGTCACGCTAGCGTCACCATCGAGCGTTGCGTGAACGCGCTTGAGGCTTTCACCGGTGGCCATCGCGACAAGCAGACGATCCGCCACCAACGGCAGCACGTGCAGGTCGAGCAAGTGATCGATCAGCCGCGCGCCGCTGTCGCTTTGGGTGCAACGCTCGGCCAGGTGATCGACAAGGTTCTGGCAGTAAGTGAACTCCAGCTGACGGCGGTTCAGGCGTTCGCCCAGACGGCCCAGTTTGATTTCGATCAGCTCGCGCAGCACCGGGCCACCGACCGGGTAGTACGGCACTACACGCATCCGCGCCAGCAACGCCGGTTTGAAATGTTTGCTGAGCACCGGGCGAATGGTTTCTTCGAGGACTTCAGCAGTTGGCCGCGCTCCGTTTTCGCAGAGTTCGCTGATGCGGTCGCTGCCCAGGTTCGAGGTCATCAGGATCAGCGTATTGCGGAAGTCGATTTCACGCCCTTCCCCATCGTTGGCCACGCCTTTGTCGAAGATTTGGTAGAACAGGTTCAGCACGTCCGGGTCAGCTTTTTCGACTTCGTCGAGCAGCACGACGGAGTACGGTTTCTGCCGCACGGCTTCGGTGAGCATGCCGCCTTCGCCGTACCCGACGTAGCCCGGCGGTGCACCGATCAGGCGCGAGACGGTGTGTTTCTCCTGGAACTCGGACATGTTGATGGTGGTGATGAAACG
>JGI25163J39215_1000445_pt1 | contig 12675 bp, 10 predicted proteins | sample AraplaCL_Cvi_mLB_FD_39215 | JGI IMG/M metagenome (IMG submission 39215)
GAGCCTGCTCGCGATAGCGGCGGATCAGTCAACATCTCTGTTGAATGTTAATCCGTCATCGCGAGCAGGCTCGCTCCCACAGGAATGCTCAGCGCCTGAGCGCTATCAGATACCGGCGCGCAACACGCTGGTCGGCAGTGGCTCACCGCGCTCGGCACTGGCCGCAACGGCCGCGATCAGGCTGCTCAACTCATACCCCTGGGCCTTCAGCCAGTCCTGATTGTAATAGGTCGTCGCGTAACGCTCGCCGCTATCACACAGAATCGCCACGATCGAGCCACTCTCCCCCGCTGCCACCATCTGCTGCGCCGCCATCAAGGCGCCGATCAGGTTGGTCCCGCTCGAACCTCCCACATGCCGGCCCAAACGCTGCGCCAAATAATGCATGGCCGCCAGCGACAACGCATCCGGCACCTTGACCATCGCATCGATGACCTTCGGCAAGAACGACGCCTCGACCCGCGGCCGGCCAATGCCTTCGATCCGTGAACCACAATCCAGGCGCAAGCTCGCGTCGCCGGTCTGGTAGTACTCGAAGAACACCGAACGCTCGGCATCGGCGCACAACACGCGGGTGCAATGTTGGCGATAACGCACGTAGCGCCCCAAGGTCGCGGTGGTGCCGCCCGTTCCAGGGCTGGAAATCAGCCAGCTCGGTTCAGGATGACGCTCGAATCGCATTTGCTGAAAAATCGACTCGGCAATGTTGTTGTTGGCTCGCCAGTCGGTGGCGCGCTCGGCATAGGTGAACTGGTCGATGAAATGGCCATCGTGCTCCCGGGCCAGACGCTCGGACTCGGCGTAGATCTGTGTCGGGTCCTGCACCAGATGGCTTTTGCCGCCATAAAAGGCGATCTGCGCGATCTTTTCCTGAGACGTGGTGGCCGGCATCACGGCAATGAACGGCAAACCGAGCAAGCGCGCGAAATACGCCTCGGAGATCGCCGTCGAACCGCTGGACGCCTCGATCACTGGCGCTCCCGGCTTGAGCCAGCCGTTACACAGCGCATAAAGGAACAGTGAGCGCGCCAACCGATGCTTGAGGCTACCGGTGGGGTGACTGGATTCATCCTTGAAGTACAACTCGATGCCCGGCAATCCCGGCAGTGGCAAAGGGATCAGGTGCGTATCGGCGCTGCGCTGGAAGTCGGCTTCGATGATCCGGATGGCTTCGCGAGCCCATTGACGGTTGTCGCTCATGGTCTTTTTCTCATTGAATCGAATAGGCGTAGGAAAACCTGGCGGTGACAACAGGCAATGGATTGACCTTGTCGAAAGGCTCAATCAACAAGCTTAGGAAAAAACCTGCATAACGCACAGGTACAGCTGAGACCCAATACGCCAGCCAACTGCTAGGCTCAGGCCGGGTCCGGGAGACATCGTTGTAACGACATATAACAAAAAAGAATATAACTTTTGTTTTAACAACTAACCGTACGGGTTAGGGTGGTCCACCTTTTGAATCGATAGATGGAGAGCGACCTTGCCTCTGCGTAGCACTTTCACNCGTTTCTTTCAGTTGGAAGCTGCCAGCGGTCTGTTATTGATTGCCGCCGCAGCCCTTGCCCTGATCATCAACAACTCACCGCTGTCCTGGCTCTACAACGGCCTGCTGGACACCCCCGTGGTCGCCCAGATCGGCGCCCTGAAAATCGCCAAACCGCTGTTGTTATGGATCAACGACGGCCTGATGGCGATGTTCTTCCTGTTGATCGGCCTCGAGGTCAAACGCGAAATCCTTGAAGGCCACCTGTCCAAACCTTCGCAGATCGTCCTGCCGGGTGCCGCGGCCATCGGCGGCATGGTCGTGCCGGCGCTGATCTACTGGTTCCTCAACAAGGACAACCCGTCTGCCCTGGGCGGTTGGGCGATCCCGATGGCCACCGACATTGCCTTCGCCCTCGGCGTGCTCGCCTTGCTGGGCAAGCGCGTGCCGGTCTCGCTGAAGCTGTTTTTGATGACCCTGGCGATCATCGATGACCTGGGTGCAATCATCGTCATCGCGATTTTCTACTCCGGCGCATTGTCGACACTGTCGTTGATGCTGGCCGCAGCCTGTCTGGTGGCGCTGGTGGCGATGAATCGGCTAGGCGTGGTCAAGCTCGGCCCCTACATGATCATTGGCCTGATTCTATGGGTGTGTGTACTCAAGAGCGGTGTCCACGCCACGCTGGCCGGTGTGACCCTGGCGTTCTGCATTCCGCTACGCACGAAAAACGCCGAGCCTTCTCCATTGCTAAGCCTGGAGCACGCGCTGCACCCTTGGGTGGCCTTTGGCATCCTGCCGTTGTTCGCTTTCGCCAATGCCGGCGTTTCACTGGCTGGCGTTAACCTTGAGAGCTTCACCCACCACGTACCGATGGGCATTGCCGCCGGTTTGTTGCTGGGCAAGACCGTCGGTGTCTTCGGCCTGACCTGGCTCGCCGTGAAAATAGGCATTGCGGCCCTGCCCGCTGGTGCCAATTGGGGCCAGGTACTCGGCGTGGCGATCCTTTGCGGTATCGGTTTCACCATGAGTCTGTTTGTCGGCTCCCTGGCCTTTGTGCCGGGCAGCAGCGAATACGCGGGCATGGACCGCATGGGCATTCTCACCGGCTCGATCCTCGCTGCATTGATCGGCTACGCGGTGACCGCAGCGGCCAGTCGCAAGAACGCCGCGCTGGCCTCTTAAAGACAGAACCCTGGCACATCCAGGACTAGTCCTACAGCCACGATAAGCCACGTTCGATAACGTCGTGCAGCCCTTCACAGGGCTGCCGATGGACGAACCGAACAAGGACAATCAGTGGCTGGCAACAAGGACATCCCCCGGGTTCCCAACCCTCCGTCAGGCGATGGGCATCACATCACCTATCGCTACATGACTGCCACCGAACTGGCAGAACGTGACGCAAGACAAAAATCCTACGACGACATGCTCGCAAGGCAAGCCGCCTTCGAAAAACATCGCCAGCTCGCCGTCAAACCAACCGCCCCTGTCCGGGCCGGATGCGTCTTCGCCAAGTCCTGCAAGCTGCCGAATGCAATCATCGACTACACGAATCCTTCAGGAGCGGTCCCCACCGACAGCCTGAAAGACTACGGCGACCTGATCCTCTTGGGAGCGCGCGAGGCGGATGAAACCGGACGTGTACCGCTTCAGAAAATCAGTGGCAGCGCACTACCCTCCGGCATTGGCAGCCTGGCCCTTGGCGGTTCGGCCGTTGGTGCAGCGCCGCTAGCTACTACCGGCGTCGTTGCCGGTGCACTGGCAGGATTAGTGGCGTTGGTCTGGCCATCAAGCCTCGGGGACAGTTCGCTTTACACCGAAGATCAGCTGCTCGGCCTTAAACAGGCCCGCACCAGGGTTCGTCTGCGGGTCGAGCAACAAACCGACGGCAGCCTCAAGGGTTACGGCTTTTACACCGGCAAGAACCGCGACTGGGAAATGGTCGATGTCGTGCAATTCAAACTGCACAACACTCAGCAGGTGGCCGATCTGGGCGGAGGCCTGGAACTGATCTGGNCCCCCGCCGTAGACCCTTCGAGCGTTCTTGGCATTCCGGCCCTGGAAGCCGCACCCCAGGCACCGCACATCTGGGTCTACCCACCGACACCTGCCGCCGACAGCATCATCGTCAACCCGATCTACCCGCCCGAGTACAAGGATTTCATTCTGGTGTTTCCGGCGGATTCAGGGGTGAAGCCGGTTTATATCGTAGTAAGCATGCCAGGGGATCATAAGTACTACGATGCTCCCGAAACACTCCCTGCTTTTCCAGATGCGTCCCGGGTGAAATCAAAGGCCTCGGTTCAAGGCGGAGGGAAAAAAAGAGCCCGGTGGGTAGACCGCAAAGGCCGAATATACGAATGGGATTCAAAAAGCGATGCTGTAGAGCTTTACGATAAATTAGGAATCCATTTGGGCGAGTTCAATCACATAACGGGCGAACGAACAAAAGCTGCGAAGCCAGGAAGAAGGACCCCAAAGTGACTCAAGAGAAGAAAACAATGCGCTACCTATCCATCACCGGTTTTTATCCTGATGAAAAACAGGACGACTCATTGCAGTTCGAACTGACGGTAAAGGATTACGAGTTAAACCAGGCATTGGCTCAACTGACCGAGTCAAAAACCTTTGAGGAAATAGAACCTGGGGAGCTTGAATTAACAGAAAGCCAGGTCATACAGGTGGCAGAACTGCTCAAAGTCGATTTTCCGGTAGGCCTGGAGTACTTCATCGGCACCCGCTCAGCATCGTAAACAATCAACCAAAAACACAAAACCCCGACCAGTTACCTGGTCGGGGTTTTGTTTTAACCGCGTAAAACTTAGTGCGAAACGCGGCTGGTGCCGCCGACGGTGGAGATACGCACACGTTCGCCAACACGGAATACTTCGTTTGGCTGAACTTCCTGAACGTAGGCGCGCATGCTGCCGTCGTCTTCGCGAACGGTGATTTCAACGCCTTGGGTACGGGTCACGCCTTCTTCGATGGCAGAACCCGCCAGACCGCCGGCCACTGCACCGATCACTGCTGCGACGATGCTGCCTTTGCCGCCACCCACGGAGCTGCCGGCAACGCCGCCAACGGCCGCACCGGCTACGCCGCCGATCGGGGTTTTGGTGCCTTCGATTTTCACCGGACGCAGGGATTCGATGGTACCCATACGGATCGTCTGCACCCGACGTGCTTCGTCGCGGGAGTAGGAGTCACCGGTCAGGTTCGATTGGCAACCAGTGAGCAACATCGCCATCGTAGAAAAAGAAGCAACCAGCAAAACAGACTTACGCATAGCATCAACTCCAAAGGACAGGTATTCATTAAACTCCGCAGCTTGACGCCTGTCACGGCACCGCCCGGATAAAATTGGTTTCATTCAGTTGCAGTACAGTTGCACTTGAGAACTCATCACACAGTAGCGCCAAATTCCAGAACCTGCGTCACCGCATCAAGGATTTCCATGGATTACTTCATCATTGTCGTCACCACCGTTGCCGGGCTGTACTTCCATTGGTGGCTGTACGTACGGATCAAACGCTGGATGGACCGTGATCTGGCGCTGGCACTTGCCGGCAATGACGAGCGGAAAAAGGCGTTCATGCTGCAACAATTGGCCATGGCCCGGCAGCAGAATATCAAACGTCGGGACCTGCCACAGTGGCTGGAGGCGGCGGCTGCCACCTACCCCACTGTGTAGCCGGTTCAGGGTGCCAGGCGCTCGCGACTCCAGTCCGCGCCTTGCAGACGATAGTTCAGACGGTCATGCAAACGACTCGCCCGACCTTGCCAGAACTCGATGCGTTCTGGCAACAAACGATAGCCGCCCCAATGTTCAGGGCAATGCGGCTGGCTATCGCTGAAGCGCTGTTCAGTGACTTTGAGCAGCCCTTCCAACTCGGCACGATCGGCAATCACCTGACTCTGCGGAGACGCCCAGGCCCCCAGGCGACTGCCCAGCGGACGTACCTGGAAATAGGCATCGGACTCCTGCGGCGTGACCTTCACCACCCGACCCTCGATACGCACCTGGCGCTCCAGGGTCGGCCAGAAGAAGGTCATGGCAGCAAACGGATTGCCCGCCAGCTGCTGACCCTTGGCACTGTCGTAGTTGGTGAAGAAGGTAAAACCCTGATCATCAAGCCCCTTGAGCAACAGGATCCGGCAATGCGGGCGACCGTCCTGATCAACCGTGGCCAGGGTCATGGCATTCGCCTCGACCGGAGGTTGTTCGGTATTTACCGCCTCGGCAAACCACTGATGAAACAGCGCGAATGGCTCGGCCGGGGCCTGAGCCTCGGTCAAACCATCGCGAGTGTAGTCACGACGCATATCAGCCAAAGTCCGGGGCATAGCGTTTTCCTTGTGCTTGATCAGTCAGTTGCTGGCCGATTACTGGCCGCTGGTGCTTTTTTCTGCAGTGTCCGCTTTGGCTGCAGCTGGCTTCTTGGCTGGCTGTTTTTTGGCCGGAGCTTTCTTCGCCGGAGCCTTTTTCGAGACAGCGCCTTTCTTCTTCGACGTTGCTTTTTTCGCGGCCACAGCTGGCGCTGCGGGCTTGGCGGGCTGCGCTGCAACCATTTCCACCGGTGGTGGGGTCGGCTGGCTGTACTTGTTCAGCAATGCCAGCATGGTGGTGCGCTGGGTCAGCATGATTTCCACGCGACGGTTCAAGGCACGGCCCTGGGCGCTGTCATTGGCGGCGCGCGGCATCAAGCTGCCCATGCCACGCAACATCAGACGATCACGCTTCAAACCACTGAGGCTGAAGATCGACGCAACGGAAGTCGCACGGTCCTTACTCAGTTGTTGAGCGTCGGAAGTTGTGCCCACAGCGTCGCCGTGGCCAAGTACCAGGACGGCAGCCTGGTTGTCGGGCTCAACCAGCTTGGCGATCTTGGTGAACTGCCCCAGGGACGACGGCAGCAGCATGGCTGGACGTTTCGGGTTGAAAGAGTCATCCACTGGCACTACGACCACCAGTACGTTCTCACGACGTTCAACCTGCATGTGGCCGTCCTGGACCGCAGACCGCAAGCGTGGCTCGTAGCTGTCCAGCCAGGCCTGGGTGATTTTCGGATCAGGCATTGGCACATCTTTGATGTCGGCCTTGGTGATAGCCTTTGGCTGGTCGCCGAACGGCCACCACCATTTGCTTTCGCTATCGGCTTTGGCTGCTGCGGCAGCTGAAGAGCCTGGAACTGTAGCCGGGGTGGTTGGCGCAGCAGCACTTGCGGTCGATTTGGCCTTCGCGGCTGCAGCGTCTTCAGCGGCCTTCGCGTCCGGTTTGGCAGCAGCTTTGTCCGAAACCTTGTCCGAACCGGAACCGAATGACCACCAGTGGCCCCCGTCCGCATCATTTTGTGGGGTTTGCGCGCAACCGGTAATGCTGAGACACAGTGCCAAGGCTAGAGATTTGTTCAGTGACATGGGGATATCCACAAAATGAGATAAGAAGCTGTGGGCCGCTACGACCCGTATAAAACAGACGCTTTGAAACTATAGAAGCCACAGGGTTCCGTCCTGCGACCATTGGGCAAGTTTTTTTCAAAAAAATGCCTTGAAGCTACCCTTTACAGACAAGCGGCTAAAACCCGCACAAGCTTCTGCGCACGTGGGTCCATCAACACGTATGGCCCAAGGGTATTGGTCACAAAACCGAAGGCCACATCATGTTCCGGGTCAGCGAAACCGATGGAGCCACCAGCACCCGGATGACCAAACGCTCGAGGGCCGAGGCCGAAGGTCGCGTTGGGTACGTCCGGTTGATCGAGCATACAACCCAGACCAAAACGGGTCCGGGTCAGTAAAGTCTTGTCTTCGCCCAGGCTGTGCTCGCGAGTCAGTTCCTGGAGCATTTCGCTTTCCAGCAGGCTGCCATCGAGCAGACCGCTGTAGAACCCGGCCAGGCTGCGGGCATTGCCGTGGCCATTCGCTGCCGGTTGTTGCATACGACGCCATTCGGGCTTGTTGGTACTGGTCATGATCGATGGCGGGTTGGTAAACGCCAGAGTGGTCATGGCCTTCGGCTCACGCATCGTCACTTGCAGCAAGCGCTGCGCCGCCGCATCGCCGACATTGCCCTTGCCACGCGCGATGTGCGCCACGCGATGGAACTCTTCATCCGCCAGGCCAACATGGAAATCCAGCCCCAATGGTCGTGCAACACGTGCCACGATCGACTCGCCCGGACCACGGCCATCGGCGCGGCGCAGCAATTCCCCAACCAGCCAGCCATAAGTGATCGCCGCATAACCATGGCCTTCACCCGGCGTCCACCAAGGGGCTTCGGCGGCCAGCGCGTCGACCATGGTTTGCCAGTTGTAGAGTGCCTCTGGTGGAAGCAATTCGCGCAAGGCCGGCAGGCCGGCCTGATGGCAGAGCAACTGACGCAAGGTGATCGCTTCCTTGCCGGCAGCGGCGAACTCCGGCCAATACCTGGCGACCGGGGCATCGAGCTGCAACTTGCCTTCGGCGACCAGTTGCAGGGCGGTCACTGCGGTAAAGGTCTTGGTGCAGGAGAACAGGTTGGCAATAGTGTCGCTGTGCCAAGCCTCGTGACCGTCCTTGTCGGCAGTACCGGCCCAGAGGTCGACGACGGTTTCACCGCCGATTTGAATGCACAGTGCCGCGCCACGTTCCTGGGGATCATCGAAGAGTGCTGAGAAAGCTTCACGCACCGCTTCAAATTTAAGCTCGTAATGACCTTGAATCAGCACCCGTAACTCTCCGAAAAAACGTTTCGACACAATGACCTGCATTGTTCCAGCCCTTGAGGGATTTGGGAACAGGGGCGGGCCGTGAACCTCGCAATCTCAGGCTTTAATGACCATTGGCCGAATGCCCACCTGCATGGCCTGCCCCCTGCCCTGCGCCCTTGCTGTCGCGACCTTTTTTCCCACCTGCGTCGTCATGACTGGCACTCTCGGCTTTATCCGCCGCAGCCTTGGCCTTCTCGGCTTCTTTGCCGAGCTGATCGACGGCCTGCAAGTTGGCCTTGCGCACACTCTCGACAAAGCCCTGGAACGGCAGGTCGGTGATCCCGACCAGACCGAAATGGCCGTTTTCACCGTCCAGCAGACGACCGCTCACCGGTTGATCGAGGTACTGGAACCAATGCACGCCGACAATCGACGGTTCACTCACCGCTTGCTTGACGAAATTGGCGTAGGCCGGCCCACGGTCTTCTTCCTTCGCCAGCTCCGTCACACCGCCCCAGAACGGACCGCGATCGCGCGAGCCGAAGTTGAACTCGGTGATCAGCACCGGTTTGTCCAGCGCCTGCAGCTTGGCGAAGTCATAACCGTCCTGAGGTTTGAGCGTGTACATGTTGAAGCTCAGGACGTCGCAGTACTGCGCGCAAGACTCGACAGCCTCAGGTGTGCTGATGGCAAACCGACCACCGAGCAGCAGGTGGTTGGGTGCGTGCCATTTCAGCGAATCGGCAATGGTCTTGAAGTAAGTGTCGGCGAAGACTTTCTGGAAATATTTGAAGTCGGCTTCGATTTCCGGGTGCTCCGCACTTGGCAGCGGCGGCACGAAACCCGGGTCTTCCATCAATTCCCAGGCCGGCAAGTCAATGCCCCAGGCTTTCGACAGGCCCGCCTGGTTACGGTATTTATCCCGCAGTTGCTTGAGGAACGCCCGTTTGGCCGGCACGTCGGTGGTCATTTTCAAGGTGCCGTATGCCAAGGCATAACGGGCCTTCGGGTCATCGCCGGGACCGGCCCAGGCCAGTTCGTTATCGGCAAAGTAACCGATCAGCCATGGGTCGTCGCGGTGGTCGCGGGCAGCAATGGCCACGGCACGCTCGGTGGCCATGGCGAAACGCGGATCGAACGGATCGGGCATGCCGCCCCACCAGTCAGTGCCGGTGCTGATGCTGGCGTAATCGCCGACGATGGACAGCGGCAAGGTGTACGGCACACGGTCATTCAAGCCCAGCGCCGGAGCGCTCCAGTCGCCGATGGTGTTGAAACCCCAGGCTTGCAGGCGGTCGAGTGTATGGCCGGTCCAGCGTTTTTCGTCGAACGAGTGGGAGGCGCACGGGGTTGTGGCGGTTTCGGCCTTGGCTTCATCAGCCTTGGTTTCAGTCACAACCGCACATGGTTGACCATAAGTGCGCTGCAGGTTGGCACCGTAGAAGTCATACCAGCGACCGGCATTGAACCCACGCCCCTGATCGGAACCATTGCCAGTGCGATTGTCGCCTTCACCGTAATGGCCGGCCAATGGCTCGTCGTTAGCGGGCAACGACTCGAACATGGCTTCACGCCCGGCGACGTAGGTCTGGCTGGTATCGGCGGTGACTGTATTGACCCCCAGGGAATAGAACGGGTGACCTTCCGGGGTCACCAGATACCAGCGACCGTCACGCTTTTCAGTGCGGAAGAAGCCACTGGCCTTGAACGCCGGGCCTTTGCTCCAGCCACCGAACGTGTCCAGGGACGAGCGTTTACGCTCGGCCAGCCAGGTTTTCAGTTGCTGTTGTTCTTTGTTTGCCGCCGCTTTGAGCTGCTCGTCGCTGGTGACTTTTTCCGGCCATTTCGCTCGCGTGGACTGACCATAAGCGTCCACTAACGAACCGTAGGCGGTTTTGAATACCGCCTCGCCGTCCTGCACGCCAAAGCGTTCAAGCATGATGCTCTGGGCGACTTTTGGCTGATCCATCGACAGCGTCACCGACACCACCTGGCTGCGATCCAGTTCACCCGTGCTGCTGGCCAGCAACACCCGCTGGCCTTCGACAGTGATCGGCATTGGCGGCCCGGCTTTCAGGCCCTGGCTCAACGGCGAGCTCGGTGTCAGCGGAACCAGCAAGGTTTGCGCAGGCCCGGCCGGCAAATCGATGCGGCTGACCAGGGTCTTGCCGTCGTTACTCTGGATTTTCACGTAGAGCGTTACAGGCCAGTTCATTGCACTCTGGATACGCAAGCTCATGACGCCAGACTGTGACCAGTCCCAGGCGCCGCTTTGCGGAGTCAGGCGCAGGTTCGGTTGCGCCGCCGGATTGAAAGTCACCCGACGCAGTACTTCACCTTCGGCCGTTTGCTCCGCATTGGACTGCGGCAGGCTGGCGTCCTGGGTCGCCACCTGGACCACATCGGCGGGCCGGACAAAGTTGAACAGCGTCTGTTGTCCGGCCGGAGCCGCCAGCAGTGGCGCAGCGAACATCAAGGCAAAAACAGCGGGTAACGAACGGCGAATCATATGAACCAGGTTCTCCCTAACGACCAGTGAACGGCCTGTGTGGAATCGGTAACGGGGGGATAGACAACGAAGTGGGCGATTTCGCCCACCGTGCCTCAAGATATTTCGCGGCGAAACGGCGGCAGCGCGTTGAGGATAGCTTTGCCGTAGCGTTGCGTGACCAGACGCCGGTCAAGCAAAGTGATGGTGCCGCGGTCTTCTTCGGTACGCAGCAGGCGCCCGCAAGCCTGAACCAGCTTGAGCGAGGCGTCGGGCACCGAGATTTCCATGAACGGATTACCACCCCGGGCTTCGATCCATTCGGCCAGCGCGGCTTCGACCGGATCGTCCGGGACCGAGAACGGGATCTTGGCGATCACCACGTGCTCGCAGTAAGCACCCGGCAAGTCGACGCCCTCGGCGAAACTCGCCAGACCGAACAGCACACTGGAGTCACCGCCATCGACCCGCGCCTTGTGCTTGTTCAAGGTTTCCTGTTTCGACAGGTTGCCTTGAATGAACACTTGCTTGCGCCAGTCGCGGTCCAGGCCGTCGAACACGTCCTGCATCTGTTTGCGCGAAGAGAACAGCACCAGCGTGCCGCGCGAGCCTTCGACCAGTTCCGGCAGGTCACGAATGATCGCCGCAGTGTGGGCCGCCGCGTCCCGTGGGTCGGCGCGCAGGTCCGGCACCCGCAGCACGCCTGCATCAGCATGATGGAACGGGCTCGGCACCACCGCCGTCACGGCTTTTTTCGGCAGGCCGGCACGCATGCGGAAACGGTCGAAGGTACCCAGTGCGGTCAAGGTGGCCGAGGTCACCAGCGCACCGTAAGCCACATTCCACAGGTTGCGTCGGAGCATTTCCGCCGCCAGGATCGGGCTGGCGTTGACCTCGATATCGAACAGCGAACCGCTTTCGGCCAGGGTCAGCCAGCGCGCCATCGGCGGGTTGTCTTCCGGGTCTTCGGCGGTGAATGCGGTCCACAGCTCCCAGTTGCCCTGGGAACGGGACAGCAGGCTGCCAAACAGCGGATACCACTCTTCCGCCTGATTGCTGGCGATGCCGATGTTGACCTCGCCATCCATGCCTTCCTTGAGCAGCTCGGTGAGCCGGGTAAAGACATCGGTCAGGCGGGCAAAGCCTTTCTTCAGCTCGACGCCCATCTCGCGCATATGCTCGGGAATCACCCCGCCAACGAAACGATGACGCGGCCGCTCACGGCCCTCGACGTCTTCGCCGGGCTTGAATTCGGCAACCTGTTCGCAGGCGGTGAACATGAACTGCTGCTGGGTCTTGATCTCACGCGCCAGCTCCGGCACTTGTTCGATCAGCTTGCCCAGATCGCCCGGCAGTGGATGCTGGGCCAGCAACTTGGTGAGGTTCTTGGCGGTCGTTTCCAGCCAGTCGGCGGTGGAACGCAAACGCGTGTAATGGGCGAAGTGGCCGATCGCCTTGTCTGGCAGGTGATGGCCTTCGTCGAACACGTAAATGGTGTCGCGCGGGTCGGGCAAAACGGCACCGCCGCCCAACGCCAGGTCAGCGAGGACCATGTCGTGGTTGGTGACGATCACATCCACCTTGCCCATTCCTTCGCGGGCCTTGTAGAAGGCGCACTGACCGAAGTTGGGGCAATGACGGTTGGTGCACTGGCTGTGATCGGTGGTCAACCGTGCCCAATCCGCATCTTCAAGGGCGGTGGACCAACTGTCGCGGTCGCCGTCCCATTTATTGCCGGCAAGCTTTTCGATCATGCTGGTAAACAGCTTCTGACTGGCTTCATCGACCTCGATCTTGAAGCCTTCTTCTTCGAACAGCTGCGCGGTAGCGGTTTGCGCGTGGCCTTCCTGCAACAACATGTCGAGCTTGGACAGGCACATGTAGCGGCCACGGCCCTTGGCCAGCGCAAAGCTGAAGTTCAGCCCGCTGTTGCGCATCAGGTCCGGCAGGTCCTTGTAGACGATCTGTTCCTGCAGGGCGACGGTGGCGGTAGCGATCACCAGGCGTTT
>JGI25163J39215_1000464_pt1 | contig 12293 bp, 14 predicted proteins | sample AraplaCL_Cvi_mLB_FD_39215 | JGI IMG/M metagenome (IMG submission 39215)
CGTGACGGCGGCCAAGCTCAGTAATGTAGATATGCCCCGCCACCAGCGGCGGGCGCCTGCCGTCTTCGTCATGTTGTATTTCTCCTGAAGTCACGGGCCAAGCCTATGATTTGACTTGGTTAACGCCCAGACCGCTTCAGCACCGTTTCGGCACGGCTCGACACAAATCCCGTCGAATGATCCCGGGGATGGACGGTGTGCGTGACGCCCGGCAGACTGCGCCAATGAATGTCGCAAGGACGCTGAACCCTTTCCCCTTCCTCCCATGGTTGCGCCAGGGAGCTTACGGTTTTGGCTATTGGCTGGCCTTCCTGCTGGTCCTGGAGCCAGGAAATCTCATGCGCGCAGCAGAAGCCGGCGGCCATCTGGGTCTCTCGCATGAAGCCGTGCGAATACTTGGCGCGGCCCTGATCGGTGCGATGGCGACGCCAGCCATGCTGTCGCTGGGAGATCGCTTTCCCCTCGGGGGTCACCGCCTCCTGCGCCATCTGTTCATTCACAGTCTGGGCGCGGGCGGCATCGCACTGGGCCTGATCCTGCTTTCCTGCGTCTTGGCAGCCTGGGTGTTTTTCCATGAGTGGTTGCCGACCATGGAAGAGATTACCGGGCAGGTGGCGGACAACTGGGCCCTGCTGGGCTATGCGTTATTTGCGCAGGCTGCCCTCACGCGCCTTCTGGACCACGCGCGGGGTAAGAAGAACGATACATCTGTGCTGCCGGCTTCCAATGCGGCTAGTTTCCTGACACACATAAACGTCAAGGTCCGCGGGCGCCAGATCCGGGTGGCACTCGATCAAGTGGACTGGCTGGAAACGCAGGGCAACTACCTCGCCCTGCACATGGGTGACGCCACGCATCTGATCCGACAAACCGTCACAGCGTTCGAGACGCAGCTGGATCCCCGGCAGTTCGCCCGCGTCCACCGCCGAGCCATGGTTTCCCTGCGAAGCATTCGAGATCTGAAGCCACTCACCAACGGTGATGCGGAACTACGCCTCCACACGGGGCAGGTCGTACGCGTAAGCCGGAGCTATCGAAAACAGCTCGCCGCGAACCTGGAGCAAACGAACACGAGCATCGAAAGAGAGCTACCGCTCGCGTAGGTGCATTGACGCAGAGCGAATACAAAATGTCGGCTTTCGACCCAAAGCAGACACTTGAAATGTGGGCCTTCTGGAGGATCGATGTTACCTAGGGCTATGCAGATTGTCGGTGGCGTTGCTGTGTCTGCTTACAGCGTACTTACCATGGCCTGTGGGGTGACCATGTTTGCCTGGTCGGAAAACGCGCATCCTGTTGCTATGGCCATTGTCGGTGTCGCGATAGAAGCCGGAGCGCTCTGGGCCTTTGTCAAAGGCGCGGACCTATTGTTTGGCAGGCGGACGCAGGGTGGACTGATAGGGGCAAACGCGCTTCGTTCCATCGCTTTCGGGTACGGGATCATGATGGCCTGCGGACTGATCTTCGCAACCGGTGGCCAGCCGATTGTGGTCAGAGCAGTAGCTGCGCTGGGTGGTGTCGTCATGATCTGCGGACTGCTGGCCGTAGCTCGACGGCGGCAATCTATCAAAGCACTCGAAGATAGCGCCCGTTTAAAGGCCTAGAAAAGTTGTTGCTCTGTGGCTCTTCCAAGCCACAAAGTGTCCGCTTTCGACCCAAGGTGGACATCGGTAAGTTGTAGATCGACCACAAGGGGCTCAGGCCATGCGCGCGTCATTGGAAGACTGGAACAATGGTTGGACAGAGGTCGAGGTGAGCCTGTCTGCCTCAGACATTGATCGCCTGATTGCCTTGCTACAAATGATTAAGGCCGACCCAGATCAGCATTTCCATGCCACAAGCAACTTTGTCGGAACGGGCGGAATCGGTCAGATCACGTTTCAGATTCAACAGCCAGATGAGACGGACAACCTGAGCTTGGGTGGCAGGGCCATGGGCGAAGGCGAGTCAATTAGCCGGTAACCAATGCGTCCGCTTTCGACCCAAAGCGGACATCAGGAAGGAGAGCGGGCCGAGGAGTATCGGTGCCGGAACCGGGATCCGGTACCCTTCGCCCAGCTGACTGTGCCGGCCACCATGCCGTCGACAACACCTGCCTTGCGCGCCATCAACGACCTCGTCAATGTACGCAAGGACTCCGGGCCGGTCGTATCAATGAACCAGCCGGTAGCCGCGACGCCATCGCGGGCATCAATTAGTTGCCTGCAAAATGCCATCAAGCGTCGCGGTAACACCACTTTGCGATCAGCACAGCGGCCGTCGCCGGAGTAAAGATTTGCCTTGTAATCCCAAGGGGGGATATCCATTGAACGGACGCGCTGGAAGAAGGCTTGCTTTTCCGCTGGTCGTGCTGGTTTCCATGCTGGTTGGCTCACCATGTGCCTTTCCGCAGCAAGCGGAAGCGCCACCGGTACCTGACGCTACGCACGGTGTCACCGAAGGCGACATCGTGTTCTTTCCAGGGCCGCTTGAAAGCCTGCGCAATGAGGACGCGCCTTCCGTCGATGACAGGCTCGGCCGCAATATCCCTGGTGGAAACTATGTGCCGGGTGACGGCTGGTGGGCGCTCACTTGCGATACTGATGAAGAAAGGCCTGACAGCCAACGCGGTTGCCGGTTGAGCAAGACCAGCCTTTCCGTTTCGACAGGAACGCATCCCGTCTACAGTGACGCCCCGGTCGCCAGCCAGTTGCTGTACTGGTCGCCGCTGCCCGATCGGCTCGATGTCGGCATGCCATTCGCTAACAAGCGCACGGTACTGATGATGGTGTTCAAGCCTTCGGGCGCCCTGGCCAACATGAAACTGCAGGAGGGCCCGATCACCACGTATCTGCACATGGGTCTCGAGCACTACCCGGCCACGGGAAGCCCGGGCCAGTCCGAAGTACGCATCCCTACCGGCGATGGAACCCATGCCGATCTGGTACCACGCATTCGCTTGTCCTCGTTGGCCTCAAAGACGGGGGCATGGGTGGACCTGAGAGGTGGATTCCACCCGGAGCCGAATATCGACATGCTCGAACTGCGCCAAGGGGCGTTGCGCCAGCGGCTGCCGGGTGGCTGGACCGGTTGCAGATCGGCGGACATGGATATCGGTGGCGGCATGATTCCCGCCGGGCAGTATCTCTGGTGGGCCGGCGACCTGGATGGCGACGGTAAGCTCGACTTGCTCGTCAGTTGGGATGACGATGCCGACGTGACCCTTTACCTGTCATCCCTGGCCAAGCCGGGAGAACTGGTCGGATTCGCCGGCAGCTTCAAGTTTTTCAGCCCGTCGATTGGCGAGTGCTGAGCCATGCAAACTCGGTGGGTAGTGATCGTTGCCTTGTCGGTCGCCGCGGTGCTTGGCGGCATCTATGGCTTCCATCGCTTCAGCGCAAAGTCCGTGGCCGCCGCGCCCGCGCCGGCCATCGAGCCATCGCCGTCCGTCGCACGATTGCCGTGGACCAAGATGCAGGAGCCGCCACCGGTGGGCGCGGTATGGGAGGAGTTCGCCAAACCATTGGCTATCGGCACGCACGAGATGCTCCTGTTTGAAACCCTGAAAGGCGAAGGCGCCGTGCGGCGTATTTGGCACCTTGACTGGCAGGGCAGCCAAACCGAAAGCCTTCTGCTCAACGACGCTGTTCCCAAGAACAGCGGAACGTATCGAGCCCTGTGGAGCAAAGCTGGACTTTGGCTGCTGGGTACCCGAACCGTACTGATCCGGCCGGATGGCACTCAGCTGTCGATCGAAGGGGACGTCACCAAAGGGGCAGCCGTAGCGCTGGACGATGGCTCCATCTTGCGGGCAAACGACGACAAATCCCTTGTCGAGCAGCTCATTCCTGGTCGCGACCGCATCGACGTGCAGCCACGAGGAGCGCTGTCATTCGATGGCCGCCCTCCTGCTGACGCTGGAGGACACCACTGGGCCTTTAACGATCAGACACTGGTCAAGCTCAATGATGGCCGGGTTTTGATGCTCGGCGGCGTCAACGCGCCCAAATCCGCCAGCATCCTGTCTCCGCCTTCGACATCCGGCAACTGGAGCGTTGCGCCTGCGGCATCGATGCTGCATTTCCACCAGTCCAAGGCCACCGCTGTGCTGCCCGATGGCCGGGTGGTCGTGGCCGGAGGAAGTGACTGCCGCGGAGGTGCGGACGATCCACGCAGCGTGGATGTCTACGACGCCGTCCACGACCGCTGGACGTCTCTGCCTTCCTTGCCATTCCTGCTGTGCGACAAGGCACCTACCTCGCTTGCAGTCACGCCCAACGGGAGTCTGGTTGCAGCCGGTCATGCCATGGCGAACGTCATGGTGCTGGCTCGCGATCCAACATTCGCCAATGGTTTCTCCGCAGGCTGGACCGTGCATGGGCACATGCAGTGGGCACGTGTGGGAGGGGTAGTGCAAGCGCCATCCGACGAGGAGGTGGTCGTTGCTGGCGGCAATGTCTATGGTGGGTTCGACAAAATTTCCATCGCCGGCGACGAGAACGAACCGTGGCATGCACTGGATTACGCCGGTGCCGGCGCGGCGCGCCGGGGAGCGCTTCTCTTTGCCGGAGGCGGCCGGCGCTTCGACGCTGGTCAATGGCAGTACAGCGCGCATGCCCAGTTGATTGACTTGCGGACGGGAAAAGCCGAGCACCTCCCCGACATCCCCTTCATGAGCAGGTCCCTCCAGGTGCAATGGCTGAATGACGATCGCCTTCTTGTCAAAGGCCGCTTTCTGGACAAGAACGGCGAAGGCTTCATGGAGAGCGAAGAGGCCAGCACTTACAGCCCTCCAAGCAGCGGCTCGCTCGCCGTACTCAACCTCAGGACCCATCGATGGTCCGGCGTCGCCGCGGGTGCCGACATCGATCACAGCGAGCTGCTGGATGCGAATGATCGCGAAGTCCTGTTGCTTTCCACCGATGGCGTGCTCCGGCGATTGAACCTCCAGACCATGGAGACGGAAGACGAAACAGGGTTGCCACGAAAGATGAAGGGCGGGGCGATCCGTTGGCTACCCGACAACCATGTGCTTATCGCGGGCGGCGAGGTGGCCACCGACTGGCTGTCGGTGGTCGATGACGAGTGCGAGGCCGCGCGCCATGCGGAATGCCCCGAGCGCTACGCCGGCATTGGCGGTTTCGTCTCGTCTGCCAGCTATCAATCGATAGCTCTTGGAAACGGCACTCCGCAGGAAACCATGTCGAAGGCCGAAGCCAGCGACGATCCGAACCACCCAGCGAAAGTCCTCGCAACCGTCATTACCCGATCAGGGGTCGTCTATTTCCTCACCGACGACGGGGATGGCAACGGAGGCATCCTTCATGTCTGGCAGGGCGGCATCCACGAGGCCAACCTGCAGCCCATGCCGCTGCCGCCGGACCTGAAACTATCCAGAAACGATGGCGCTTTGCTGTTGGCTGCCGACCCACGGGAACCCGGGCGAGAGTTGTTGTTCTTCCGCGACGCTTCGATCTACACAAACCGGAACGATGCGAATCTGGCCAACGATCCCGTAAACCTGTGGCTGTGGGACGAGGCGAAGCATGCGTGGCAAAAGGTGCTTGCCACCGACGCATTGAGTGCACGTTCGAAGCCGCAGCCATTGACGGGTGTGGATGCCGGCCCCGACGGCGGCAGGATCCTGTCGCTGGGCTGGCATCTCAAGTCACCGATGCTGTGGGTTGCGAAGAACCCGTGACCCACGGAACCGGGATGACCGGGATACTCTGGAGTGACGCCTTGTGCGGGGACACGGGCGCGTGAACAAGCGGCCCCGGCCCCAGCAAGGCAGCCAGGGACTGGATGCATGCGGACCATGTCCGCTTTCGACTCAAAGCAGACATGGGGAAAGCCCTGCTGATCGCACCGCAGCGGCCACAGGGCAGGGTGGCTAGGCCAAGTTATCGGGTTAGGAGCAGCTAAGGCGTTTCCATATCGGATCACACCAAGGCGCCCAAGGCCGCCGCGAGAGCTAGCCGGTCGGAACGCCATGACGAAAGGTCACTAGACACGATGTGAGCTCTTGATCAAAGCTCACATGACGCCGGATCGTCGTGCGGTGCTCAAGGAATAGCGCATGAAACTCTGCATGCTAGCCGCGTTCGTCAGCACAGCGCTTGCCATGACCATCGAGTTTGCGCATGCAAACGACATGGCGAGCGATGCGTCCACTGATGTTCGGTTCTTGTCCGCACGGATCGCGGCGGATCATCCTGGCATGGTGAACCCGGGCGATCCCAGCTTTCGGCAACGAGCGAGAAAAGCTGAACTCGAAGCGCTCAAAAAAGCCGTCAATGCGCGGACGGAAGATGACTACCGCAGCGTCTTAACGGGATACGTCGCCAGCTTCAGCGATCCTCATGTGAGTGTGGAGTTGCGCGATACTCAAGGCGCATCGGCCGCATCGCCCATCGCTGAGCCAGGACCGCTTGGTAGTTTTGAACAGCTGGGTTCCGGTATTTCACGGCTGACGCTACCGACGTTTTACGCGGGTGAACCCGGGTTTGATGCCGTCATCCAGGCTATTGACCAAGCAGAAAAGGCATGGTCAAAAAACACGCCAGATACACTGGTTATCGACTTGCGTGGCAACGGCGGTGGCGCATCCGAGCCGGGTGATCGCGTGCTCACAGCGATTTGGGGGGAGCATGCCGTTCCCGCACTAGCCGGTCGGCGTGCGAAAAGTTCCGCTTGGCGAGTATCTAAGAATGTTTTGCACGATCTCGAGCGACGTCGGCCACGGATCGCTCAGCACTATCCGACCGAACTGGCCGGGTACGATCAACTTGTGTCCGGCCTGCGTAACGCGCTGAACCACGGCCAGTCACTTTACGTGGAACCGGCTGCCCCAACAGCTGATCGAGTATCGCTCAAAGCCGGACCCAAGAGGGTTTTTGTCATTACCGATAGCTCCTGCATCAGCGCATGCCTTGACTTCATGGATAGGCTGTTGGAAGCGCCGCATGTTGTGCAAATCGGTCAAGCGACAGGATGGGATACGATCTACACGGAAGTGGAAAGCATCTCGCTGCCAAGTGGCCGAGGCGATGCCACCGTACCCGTCCAGCTGCTCCAGGGGCGATACCGTGCGAGCCATCAAGTCTACGAGCCGTCCATTCATCTGAACGACGACAAAGCGATAGCCGACTGGATGGCAGCACTGAGGCCATCGTCACCTTAGGCGGTTACGCAGATGTCCGTTTTCGACCCAACGCGGACATTCCTTCGATTGGCAACTCAGATGGAGCATGCGTAGTGAAAAGGAGAGCGTTTGCCTGGATAGCCATCGTTGGCGCTTTGGCAGTGCCAACGGCATGGGCCTGCACTCCTGTGCCGCAAGAGATGAGAGTTCGAGATTTCATCACGGGTACGCAGCCACCAAACGCAGTTATTTTTACGGGAAAGGTGATTTCCGTTAGTAAACATCTAAGGGCTGATGGGACAGTGGTGACTGACACGTGGCTGCAGCCCACCAAGTGGTGGAGGGGCTACCTTGATGGCTTGGTGGTTGTGCGGACCATCATTTCTATCAAATCACCTTGTCCCGGCCTGGGGAGGCTTGATGCGAACGTGGGCGAACAGCGGCTTATATTGGGCGTGGTTCGCAATACGATCACAGAGTCCTGGGTCCAGTTCGGTGAGGGGGTGCTGCTGAACCGTGGACATATTCCGGTCGAAACGGAGCAAGAGCTTCGGCAGATGGCAATTGACCACTAGATTTTGCTTCCGGCGAGAAGCGCACGTCCTTGGTTGGCTCGCTGACCAGATGCCATCTGCATTGCGTAACCATGTCGTGCCAAGCGTTGGTACGTAGCCCGGTGGAAGAAACCAACAAGAGCTAGAGATTACGTTCAAGGGCTTGCTCAAGGGCCAGAGCATCACGAAGTTGGGAGTGTAAGGTCCGCTTTCGACCCATAGCAGACATTGATAAGGTCAAGTCACGCCATTGAACATCGATCCAGAGGGTTGTCGATGGCTATCCGCGCAGTGGTGGAATCACTGCAATGACGATCGCTACGATGGATAGAGCAATTCCGCCGCGCAGCAAAAACAACGCATAAGGTCGCGTCTTGAATTCTTCGACCTTCTTGTAGTGCCGAAGAGCCAAATAGCAAAAGACGATGGCAATCCCGCTCATGGTTCCTTGGACAACCGCAAAGTCCCAGTCAGGGGTTTCGGGGTTGAGAACAAAGGCCGGGATTAAACTCACGACGCCGAGCAGCGAAATGTAGAACGACCGCAAAAGTTCCGTGTTTCCGATTCTCATAGTCATTGATCAGATTTGACCCTGCAGCGGTCCGAAGCTCAGAGCGAACATCGCCACACGCAGCGATTTCAGCATCAAACGCATACCCCTCTCCCTAGTAATGGGTGCTTAGACTGGCTGGACCCAAGTCGACTATCAGCGATGTACGCGATCCTGGACGATCCGATCGATGCGTACTACCAGCATGAACTACCGGACGACAAAGAATAGGTTCCAGCGATGGCATACGAGGATTCAGACGCCCGAGTAGCGATGTACCCTGGCGCCCTCGTTCTGTCTAATTTTTCTATGCGGTCCCCACTGTCACTGTGGGATTGCAGTGGCAATCTTCATCGCCCCCTGTCCCACCTGTCCCTCCGCCAAGCGATATCCCGCCACCACCGTTGCTTCCACTTCCGCCGCCGCCACCACCCGACGGGTGGCCCGCAGCTGGCTGATATTGGCCGTTGCTGTACAAGTGATTGTCGGTGATGTTGTAAGTGCTGTTGTAAGTGCTGCAGCCCAAGCCGTTGCAGATCGTTACGGTGTCGCCCGGATTGTAGGAGTAAGGGCCAATGTAGGTCGGAGAGTGGGTATTTCCAAAGTTGTCCAAGACAGCCTGGGTGCTCGGATCGGGAATGGGGGGCGATATCGCGCAACCGCAAGGCTGCGATATCAACCAGTTCGCCGCAAATGCAGAGCCCGTCGGCAGTACGAAGAGGACTGCCAAAAGAACCAGTTTCCTTTTCATCCCTGCGCCTTACTTGCAGTATTGGTCGACGAACTTCGCGGCCTTTTCGCGCAACGCGAAAACGTTGTCAGAGGACGAGAGCTTCCCCTCCAACGCACGCACTAGTTGGTCACTATGAGTTGCGTCGCTGCTGAGCATGGAGTTGATGACCGCGTACTCGTACGCAATCGCCGGAGCTGCCTTCCCCCCGAACAGTGGGCCGTTGCTCCAGGCGTCGCGTGAAATTTGCGCCACCGCATCGATGTTGCACTGCTGGGACAGGCCAATCAGATAGTCCCGCGCGGAGGACCTGTAGGCCTCGTAACGAGCCTGGCCTTGAGTCGAATTGATGTCGGAGCCGATGACTTGCTCATACCCGCCCGCGGCAAAGGCATATTGCGCATCGGCATCGCCGCCTTGCGCAGCAATCGTCAACCATTTGCCGGCCGAATCCATATCAAACGACGTGACGCCGGCGCACTGCTTGTTGAAGTTGACCTTGACCGAGTCGTTCATGGTCTTGCAGCCAACAAGCGCTGCGTACAAAGACGCGGCGGCTTTGGTGTCACCCGCGACGGCCTTGCGCTCGAGCGGCTCTAGTTGATCCTTGAGTTGCCCATTGGGCGCATTGATTCCGTGATAGTGAGTGGCCCTTTTATAGCCCTCTTTGAACGGCCGATTGGCATGCACCGCTTGCGGCTGAGGATTGTGATCATCCTGGGGCTGCGCCATGCATGCGGAGGTGATCAAACACGCCCCCATCGCTGCCAATACTTGAACTACCTTGTTACTGACCATTTCCTATGTCGCTCCATAATGAGGAAATCCAGCGAATCCCAGCTGCGCGTCCATTCGGTGAGTCGGAGGTACGCACACAACGTCGAGCAGCCACTGATGCGTGGCTCCAGGACGTTTTCGTCACTCCTCAACCTAACTCCTCCCTCCCTTGGGAGTGCGATGTGTTCGCTATGTGCATCCGGCGACTCGTAACCCCCATCGCCCTTCCTAGGGGGAGGTGACTCGTAGAGGCGTCCCCCAAAGGCCACCTTCGTGGGAGCCTCTCTGTCGCAAGGTATTGCGCCAAAAACTCGAGATGTCAAGTTATCGCGAGTGCGGCGCAGGATAATGTGATGCGCCGATAGATGGTGGTTGCGGGGCGATGGTTGGCGTAGTGCATTCCCGCTGGTAAGCCCGTCCAACCATTGGTTAAAAGATGGGCATGGCTGGGACGGCTTGGCGGTAGAAGCGTTCTTTCGGTAACACTTCAGAGAAGTGTCCGCTTGCGACCCAGAGAGGACATGTTGGCCGTACGTCGCCAGACTCTGTGCTTGAAGTCATGCCCTCAATCGCCTTCCTGGCGTTCGTCGTAGGCCATGTCTTGTTGCGCCTGGTTGCTTTCGAATGGGCACAGCACGCCAACCAGCGACCATCGCTGGAAGGGATAGCGCATACCGGTGCGAGCCAAGCTTAAGGTCTACATGACCTAGCGCACATTGACGGTTGGTCCGCCCTTTCGCTTTAGTGCGTCACCGCATCATGGAACCGGGGGCGATGTATGCAGGAGAGACTGAAGGGGTTCGCGATGGCACTTATCCTGTGTCTTGTCAGCACGGGAAGCATGGCAACTCTTCCATCATCCGCCCCCCATGAGACTCCGCCGCTCCAGGCGACGATGTTCTATCCCGCGGATGCCGGCCACGCCCACCGATTGCCCGGCATCCTCGTGCTGGGCGGCGCCGAAGGGGGCGACGGATGGGCGAAGCAGGTGGCGCAGGCGCTGTCGGAAAGCGGTTACGCGGCGCTGGCGGAGGCATACTTCAAGGCGCCGGGGCTGGATGCTCAGCTCGTCGCCATACCCGTCGAGCGCCTCCAGGCCGGCATCGATCGACTGGTCAACGATCCGCGCGTGGATCCAAAGCGCATCGCCGTCGTCGGTCTTTCCAAGGGAGCAGAGGCGGCCCTTGTATTGGCGACGATGGATCCGCGCGTCAAAGCGGCCGTGGCTGCCTCGCCATCCGATGTCGTCTGGCAAGGCATCGACCGAAAGACCGGGAAAGTTGCCTCGTCGTGGACGCGCAGCGGCGAGCCGCTTGCCTATGTCCCCTTCGCATCGTGCGACGACTGTCGTTCGCTTGGAGCGCTTTACACCGCCAGCCGGGAACGCACGCATGAGCTCACGTTGGCTGCTATTCCCGTCGAGAAGATCCAGGGCCCCATCATGTTGATCGCCAGCACGAGCGATGCGGTGTGGCCCTCCGCGGCGATGGCCGATGCCATTACACAGCGTCTGAAGGACCACTCATTCCACTACAAGCTCACGCGAGCCGACTATCCCGAGGGTGGCCATTTCAGCTTCGGTCCGCGCGCTGAGAAAGACGCTGCCGATGACGCTGGCTTTGGTGGTGGGACAGCGGAGGGCGTGGTTGCAGCGCGCAAAGACTCCTGGAGCAAGGTCGTTGGATTTTTGCGCGGAGCGCTTTCCCCCGGCCCCTAGCGTGCAATCGTTGCGCAGGATATCGGCAACGCGCGAGCCGGCGATCGCGGACAATTTTCAAGGCGACACCGCGCAGGTTCGCGGCTTCATTGGGAAAGGGTGATCCGCGCCCCGGCATGCCTGGGTTGTGTAGTTCTTCAGAAGAGGAGGCTTACATAGATGTCCAGTTCGATGAATGGTCCTGGTAGCCGCGAGAGAACATCGTATCTGCCACTTCGCCCTCAACTTTCCTTCGGCTTGATCGCCGCGCTCGTACTCTGGGCTGGTTTCGTGTTTCTCCCGTCGCTGGTGCCGGGATACGACTGGGTCAGGCAGACCGTCAGCGAGATCGGAGAGATGAGCTCGGCGGCTAGGGTCCCCTTCGCCCTCATGCTTTGCTTCGTCGCGATCTGTGTGTTGCTGTTCGCCTGGGGTTTTCGGGCGGTTTCGGTCAAGCTTGGGCGATCATCCGCTGCGGCGTACCTGACCGGATGCATGGCGATTTCATGCGCAGGTGTCGGCATCTTTGCCTATCCACATCCGTTGCACGGCGTTTTCGGGCTATCGGAGTTCGTTGCGTATCAGGCCCCTTGGGTTCTTGCCCTCACGTGGCGTCGCGAAAAGAGCGTTCCCGGGCTCGTGCCCTTTTCGTGGGTCATGGGCGTCCTTCTATGGGCCGCGATTGTGGCGAACCTGAGCGTGCTGGATTTTCACAGCTGGCTCTGGAAGCTTGAAAAGCCGGTCTATGGCGTTGTCCAACGCCTTCTGTTTTTCACATGGAGCCTCTGGCTCTCGGGCATCAGTCTGATGCTGATGCAACGTCGTGCCGCCTCGCACGACGCTGTAGACGCTGCCTTGTCGGC
>JGI25163J39215_1000480_pt1 | contig 12028 bp, 9 predicted proteins | sample AraplaCL_Cvi_mLB_FD_39215 | JGI IMG/M metagenome (IMG submission 39215)
AAGCCGTTGTAGTGCATCACGCGGTCGGGGCCTGCGGTGTCGCTGACCTTGATGAAGGTGGCCAGGGGGATCATCTCGCCCTTGTTGTTGCGCACTTTCAGCTGGCCGATCTGCTCGGGTTCGAGACGGAACTGCTGCTCGGCCTGGACGTTGACCTGGTAGGTGCGGCCAAAGCGGTTGAAGTCGTTGGCATACAGCGAACCCAGGTAGATCTGCAGGGTGTCGAAGATGTCGGAGATCGCCACGCCGTGGGTCTTGGCCTTTTCCCGGTCGATGGCAGCATCCACCTGGGGCACGTTGACCTGGTAGCTGGTGAACAGCCCGGCCAGTTCCGGCACGCTGCGGCTCTTGGTGATGACGTTCTGCACTTCCTTGTACAGCTCGTCGTAGCCCAGGCCGCTGCGGTCCTCCACCTGCAGGCGGAAGCCGCCGATGGTTCCCAGGCCCTGTACCGGCGGCGGTGGGAAGATCGCCATGTAGGCGTCCTGGATATCCGCGTACTTGCCGTTCAGGGCGCCAGCGATGGCACCGGCGGACATGCTCGGGTCCTTGCGTTCGTCGAACGGTTTCAGGGTGACGAAGACGATGCCGTTGTTCGGGCTGTTGGTGAAGCCGTTGATCGACAGGCCAGGGAAGGCCACCGCGCTTTCCACGCCGGGCTGCTTGAGGGCGATGTCGGACATGCGCTTGATCACGTCTTCGGTGCGGTCCAGGCTGGCGGCGTCCGGCAGTTGGGCGAAGGCCACCAGGTACTGCTTGTCCTGGGCCGGGACGAAACCGGTCGGGGTGTGGGCGAAGCCGAACCAGGTCAGCACCATCAGGCCTGCATAGAGGAACAGGGCGATGCCGCTGCCGCGGATGACCCGGCGCACGGTGCCGACGTAGCCATGGCTGGCACGATCAAAGAAGCGGTTGAAGGGTTTGAACAGCCAGCCCCCAAGCAGCTTGTCGAGGATCTTCGAGAAACGGTCCTTGGGCGCATGGTGTTCCTTGAGCAATACCGCGGCCAGGGCCGGTGACAGGGTCAGGGAGTTGAAGGCCGAGATCACCGTGGAGATGGCAATGGTCAGGGCGAACTGCTTGTAGAACTGCCCGGTCAGGCCGCTGATGAAGGCTGCTGGTACGAACACCGCGCACAGCACCAGGGCGGTGGCGATGATCGGGCCGGTCACTTCACGCATGGCGCGCTTGGTGGCTTCCACCGGGTTCAGGCCCAGGCCGATGTTACGTTCGACGTTCTCCACCACCACGATGGCGTCGTCCACCACGATGCCGATGGCCAGCACCAGGCCGAACAGCGACAGGGCGTTGAGGGAGAAACCGAACAGGTGCATGACCGCGAAGGTACCGATCAGCGACACCGGTACGGCCACCAGCGGGATGATCGAGGCGCGCCAGGTCTGCAGGAACAGGATCACCACCAGCACCACCAGCACCAGGGCTTCGAACAGGGTGTGCACCACCGCTTCGATGGAGCCGCGGACGAAGATGGTCGGGTCGTAGACGATGCTGAAGTCCATGCCTTGCGGGAAGCTCTGCTTGAGCTCGGCCATCTTGGCCCGCACTTCATTGGAGATCTCGATGGCGTTGGAACCCGGGCGCTGGAAGATCGGGATCGCCACCGCCGGCTGGTTGTTGAGCAGGGAACGCAGGGCGTACTGGCTCGACCCCAGCTCGATGCGGGCGATGTCCTTCAGGCGGGTGATCTCACCGTCCTCGCCAGAGCGGATGATGATGTTCTCGAACTCTTCCTCGGTGACCAGGCGGCCCTGGGTGTTGACCGACAGCTGGAAGCTGGTGGCGGTGGGCGCAGGTGGCGCGCCCAGGGCACCGGCGGCAACCTGGCGGTTCTGTTCACGGATGGCGGTGACGACGTCGGTGGCGGTCAGGTTGCGCGAGGCGGTCTTGTTCGGATCCAGCCACACCCGCAGCGAGTAGTCGCCCATGCCGAACAGCTGCACATCCCCCACGCCGCCCAGGCGAGCCAGCTCATCCTTGATGTTGAGCAGGGCGTAGTTGGACAGGTAGAGCATGTCGTAGCGTTTGTCCGGCGAGGTCAGGTGGACCACCATGGTCAGGTCCGGAGAGGCCTTGTCCACGGTGATGCCGATGCGCGTCACTTCTTCGGGCAGCTTGGGCTGGGTGCGGGTCACACGGTTCTGCACCTGCACCTGGGCGTTGTCCAGGTCGGTGCCCAGGGCGAAGGTGATGGTCAGGGTGATCTTGCCGTCAGCGGTGGATTGCGAGGACATGTAGAGCATGTTCTCGACCCCGGTGATCGCCTGTTCCAGGGGCGCGGCCACGGTTTCACCGATGACTTTCGGGTTGGCCCCCGGGAAGTTGGCGCGCACCACCACGGTGGGCGGCACCACTTCCGGGTATTCGCTGATGGGCAGCTGGAACAGCGAGATGGCGCCGGCGATCAGGATCAGCAGCGACAGCACCGCGGCGAAGATCGGCCTTGAAATGAAGAACTGGGAAAAATTCATCTTGAGAGTCGTCCCTTAACCGCGCGGTGTCGCAGCGGCGAGTTTCACAGCCGGAGCCGCCTTGGCAGGGGTGACCTGCTGCAGGTTGCTGGCTTCCAGTGCTTGGCGTTGTTGGGCCAGGGCGGCGAGGGTTTCCTTGCTGGCCATGGGGATCACTTCAGGCGTGACCGGTGCGCCGGGACGTGCCCGCTGCAAGCCCTTGACGATGATGGTGTCGTCCTTGCTCAGGCCGTTGCGCACGATGCGCAGGCCTTCGATCTTCGGCCCCAGTTCCACGGCGCGGTAGGCTGGCTTGTTGTCGGCGTCCATCACCAGCACGAACTTCTTGCCCAGGTCGGTGCCTACGGCTTCGTCGTTGATCAGCATCGCCGAGTAGGTGCCACTGCCCACCAGTTTCAGGCGTGCATAGAGGCCCGGGGTGTAGCTGCCGTCGCTGTTGTCGAACACTGCGCGGCCCCGGATGGTGCCGGTCTTGGGGTTGACCTGGTTGTCGACGAAGTTCATCTGCCCCAGGTGCGGGTGGCCTTCTTCATTGGACAGCCCCAGGTACACCGGGGTGGTCTGGCCGCGCTGGCCCTGGCGGGCGAGCTGGGTGTACTTGAGGTACACACGCTCGTCGGCGTCGAAGTAGGCGTAGACCTTGTCGGTGGACACCAGGCTGGTGAGCGGGGTGACATCGGCGGTCACCAGGTTGCCGGCGGTGATCTGCGCGCGGCTGACCCGGCCGCTGATGGGCGCCACCACCCGGGTGAAGCTCAGGTTGAGCTTGGCCACGTCCAGCTGGGCCTGGATCGCATCGACCCCGGCCCGGGCTTCCTGGGCGGCGCTGGTGCGGGTGTCGGCCAGCTCGGCGGAAATCGCGTTGCTGGTCAGCAGGCGCTGGCCGCGCTGGGCTTCGTTGGCACTGCGGGTCGCGGTGGCCCGAGCTTGTTGCAGCTGGGCTTCGAGGCGGCGCACTTCAGCCTGGAAAGGCCGTGGGTCGATCTGGAACAACAGGTCGCCTTTCTTTACCAGGGCGCCTTCGGTGAAGGCCACCTGATCGATCTGGCCCGAGACCCGAGGCCGGATCTCCACGGTTTCCGGGGCTTCCAGGCGCCCGGTGAATTCATCCCATTCGTTGACCGGCTGTTCCAGCACCTTGGCCACGCTGACTTTGGCAGCGGGCGGGGCGGAGGCGGTCTCAGGGGCTTTGCCGCACGCGCTCATCACCAGCACGGCGAGAACGGCGAGTGGAAAACGTAGGAGTTTGACTGACTGGTCCATGGTGCATCCGCCACTGTATTTGAGATGGGCGGATGATGCTCGGCAGGGTTGTATCTCACGAATCGAATGAAGCGAAGGTAACTATCATTCGGAATGATATAAGCCCCAAGCAAGCCCTCTAGCATGCGCCTTTCGTTAGGCTGCTATCAATTCCCTGGCGTGCAATTAGTTATTGCGGCTGACGCAACATTGGCTGTGGCCGCAGGAGCCGGCTTGCCGGCGAAAGTGGCGTCAATGGGCGGCGGTTGTCCCAAGCAGCTCCTGGTAGCCAGGGCCAGATCACAGCGCCATCGGTCTGCCCGGCTGCTGGGCGTCTAGAACCAGGTTTCCATCTGTACCCCCAGTTGCCAGTCGCCGCCGGACTTGAAGCCTTTCTGGCCAAAGTCGTCCGTTGCACTGAAGTCATCCAGGTCTTTGGACCAGTTCATGTAGGTGGCGAACAGACGCAGCTCCGGGCGAATGAAGAAGTCACCGGTCTGGGCCTTGAAGGTCGGCGCCAGGGTGAGTTTCCAATAGTCGCCCTTGGCGGCCTGGCGGCCATCGTAGCCTCGTGCGTCGAGATCCATGGTCTGCCAGCTCAGTTCGTATTGCATTTCGAAATTGCTACTCAGTTCGTTGGCCAGGCGCACGTTGAGTGTCATGTAGCGATAGTCATCGCCGGCAACATAACGATCCTTGCTCTGTTCGGCGATCAAGGCCGGGGCGATGCGCCAGTCCTGATTGAGGCGCGTATGGCCATAGAACGCCAGGCGCAAGGTCCTGGCCTGGTCCAGCAAGTCGCCATCGGCGCCGATGTTGTTGACCTCTGCTCCCAGGCCCTGGCCATAAAGCAGCACCGCCTTGGCGTAGCCCTCATGGCCGAAGAAATCGGGCCGATGGTAGGCGAGCAGGCCATGGGTGCCCCCCGTGGCGGGGCTGAAGCCGGACTTGTTCAGTCGGCGCTTGCGGTCGGGTTCTGCACCGTTGCCGGGTTCCAGGTCGGCATCGTTCTGGCCTGATGAGATGCCATTGAGCATGACCTGCCAGCGGCCCTGGTCGAAGAATTGATTCAGGGTCGCGACATAGCTGCGGATATCCTTTTTTTCCTCGGTGCCGAAGTCTCCGTAGGAGCGGCTCATCAGCGAGGCATTGAGGCGCCAGTCCTGGGTCAGTTGCAGGTCGTAGATGCCACCGCCTGTGCCGGCCAGGAACACAATCCCTCTGTCTAGCCAATGCAGATCGTAATTGTCCCGATCAAAGCGCTTGCCTGCCCATAGCGTGGCATTGTGCAGCAGGGGGCTGTCCTGGAAGGAGGCCAGGTGACTCAGTTCGGTGTAGGCCTGGCGCACATTGAGCTGGCTTTGCGCCGCGGTCCAGTCATTGGGCGTCTCCAGGCCGTCGGCGAGCATCAGCAGGTACTTGGCGTGTGTGCCGTTGTCAGCCTGGCTTTCCTTGGCGAGCTTGGCCTCCATGTAGGTATCGACTTCATTGCCCAAACGGCCCACCGCGCCCCCCACCGAGCCGGCAGGGGTCACATAGGGGCCACCACGACCGGCGCCGGATCCGTTGCTCATGATCCCGGAGCGGGCATAGCCACCGAAGGTGAAGCCATCGCTCAGGCGTTCGCTCGCCCCGGCCGAAGAAGCGGTCGCCGGGGCAGCGCTTGCCAGGACCTGCTGATGGGCCTCCATCCGGGCTATGCGTTGGTCGAGGGCATTTTCTGCTGGAGAGGGCAGGCGGCCGACGATTTTCTGGTTGAGCAACTGGACTTCCCGGCGCAACCGAGCCGCATCGGCTTCGGCCGCTGAAGCACGAGCTTCGGCGGAGGAGGTCCGGGCTTCGAGCCTGGCCAGACGCTCTTCGATGCTTTGAGCTGGCGCGGCGAACAGTTGAGTGGAGAGCACGAACAGAGAAAAGCCAGCCCAAGGCCAGCACACCGCAGAACGCATAGATAACCCTCTTGTTTTTGTATTCGGGCACTGCAGACATCTTTCCAACGGTTCGCGGTCTCCCGTCGGACAGGGACCTTCTGCGGGTCATGCAAGGCGAGTTGAGTGCCTTTTTGCAGCGCACGCCACTTGACAGCGAAGCGTTTGGAGACGCGTAATGGGATGCGATGTTAACGTTAACCTAAATAAAAACAAGAGGGTCGTCACATGCAGTTTGCCGCCAAACGCGAGTACTGGCTTATCAGTGGTTTGTTGTTTTTCTTCTTCTTTTCGTGGTCATCCAGCTATTCATTGTTTTCTATCTGGCTGCATCGAGTCATTGGCTTGAATGGCACGGAAACCGGCTTCATCTTCGCCGCCAACGCCATTGCGGCGCTGCTGGTTCAGCCCTTCTACGGCGCCCTCCAAGACCGCCTCGGGCTGTCCAAAAAGCTTCTGGTGTGGATTGGCATCCTGCTGTGTGCCGCGGCCCCGTTTGCAATTTATGTCTACGCCGGCCTGTTGGCGCAGAACGTGGTGCTCGGCGCGTTGGTCGGTGCGGCGTTCCTGGCGCTGGCGATGCTGGCAGGCGTTGGGGTGATCGAGTCGTACACCGAGCGCTTGTCGCGGCATGCAGGATTCGAGTTTGGAACCACCCGAATGTGGGGGTCGTTGGGCTGGGCCAGCGCGACGGGCGTGGTCGGCGTGGTGTTCAACATCGATCCTGACATTGCGTTTTACATGAGCAGCCTCGCCGGCATCGTGTTTTTGCTGATCCTGTTCCGTCTGGACCTCGACCGGTTGGCCCAGCCGGCAGTGCAGGCGGGCACGGTTGTCCACCCCGTGCGCCTGAACGATCTCTGGAAGTTGCTGGCACTCCCGCGGTTCTGGGCTTTCAGCCTTTACCTGACGGGGGTATGCGGGATCTACATGATCTACGAGCAACAGTTTCCGGTGTATTTCTCCTCGTTTTTCCCGACCCCGGAGGAGGGGACCCGTGCCTATGGCTACCTGAACTCGTCTCAGGTACTGGTCGAGGCGGTCCTGATGCTGCTTGCACCCTGGGTGGTCAGCCGCACAGGCGCCAAATACGGGCTGATTCTGGCCGGCAGCATCATGTTCGTGCGCATCCTTGGGTCGGGGCTGGCAACGCAGGCCTGGGCCATCGCCGCCTGCAAGATGTTGCACGCCTTGGAAGTGCCCATCTTGCTGGTCTCGATATTCAAATACATTTCGCTCAACTTCGACTCTCGGCTGTCCGCCTCGATCTACTTGGTGGGGTTCCAGTTCGCCCAGCAACTGACCGCCATGTTGCTGTCACCGCTGGTGGGCTACGGCTACGACCATTTCGGTTTCTCCAGCGTCTACGTACTGATGGCAGGCCTGGTCGGCGCTTGCCTGCTGCTTTCATGGACCTTGTTGCGCAAGGACCCCGTGCGTGACGCCTCTCAAGTCGGGGCTGGCGATTCACGACAGCTTCCCGCCATCGCGCCATCCGCCCCTCGTTATGAACCCTAGACAGGAACCAGCCATGCACGCTGCACTGTTAGAGCAAGCGCATCGCGCTATTGAAAAAAAACTGCCTGGGCGGGGTGATGACTATCGCCTGGCCTATCATCTTGCGCCGCCGGTGGGGTGGATGAATGACCCGAACGGTCTGGTTTATTTTCGCGGCGAGTACCATGTGTTCTACCAACATCATCCCTATTCGGCTCAGTGGGGGCCGATGCACTGGGGCCATGCCAAGAGCCGTGACCTGGTGCACTGGGAGCACCTGCCCATCGCGCTGGCGCCGGGCGAGGCCTATGACCGCGACGGTTGCTTTTCAGGGTCTGCGGTGGTCATGGACGACGTGTTGTACCTGATTTACACCGGGCATACCTGGCTGGGTGCGCCCGGTGACGAGCGGAGCATTCGCCAGGTTCAGTGCCTGGCCAGCAGCACCGACGGGGTTGCGTTCAGCAAGCACGGGCCGGTGATCGATAGGGCGCCTGAACCGGGCATCATGCATTTTCGCGACCCCAAGGTATGGCGGCGAGGAGAGCAATGGTGGATGGCCCTGGGTGCGCGCCAAGGCGACGCCCCTCAGCTCCTGCTCTATCGCTCAGGCGACCTGCATCACTGGACGTACCTCAGGTGCGCACTGCAAGGGCAACGAGAGTCGGACGGCTATATGTGGGAGTGTCCTGACCTGTTCGAACTCGATGGCTGTGATGTGTTTCTCTATTCGCCTCAAGGCTTGAACCCCAGCGGTTATGACAACTGGAACAAGTTCCAGAACAGCTATCGGATGGGCCTGCTGGACGAGCGCGGATACTTCAGCGAGTGCGGTGAGATGCGTGAACTGGATCATGGTCACGATTTCTATGCGGCGCAGACCGTGCTGGCGCCAGACGGGCGACGCCTGTTGTGGGCTTGGATGGACATGTGGGACAGCCCGATGCCGAGTCAGGCGCAACACTGGTGCGGTGCGCTGTCGCTACCTCGTGAACTGAGCCGCAATGGCGAACGGCTACGCATGCGGCCGGCCCGCGAGTTGGCAGCGCTACGCCAGTCGCAACGGACACTGGCGATCGGCGTGGTCGAATCCGGCAATTGCATACTCGCTGAGCGAGGGGCGCTGCTGGAATTCGAACTGACCCTGGACCTGGCTGGTAGCACGGCTGAGCGTTTCGGGTTGGCGCTGCGTTGTAGTGAGGATCGGCAAGAGCGGACCCTGGTGTACTTCGATGCGATGGCGCGGCGTCTGGTGCTGGACAGGCAACACTCGGGAGCGGGGGTAAGCGGTGCGCGCAGCGTGCCGATAGCCAAGGGCCAAATGCAGATAGCCTTGCGGATTTTCCTTGATCGATCCTCCATTGAGGTGTTTGTCGATGACGGAGCTTATAGCTTGAGCAGTCGGATCTACCCTAGCCCCGACAGCCTGGCGGTCATGGCGTTTGCGGTCAATGGCAGCGGTGGTTTTGGCCAAGCGTCGGTCTGGCACCTGGCCGATCTGCACCTGTGACCCTGGTGATTGGCCGCGGTTGGCGCGGCGTCAGGCGGCGTGTTGTCATGCTTTTGCCAAGCATGACATGATGCCCGGCCATACAAGCATTGGCTCCTGCGAATGGCCTCAGTTAAAGATGTCGCGCGCCTGGCAGGGGTTTCCTTCATGACCGTGTCCAGGGCGCTTAACACTCCGGAAAAGGTCAATCAGGAAACCCTGGCGAAAGTTCTGCAAGCGGTTGAGACCCTGGGTTATGTTCCCAGCCTTTCCGCCCGAAAGATCCGCGGCGGTGCCTCCCGTGGCAAGACCATTGGCGTCTTCGCGCTGGATACCGCCACCACGCCCTTCGCTGTGGAAATGCTCCTGTCCATGGAGCGCACTGCCCGGGAGCACGGCTGGAATATCTTCATCCTCAACGTGTTCGAAGTGCCGCCGAGCCAGCAGACCATCGACCTGATGCTGTCCCACCAGCCTGACGGAATCATTTTTAGCGCCATGCAGTTGCGGACTGTCGAAATCCCCGCAGGGCTGCGCAGCCTGCCGTTGGTACTGAGCAATTGCGTGAGCCTGGAGCCCGGGGTGGCCTGCTATGTGCCTGACGATGCCGATGGCCAGTATCAGGCGGTGCGACATGCGCTCAAGCGTGGTTATCGGCGTCCGTTGTGCATCAACCTGCCACAAGCCAGCCTGGCTTGGCAGCCGCGCCAGCTTGGATTGTGTCGCGCACTCGCCGAGGCCGGAATATCCGTGGCCGATGTTCCTCAATACAGCCTGTCGCAGGATGACGCCTATCAGGAAACGCTCAGCGTGCTGGAGACGCAGTTGCGCGAGTCGCAAGAAGGTCCAGCGTTCGATCTCCTTATCTGTGGTAACGACCGTATTGCTTTGGTGGCCTACCAGTACTTGCTAAGCCGTGGGCTGCGTATTCCGAACCAGGTGGCGGTCTTGGGTTACGACAACATGATCGGTGTTGCAGAGCTGTTCTACCCGCCGCTCAGTACTGTGCAGTTGCCGTATTACGAAATGGGACGACGCTCTGTCCAATACATCATTGAGTGCAGGAACGAACCCGGGATTCAACGGGTTGAATGCCCCGTAGTTGAACGTGAGTCGTGTTAGCCAATCATGCAGGTAGATTGGCAAGTCGCTGGAAAGGCTTGACCAAGCTACAGGTCGGGGCGTCATGGCCAGGGCCTTGGTACGATGTCTGTGGTCCGGTTTTTACATTTTTAGACTGTAAATTTACTGATTAATACACCTGCAGTTTTACTAAAGCTTGATACTGCGCGCCCTATCGCCCTGAAAGCTCATCCCTTTAGGGCACCGCTCTAACCGTAAGAAAGGAATCAAGTAGATGTATCTCCCCCATACTCTCGCGGGCATTGGTCTGTGTGTGGCGTTGTCTGGCCTGGTGGGTTGCGCGCCCACTTCCGTTGCCGGACCGGGCGCTAACAATGTGCGCATCACCCACAATGAGCCGGGGCGAGAGTGCCAGTTCCTGGGTGATGTCACGGGTAGTCAGGGCAACTTTTTATTGGGCAGTATCACGGGTAATGCCGAACTGGAGACCGGGGCGCGCAATGACCTTAAAAACAAAGCAGCGGCAATAGGGGGCAACAGGGTTTATCTGCTCACTCAGCGTGCAGGGCAAACCGGCTCGGATGGTCGACTGGAGCAAACCAACGTGACTCTTTCAGGCAATGTCTATCACTGTCCAGAGCGTTGAGTCGCCGCGGATTCTCTCTGACAGCTCAGTTGGAAGTGCTGAAGCTCAAGTTGCCTGGCAGCACTGGCTTCGAGGGTTGCACGCTCTTGATCCAGATACCGATAAATACGCTGGAAGTTGGCGATTTTCTGTTTGATTTCTGCCATCTTCCTTTCAATGAACTTGGCGCCGTCCGCACAATCGATCAGCTGGTTGCGCTGCGCATTCAGAATCTCGCCTATTTCCCCCAGTGAAAACCCCATGCTTTGCGCGCGCGGTGTAAACGCGGTAGTTGTTCGTTCGCCGCTGCGGTGCGATCAGGCCGATTTGCTCGTAGTAACGCAGCGTAGCATCTCGCTCCGATTGCTGAAGTGGCTGCTGAGCATTCCCCTCATGGCGCGGTTCATGAATACAAAAACCGAAGCCTTGGACTTTATCCAGACCACTGGATTTGATACCGCGGCCGTCGAGCAATTTGCCAACAGGCATGGGCTAGCCAAACCGGATATCCGTCAGCCCCTGCGGCACACGGCAACGTTCGTCAACTCATATTGCATGGACAAGGGTGACGGCCGCTGACTTCTCCCTTGGGGGCATCCTTTCAAGCCGCCAGGGTTTGCCCCCAACTTATGCCCCCGAATACTTCGCAAGCCAGCGGCACCTGAGGGAAAGCCACGGACCGAATTATTCGCTAAAGGACTCTTTTCGGAAGAATCTATGGATGCCTGTGGCACTTGATCAAAGACTGTCTGGATCGCCGAAGAACATCTGAATTCTTGAACGCAACCAGCGCTCGCCCGGGTCGTTGTCCTGTGAACCGCGCCAGGCCATGTGCAGTTCGAAGCTGCGTACTGGCAGCGGCGGGTCTTCGGCGCGTACGCCGCCGGCGGCGGTGAGGGCGTCGGCGGTGTAGTCGGGCACGGTGGCAAGGATGTCGGTGCCGGCCAGCAGGGTGCTCAGGCCGTTGAATTGCGGTACGGCGAGCACGACGTGGCGCTTGCGTCCGAGCTTCTCCAGCTCCTCATCGATGAACCCGCTCAGGTCCCCGGCGAACGACACCAGGGCGTGGGGGCGGGCGCAGAAGTCGTCCAGGGTCAGGGGGCCGGGCACGGTGTCGGCCCGCAGCAGTTTGGGCAGGCTGCGGCGCAGGACCTTGCGCTTGGCGTTGGCCGGCAGGTCGGCGGTGTAGCTGACGCCGATGGAGATTTCGCCGGAGGCCAGCAGCGCGGGCATCAGCAGGTAGTTGGCGCGGCGTACCACCAGCACGATGCCTGGGGCTTCGGCGCGCAGGCGTTTGAGCAGCATCGGCAGCAGGGCGAATTCCACATCGTCGGAAAGACCGATACGGAACACGGCGGTACTGGTGGCCGGGTCGAATTCGGCGGCGCGGCTGACGGCGGTGGAGATCGAATCCAGGGCCGGCGAGAGCAGGGCGAAGATTTCCACTGCCCGGGCCGAGGGCTCCATGCTGCGCCCGGTACGCACGAACAGCGGATCGTCGAACAGGTTGCGCAGGCGCGACAGGGCTGCACTGATGGCCGGCTGGCCGAGGAACAGCTTCTCGGCGGCGCGGGTCACACTGCGTTCGTGCATCAGTGTTTCGAATACGATCAACAGATTCAGGTCGACACGACGCAGGTCATTACGATTCATCTGGAGTCCTGGCAGAGTCAGC
>JGI25163J39215_1000506_pt1 | contig 11613 bp, 8 predicted proteins | sample AraplaCL_Cvi_mLB_FD_39215 | JGI IMG/M metagenome (IMG submission 39215)
ACCTTCTCCAACTCCAAGCGCATGGAAGGGATCTTCGACGTGCAGCGTGACCATGTGCAGTTGCTGGACCTGGCCATGGCACGTCTGGCGCCGGGTGGCGTGCTGTATTTCTCCAATAACTTCCGCAAGTTCCAGCTCGAAGAAAACCTCACGACGCGTTATGCCGTCGAGGAGATCACCGCACAAACCATCGACCCGGACTTTGCCCGTAACGGCAAGATCCACCGCGCCTGGAAAATCATGGCACGCTGAGGCCTGATTGGATCCACAGAGCCTTGATTTTTCGAGGTTCTGTGGTGTTTTTGCGCTGGCTAATCTGATGGCTAATAGCTATAACTTCACTCAAAGCCAAGGTGACGCCAAAGCACGCCGGCGTTTTGAGTTTTGTTTATGCCGTCGCACGCCGTACGACCCAAGATCCTGGGCTTGATCAGTGAAGATGTTGCGGCCTGGCTCATTGCGCTGCTGGTGCTACTGGCCGGCGGCGTACTGACGGGGCTGCTCGCCTGGGCCAGCTTCAATGCGCACCATCAGCAGATGGCGCAGCGTTTCCAAATGCTGGTCAACGAGCGCAAGAGCCGGATTACCGAGCGTTTCGGCGATCAGGAACAGCGTCTTGATAGCCTGCGGCGTTTCTTCGTCAACTCCGAGTCGGTCTCCCGTGAAGAGTTCGACGGCTTTACCAAAGCACTGCTGCACAGAACTCAGGCCTACGCCTGGGCGCCGCTGGTTGCCCGCAGTGAACGTTCGGCGTTCGAGCAGCGGGTGCGCGAGCAAGGTAAAGCAGGGTTTTCCATCCGCGATCTGACACCTTCCGCCACGTTGCAACCTGCCGCCGAGCGCGATGAATACGCGCCGGTGTTGTACAGCCAGGCGCTAGGTTCAAAAGCCGCGCCGCTGGGTTTTGATTTGCTCTCGGAACCGATACGCCAGGCAACCCTGCAAAGGGCCCGCGACCTCAACGCGATGGCGGTGTCCGAGCCCACGCTGCTGATTGGCGTCGATCCTGAGTATGCCCGTGGTGTGCTGCTGGTCGAGCCGGTTTTGCACGATACCGCAGGGCCCGCTCACGACACCGCACCCCTTGGTTACGTGCTGGCAGTGATCAGCATGCGTCAGTTGGTGGCCGATGGTTTTCCGTTGCCCAGTCAGGACAACCTTGTGGTGCAGATTCATGGTCGGGCGCAGGACGGTCAGGCGCAAGCGCTCTATGAATCGACCAACCCGGTGGCGAATCAGCCGTTGCATTACAGCTCGATGTTGCGACTGGGCGATCGTGTCTACGATCTTGATATTCGCACCAGCAGCGTGTTCGAACATGCCAATCGTTCGGCGGTTGCCAGCCTGATCGTGATGGGGGTGCTGTTGAGCGTGCTGCTCAGCGCCTTGCTCTACATTCTGGTGAGTCAACGGCAACGAGCGCTGGCGTTGGTGGAGCAGCGCACTCGCGAGTTGCGCCTGCGAGAACAGGAGTTGAGCGGCGCTCATGGTCAGTTACGCGGGGTGTTGGACGCGGCGACCCAGGTGGCGGTGATTGCCACCAACCTGCGCGGTGTCATCACCACCTTCAATGCCGGTGCCGAGCACATGCTCGGCTATCGCAGTGTCGATGTATTGGGGCATGCGACCCTGGAAAGCCTGCATCTACCCGCAGAGCTGGAGGCGCGGGCCGTGGAGCTCAGTCAGCGTTACTGCAAACCGGTGCCGAGCTGCCAGGCGATGCTGGTGGAAGGTGGCAAAGCAGGTGGGCATGAAGCGCGGGAATGGACCTTGGTGCGCCAGGACGGCAGCCATTTGACGGTGAACATGCTCGCCACCGCGGTGCTTGATGAGCAGGGGCTGTGGGTCGGGAATCTGGCGATCTGCATCGACATTACCGAGCGCAAGCGCGTGCATGAAGCGTTGGCGGCGCGCGATTTGCTGCTCAAGAAGCTCAGCGCTCATGTGCCAGGCGGCATTTATCAATTCAAGATGGCGGCAGACGGGCGCTTCAGTGTGATCTACGCCAGCGATGGCATCCGCGATATTTACGAAATCGACCCGGACGTGCTGCAACAGAACGCCGAGGCCATTTTCGAGCGGATCCATCCGCAGGATGCCGCTCGGGTGCGTGCCTCGATCCGGGTCTCTTCGTTAAAGCTCAGCCCGTGGCGCGAGGAGTACCGCGTGCAGTTGCCGGTCCGTGGCCTGCGTTGGGTACGCGGTGAGGCAACACCGGAAGAGCTGCCCGGCGGCGGGGTGTTGTGGCATGGCTACATTTCGGATATTTCCGACCTCAAACGGGTCGAGGAGGAGCTGCGCGCCTTGTCGGTGACCGACTCGCTGACCGGCATTCACAATCGACGCTATTTCCAGGAGCGGTTGACCATGGAAATGGCCCGTGTCGAGCGAGGTGTCGGGGACTTGGCGGTGATCATGCTGGATATCGATCACTTCAAGCGCATCAATGATGTGTACGGCCATGCGGCCGGCGATCGGGTGTTGCAGGCGATTTGTCAGCGCATCCGCCACCGTTTGCGGCGCACCGATGTGTTCTGTCGCCTGGGAGGCGAGGAATTCATGGTGCTGTGTCCGGACACCAACGGGCAGCATGCCCATGCGTTGGCCGTCGAGTTATGGCAGAGCTTGCGCAATACGCCGATCGACGACCTGGGCACGGTGACTGCCAGCTTTGGTATCGCCAGCTGGCGCTCCGGGGAGGGGGCTGATGCCTTGCTGCTGCGCGCTGACTCGGGGGTTTATGCGGCGAAGCAGGCCGGGCGGGATCGGGTTGAGATGGAACTGGTGTAAGCCCGTTGTACACAAGCTTTTGTGGGAGCGAGCCTGCTCGCGATGCAGGCAACGCGGTGCATCAGAATGACCGTGTCATCGTTCATCGCGAGCAGACGAACGTCGCCCGGCTCTTCCCACATTGGATCTGTGGTGTTTGACCGATCGGTTTAAAGCGCCGACTCGGCCGTTGCCAGTTTCGGCTGGCGGTACAGGTCCAGCAGCACCTGATCGAGCACCGTATGCGCACCAAAAGGCGCCGGATCGTTGAGGATCGCGACCACTGCCCAGGTGTTGCCGTTGTTGTCGCGGCTGAAACCGGCGATAGCGCGCACGGTGTTCAGGGTGCCGGTCTTGACGTGTGCTTCACCCCGCATTGCGGTGGTCTTGAGGCGTTTGCGCATGGTGCCGTCCATGCCGCTGATCGGCAGCGAACTGACGAACTCGGCCGAGTACGGGCTTCTCCAGGCCGCCTGCAGCATGCTCGCCATTTCACGGGCGCTGACCCGTTCGGCACGCGACAGGCCCGAGCCGTTCTCCATCACCAGATGCGGCGCGGTGATGCCTTTCTTCGCCAGCCACTGACGCACTACGCGTTGTGCGGCTTTGGCATCGTCAGCATCGGCGTCGGTGCGGTATTTCGCGCCCAGGCTGAGGAACAGCTGCTGAGCCATAGTGTTGTTACTGTATTTGTTGATGTCGCGGATGATTTCCGCTAGGTCCGGCGAGAACGCCCGCGCCAGTACCTTGGCATCCTTCGGAACGGCGGCCAGACGATCCTTGCCCTGGATGCTGCCACCCAGTTCCTGCCAGATCGCCCGCACGGCGCCAGCGGTGTAGGTCGCATGATCGAGCAGCGAAAGGTAAGTCTGCGAGCTGCAACCGTCGGCCAACTGGCCTGCAACCGTAACGGATACGCTGCCGTCGGCCTGGGTTACCGGGTTGTAGCGCACGCCCCCGGAACACTGCTTGCCGCTGAGCGCTTTGACCTGGTTGTCGATGCGAATGCTGGCGATCGGCGGTTCGACCGACACCAGCACCTTGCCCGAATCGTTGCGAGCAACGAAACGCAGGGCCTTGAGGTTGACCATCAACGCATCGGGTTTGACCAGGAATGGCTTGTTTTCGTCTTTGCCGTCGTCATTGAACTCCGGCAATTGCGGCTGCACGAAGAAGCTGCGGTCCAGCACCAGGTCACCGGTGACTTGCTGCACGCCATTGGCCCGCAGGTCGCGCATCAGCAGCCAGAGTTTTTCCATGTTCAGCTTTGGATCGCCGCCACCCTTGAGGTACAGGTTGCCGTTCAGGATGCCGCCATTGAGGGTGCCGTCAGTGTAGAACTCGGTTTTCCACTGGTGGTTCGGGCCAAGCATTTCCAGCGCGGCGTAGGTGGTGACCAGTTTCATGGTCGAGGCCGGATTGACCGAAACGTCAGCGTTGAAGACCGTCGGTGTGCCCGGGCCGTTGAGCGGAATCATCACCAGCGACAGGGCGCTGTCCTGCAACTTGCTGGCTTTGAGTGCTTTTTCAACGCTGGGTGGCAGGGTCGTGTTGACTGGGGCAGCGGAAACAGGGAAGGCCAGTGGCACAAGCAGGCTGGCGAGAAGCAATGGACGCAAAGATTTGATCATCTGAAATAAAACCCTACAGCCGAGGGGGAAAAAGATGAGGGCATGAGAATAAATTCCCTCGGTGGTCGCGAAAGTGTCGGCATTATGCCCCAAGGAGTAGCGGCTTGTGCCGTACGCAGAGGGCCGAATCCGCTATTTTTTTACCGGCGGTAGGCACAAGGCCCCAGAGAGTCGGGCAAACAACGGCTTAAACTGCTAAAGTGCCGCCCGTTATTACTTTTGAGGATTGTTCCAATGGCGACTAACCGTTCCCAGCGTCTGCGCAAAAAATTGTGCGTCGATGAATTTCAAGAGCTGGGTTTCGAACTGAACCTGGATTTCAAAGAAGATCTGGCTGATGAGGCTGTTGACGCTTTCCTCGACGCGTTTCTGAAAGAAGCCATGGAAGCAAACGGCCTCGGCTACGTTGGCGGCGACGACTTCGGTCTGGTTTGCCTGCAAAAACGTGGCTCGGTCAGCGCTGAACAACGCGCCGCCGTTGAAGCCTGGCTGAAAGCCCGCACCGAGCTGACCAGCGTAGAAGTCAGCCCGTTGCTGGACGTTTGGTACCCGGAAAAGCCGATCAATCCGGTAGCCTGATGTTCAAAAAAACGGCGACCTGAAGGTCGCCGTTTTTTTTTGCGTTTCAGGCATTGCGCCAGTTCAGAATCATCAGCGTCACCACCCCCGCCACAATTCCCCAGAATGCCGAACCAATGGAAAACAGCGTCAACCCCGACGCAGTGACCATAAAGGTGATCAACGCTGCTTCACGTTCCTTCACTTGCGCCATGGCGATGCTCAGGCCGTTGATGATCGAGCCGAATAGCGCCAACGCGGCAATCGACAGCACCAGCTCTTTTGGCAAGGCGGCGAACAGCGCTGCGAGCGTTGCGCCAAAGACCCCGGCAATCCCGTAGAAAATCCCGCACCAGACAGCCGCGGTGTAACGCTTGTTGCGATCTTCATGGGCATGCGGCCCGGTGCAGATGGCGGCGCTGATCGCTGCCAGGTTGATCCCGTGGGAGCCAAATGGCGCCAGCAACAGCGAGGCAATGCCGGTGGTGGTGATCAGCGGCGAGGCCGGCACGTTGTAGCCGTCGGCACGCAACACGGCGATGCCGGGCATGTTCTGCGAGGTCATGGCCACCACGAACAATGGAATGCCGATGCTGATGGTTGCCGCGAGGGAAAAGTGCGGGGTGGTCCAGATCGGGGTGGCCACTTCCAGATGAAAACCGCTGAAATCCAGCAGGCCCATGACGCCGGACAGTGCCGTGCCGATCAGCAGCGCTGCCAGCACCGCATAACGCGGCGACAGGCGCTTGACCACCAGATAGGTGAAAAACATCCCTAATACCAGGCCCGTGCGGTGCTGGGCGGCGACGAAAATTTCACTGCCGATCTTGAACAGAATCCCCGCCAGCAACGCTGCCGCCAGTGACGCAGGAATACGTTTGACCAGGCGTTCGAAGCTGCCGGTCATACCACAAAGGGTGACGAGCACGGCGCAAGTGATGTAGGCGCCAATCGCCTCGCCGTAGGTCCCCCCCGACAGGCTGGTGATCAGCAGCGCCGCACCAGGTGTCGACCAGGCAATGGTGATCGGTGTGCGATAACGCAAGGACAAACCGATCGAGCACACCGCCATGCCAATCGAAATCGCCCAGATCCACGACGAAATCTGCCCGCTGGTCAGGCCCGCCGCCTGGCCAGCCTGGAACATCAGCACCAGTGAGCTGGTGTAGCCGGTCATCATGGCGATGAACCCGGCGACGATGGCCGAAGGTGAAGTGTCGGCCAACGGGCGAAGTTGCGCGTGAGTGGCGTCGGTCATGGCGCGGTGTTCCTTGTTCTTGATATACGAATAAAGTCCGCTGCTACCCGTGTGGCGAGGGAGCTTGCTCCCGCTCGGCCGCGTAGCGGTCGTAATGTGTGAGCGAGGTTATCTGAATAAACGAGTCGGCAGGTTTCAGGACTGCTGCGCAGTCCAACGGGAGCAAGCTCCCTCGCCACGGGCCAGGTGTTCAAGCCTAAACTTAAACCTGGCAGCTCGTTGCAATACAGCCGGGGGCGTATGTGGCCGTACAGTCGTGTTGCCACCAGCGGTTGTGTACAATGTGCTGTGTTTTTTACGCAATACTTGCCAGCGACCCTCTGTGACGTATTACAGTCACAGTCAATTCGCCGCAGTTCTCCCGACTCGAGTACCCATGAACGAACAGTTGCAGCCCCTCAAGAAACAACCGCGAGCAGGCAAAGCCGGCCGCAGCGGAACCCAGGACGATATCGTCTATGCGCATATCTTCGAGGCCATCCTCGAACAGCGCCTGGCGCCCGGTACAAAGTTGAGCGAAGAGGCGCTGGGAGAAATTTTCGGGGTCAGTCGCACCATCATCCGCCGCGCACTGTCGCGTCTGGCCCACGAAGGTGTGGTGCTGTTGCGTCCCAACCGGGGTGCCGTGGTTGCCAGCCCGAGTGTCGAAGAAGCCCGTCAGGTATTCATGGCGCGGCGTCTGGTCGAGAAGGCGATCACCGAGCTTGCAGTCGTACACGCGACGGCCGAACAGATTGCCGAGTTGCGGCAGATGGTCAACGACGAGCGCGACAGCTTCTCCCGTGGCGACCGCGGTGCCGGTATCCGTCTGTCTGGCGAGTTCCACCTGAAACTGGCCGAGGCGGCGAAGAACGCCCCGCTGATCAGCTTCCAGCGCAGCCTGGTGTCGCAGACTTCGTTGATCATCGCTCAGTATGAAAGCGGTAACCGCTCGCACTGTTCCTACGATGAACACACTCAGCTGATCGATGCCATCGAGGCCCGCGATGCCGACCTGGCGGTGAACCTGATGATGCATCACATGGATCACATCGACAGCAAGCTCAACCTCGACGAAGAAAGCGCCTCGGATGATTTGCATGCGGTGTTCTCGCACCTGTTGCAGACCAAGAAACCAGGGCGGCCAGCCGCCAAGCTTTGATAGACCGCGGCGCGCCTATCGCGAGCAGGCTCGCTCCCACAGGGTTTTGTGCTGAATACAAATTCTGTAACCACTGAAGATCAACTGTGGGAGCGAGCCTGCTCGCGATGGCGGTCTGACAGACGATAAAAAAATCCCCCGCAACCGAATGGCTGCGGGGGATTTTTTATGTCTGGAAAAACTTAACGCTGGTGAACGAGGTTGCCCGCCGCATATGTCTGCAACACCGTCCGGTCATCACCCAATGTCATCAACACAAACAGCGTCTCGGCGATGCTCTTGGCCTGTTTCAGGCGATAGCCGAGCAGCGGCGTTGCGTTGTAGTCCAGCACCAGGAAGTCGGCGTCGGTGCCCGGTTGCAGGGTGCCGATCTTGTCTTCCAGACGCAGTGCGCGGGCACCGCCGAGGGTTGCCAGGTACAGCGATTTGAACGGGCTCAGGCGTGCGCCTTGCAACTGCATGACTTTGTAGGCTTCGTTCAGGGTTTGCAGCAGTGAGAAGCTGGTGCCGCCACCGATGTCCGTACCCAGGCCTACGTTCAGGTTGTGCTTCTCGGCCATCGGCAGGTTGAACAGGCCACTGCCAAGGAAGAAGTTCGAGGTCGGGCAGAAAGCGATCGCCGAACCGGTTTCGGCCAGGCGCGCGCATTCGTCATCGCACAGGTGCACGCCGTGCGCGAATACCGAGCGTTCGCCGAGCAATTTGTAGTGGTCGTAGACGTCCAGGTAGCCCTTGCGCTCCGGAAACAGTTCCTTGACCCATTCGATTTCCTGCAGGTTTTCACTGATGTGGGTTTGCATGTACACGTCGGGGTATTCGCTGAGCAACTGGCCGGCGAGGGTCAACTGTTCCGGGGTGCTGGTCGGTGCAAAACGTGGCGTCACCGCGTAGTGCAGACGACCCTTGCCGTGCCAGCGCTCGATCAGCGCCTTGCTATCGACGTAGCTGGATTCGGCGGTGTCGGTCAGGTAGTCGGGTGCATTGCGGTCCATCATCACCTTGCCGGCGATCATCCGCAGGTCGAGCTTTTCGGCGGCTTCGAAGAACGAGTCCACCGATTGCGGGTGCACGCTGCCGAACACCAGCGCGGTGGTGGTGCCGTTGCGCAGCAGTTCCTTGATGAAGATACCGGCGACTTCTTCGGCGTGGGCCTTGTCAGCGAATTGGCTTTCACACGGGAAGGTGTAGGTGTTCAGCCAATCCAGCAGTTGTTCGCCGTAAGCGCCGACCATGCCGGTTTGCGGCAGGTGGATGTGCGTATCGATGAAGCCTGGGGTGATCAGCGCGTCCTGATAATGGCTGACTTGAATGTCGGCGGGCAGGCTGGCGAGCAGTTCGCAGGCAGGGCCGACGGCACTGATCTGGCCGTTTTCAGTCACCAGCAAGCCGTCTTCGAAATACTCGTAGGAGGCTTCGATACCCACCACGGCTGGGTCGGCGATGCTGTGCAGAATGGCGGCACGGTAGGCTTTGCGAGTCAAAGGCATTGTCGTTCTCGGTTCGTGGCTTTTTTAGTTCGAAGCGTGACTGCGGCGTGAGGCGGGCAGCAGTTGGCAATAGGTTCGGCTTTCGCGCCGTGCTGGCCGAAATTCGCGTTATAGGTGGCGATGATTTCGCCGGCGATGGAGATGGCGATTTCCACCGGCAACTTGCCTTTGACCTCGCCGAGGCCCATCGGGCAGCGCATGCGTTGCAGCACGGCATTGTCGAAACCGCGCTCGCGCAGGCGGTGTTCGAACTTCACCCGTTTGGTCTTCGAGCCGATCAGGCCGAAGTAGGCGAAGTCGTTGCGCTTGAGGGTTGCCGCGGTGAGTTCCAGGTCGAGCTGGTGATTGTGGGTCATGACGATGCAGTAACTGCCAGCGGGCAGGTCGTCGATTTCGTCCACCGGTTCTTCGGCGACGATTTTACGCACGCCGTGGGGGATCTGTTCGGGGAACTCGGCTTCCCGCGAATCGATCCAGCGCACCCGGCAGGGCAGGCTGGCCAGCAACGGCACCAACGCCCGCCCGACGTGGCCGGCACCAAATACGGCGATCTGTGCTTGTACCTGGCCCATGGGTTCGAACAGCAGCACCGTGACGCCGCCGCAGCATTGACCGAGGCTGGCGCCGAGGGTGAAACGCTCCAGGTGGGTGTCCTGTTTGCCGCTGGCAAGCATCTCCCGGGCGACCTGCATGGCCTTGTATTCCAGGTGCCCGCCACCGATGGTGTCGAACGCCTGCGTGGCGCTGACGACCATCTTCGAGCCGGCATTGCGCGGCGTTGAGCCGAGCTCTTCGATGATGGTCACCAACACGCAGGGTTCACCCTGGTTTTGCAGGTCGGCGAGGGCGTCGATCCAGTTGTACATGTTCACCTCAACATCTGCGTTGTCTGTTCGGGCCGTCATCGCGAGCAGGCTCGCTCCCACATTTGATTGGGGGTTGTCCTGATTAAAGCGGTGGGTTTTCTTCCGGCGGCTTGGTTTTGTCGATGCCCGGCACATGCAGGTTGCCTTGGGCGACCTGATCGCCTTCAAGCTGCGGCTGCGTGACCCACGTCAGGATGTCGTAGTAGCGCCGGATGTTCGCCACAAAATGCACCGGCTCACCGCCTCGGGCGTAGCCATAGCGGGTTTTGCTGTACCACTGTTTCTGCGACAGGCGCGGCAGGATCTTTTTCACATCCAGCCACTTGTCCGGATTCAGCCCTTCCTTGGCCGCCAGTTTGCGCGCGTCATCCAGGTGACCGCTGCCGACGTTGTAGGCCGCCAGCGCAAACCATGTGCGATCCGGCTCCTGGATCGAGTCGTCGAGTTGATCCTTCATGTAAGCCAGGTACTTCGCGCCGCCCATGATGCTTTGCTTGGCGTCCAGGCGATTGGACACGCCCATGGCCTGCGCGGTGTTCTGGGTCAGCATCATCAGGCCGCGAACGCCGGTTTTCGAGGTGACCGCCGGTTGCCACAGCGATTCCTGATAACCAATTGCCGCGAGCAGCCGCCAGTCGACTTTCTCTTCCTTGGCCGAGGCCTTGAAGTGCTTCTCGTACTTGGGCAGCCGTTGCTGCAAGTGCTGGGCGAAGGTGTAGGCGCCCATGTAGCCAAGTACATCGACGTGCCCGTAATAGCGGTCTTTCAGCCGTTGCAGGGTGCCATTCTTCTCGGCCTTGTCGAGGAAGTCGTTGATTTCGTTGAGCAGGCTGTTGTCATCACCGGCGGCCACCGCCCAGCTCTGGTTGCTGGCGTCACCCAGGTCGAAGGCGACCCGCGCGTTAGTGAAGTACACCTGGTTCATCGCGACTTCGTTGGAGTCGACCAGTGTCAGGTCGATCTGACCTTCATCAACCATGCGCAGCAGGTCAACGACCTCAACCGCGTCGGATTCTTCGTATTCAATGCCGGGGTATTTCTTTTTCAGTGCGGCCAGTTGGTCGGCGTGGGTGCTGCCCTTGAGCACGATGATCTTCTTGCCGACCAGATCGGCTGCCGAGGTCGGCCGGGACTGACCGTTGCGGTAGATGATCTGTGGGGTGACTTCCAGATACGAGTGGGAAAACCGCACTTGCTGTTTGCGTTTGTCGCTGCCGACCAGACCGGCGGCAGCCAGCACCGGGCCGCCAGGTTTGCCTAACTGACCGTACAGGTCGTCGAGGTTGTCTGCGGTTTCGATCTTGAGTGTCACCCCCAGATCGTCGGCGAAGCGCTTCACCAGCTCGTATTCGAAGCCGGTTTCACCGTTGCGATCCTGGAAGTAGGTGGCGGGGCTGTTGCGGGTAACCACACGCAGCACGCCATCCTCCTTTACGCGCTCCAGTGTGTTGGGTTTATCAACACAGCCACTGAGCATCAGGAAGAGTCCGGTTGCGATGAGCCATTTGGCGAATCGCGGACGCAAAGCCGTTGGGGAAAACATCTGCGCAGTATACGCAAAGGACCACGGCCGCCATATCTCGACAGCAAAGGGCTTGTCTGCTAGAGCGTGCACAACCCGGCGCAAGCCCGCAAGAACAGGCATTCGGGCCTGACTGTAACAACAAAAATAACCCCCGGCGCGCACCTTGATGGGCATGGGTTACAGGCTTTGAGCCCCGTGCCGACGTTCGGACAATACCGGGTGTAGCGTTTCGGGTGCTGTCGCGGGCGGTTTAGGCTAGAATGCACGGCCTCAAAGCACACCCCCTTCCGAGGCTGTCCCGAAGATGTTGATCCTGCGCGGCGCTCCTGCCCTTTCTGCCTTTCGCCACAGCAAACTCCTTGAGCAACTGAGCCAGAA
>JGI25163J39215_1000549_pt1 | contig 10981 bp, 9 predicted proteins | sample AraplaCL_Cvi_mLB_FD_39215 | JGI IMG/M metagenome (IMG submission 39215)
GGTGGCCAGGGACGCCGGCTTGACGGTGATGCAAGGGGTCTATTACTTCGGCCTGGTGTTCCCGATTGCGGCGACCCTGCGGTTGTTGCCAACAGGCACACAACCGTCGGCACCACGCTCGCAACTCAAGCGCCATCATCCGCTGGTCAATACCCTGTTGAAGACCCTGTGCACCCTCGAACTTCCGTTCATGGGAGTAAACCGTCTGGCCGGTCTGACCGTGTTTTGTCTGGCTCGCAAGCCGTGACCGCAACTGAACAGTCAGCGTTGGTCAACGGCATGGCATTCAGCAAAGTGGTCCCTTGAAGATCAAGAGCGACCCACCGAACCCGAGACCGGCAGATTTCCCAGCAGGTTGAGTCCCGTGATCTTCACAAAAGTCGCATAGTCCACCGGCTTCTCAATGCGGGTTTCCGCGTTAGGCAGCACATACGCCCAGGCACGCTTGGAGGAAGCGTCGTACACCAGTTTGAACAGGCGGTTTGGCACCCAGACCTTGTTGTCGCCAATGGTGGCATGACCTGCATCAAAGAGCGGGCCGGTGAAGACAAAGACATTGCCATCGGCGCGCTTCGCGAACTTCCTGACATCAGACTCGACCTTGCTCCAGATCTTCCGGTTATTGGTCGGGTCTTGCGGCACCATGTTCGACAGTGCAAAGGTCTGGGCCATTGCATGCGGATTCGGTGCATCGGCGGCCGGGGACTGATGGCCACGATCCACGGCCGGATGCTGGCCGCGGTAGTCGCTCAACTCTGCCCGCCCGTCCTTGGGAATGCGGGGGTCCGGATAGAACTGATTGGTTCGCTCCTCTCCTTTGGCATCTGCCAGCTGGGCTGAATTCAGACGCTCAACCACAACCAATGGCGTCTTGCTGGTTTGCGAATACAGCACCGCGAAGTTGTCGGAACACAGGGCCAAGGGCTTCATCGTTGCAGCCACGATGGCCATGCTGATCGGCCGGGCTGCCGGAAACAGGTCGGCGCACCCATCAAACGATGCCTGTTGCTGCTTGCTTGAATACAGGTCGATCGCCGCGCTCTGGCTGATTGAGCCTGAACGGTGCCCTTGTTCCTCGTGCTGGCTGGGCGGCTTGAGGAAGTCCAGCAGGTTGCGAGCTTCTGCCGTACCGGTCGAGAACAAAACAAGGGCCGACAGCCCCACTGCCATTTTGCGTAGGTTCATGCTTGGAATCTTTGAGTTGGATTGAGGGAGGATACTGGCCGCAAAGCCCTGAAATCGTCGGAATGAAAAAAGAGGCCAATACCCCTTTTGCCAATACGGACAACATAATAACCAGACTCGCAGCTAGCGTCTGACCTGTTGAAATCAAAGGAGTTTCTTTTACTCCAAAAACAGGAGTAGGCATGATCGGCAAAGACGTGATCGCCTATGAAATCTCCCTCGACGGTGTCCCCCCCTGGCTAAGCGCGATGTTCGCGTTGGCAGCTTCATTGTCCTTGGGAACGAGCAATACAATCGCACCGACGATGACTTCAAAAATCCCGCTACCGACGATGACCATGCCGGTTTCGAACCGCGCATAAAGTGCCGCACCGCAGGCCCCGGCAATGAGGATGGAGGCACCCAGCGCGGCAAAGCGCAACCTTGCCAGCCCGGCGATCTCGCTTTGCTTGAACGTGGTTTGAATCAGCAAAATGAATGAAATGTCGATCAGCGGCCCGCCGAGTGCGGCCAGGCCGGCGCCGAACATCATCCCGGCCAGGACGTACTCCACTGGTAGATACATCACCGCCGCACCGATGGTCGCAATGCCCAGGCCATTGACCACGGAGCCGAAGGTAAAGCCCCCATACAGGCGGCGGATATGCAGGTTACCGACGACAAAAATAGAGATCAGGTTGCCACAGCCATAGGCGCCCATGATCAGGCCGTAGGCGGCAAAGCCCTGTACACCGAAACCCTGGATGTAGTACTTGACCACGGCCAGCGCCATGCCGATGGAAATGCCCAGACTCCAGGCGACGTTGCCCAACCCGGCACACACATACACCGCCTGCATCTGTCGGCGACCGACCAGGCTGCGCCAACCGGCAGTGAAGGCGGCACGCCGACTCGTCACCTTGATCGGTTGGCGAGGCAATGCCTTGCTCAGCTTCATCACCGCCCAGGCCGAGATCAGGAACGTCAGGCTATTGAGGGTAAACAGATGTTCAAGCGGAATCAGCAGCGTAATGGCCGCGGCCAGCATCGGCCCGATCACCCGAGCGACCCGGATGATCGCGTCGAACAGCGCGTTGACGGCCTGCAACTGCTCCGGCGCCGCGACAATGCGTGGCAAGCTGGCGCGCAAGGCCGGTTCGAACAAAGAGTTGACGATCATCATGAGCATGACTGGCACCGCCAGCATCCACAGGCTCATGATGCCCAGCGCCCAGGCCAGCATCGGAATCAGCGCGAGCCCGGCCCGTGCGAGGTCGGCACCGATCATCGTGTGCCGATGGTCCCAGCGTTCGGCCCAGATCCCTCCCAGCAACGCACCCGCCAGCGCGGCACCGCCGCGCAACGCACTAAGCCAACTCGCATCGGTGCCGGCGATCTGCACCGCCATCCAGGCGACGGCGATCGCGAACAATTCGTCGCCGATCGAAGATAGCGCCAGCCCTCCCCACAGCAACGCCACAGGCCGCTGACGCAACGGTCTAAACAACTTCATATCATCAATTCCGCAAATGAAGACCTGCCACACAACGGACCTGTAAGCCCACCCTTATCGGCGCGTAAAACGTCGAAGTCGGGTCTGCTCCAGCGTTGATAACTTCGTCATTGATTTGAATAAACTTTACCCGCGCGCAACAACCAAAACGCGTCATCCGGGGAAGTATCAAGTGAGCTTTTCCAGGTGGCGAAGTACCGAGCTGGAAGTTCGCTACTCAATAAGAAGAGGCGCTCTGATTATTTATCGAGTGACGTTCGGTGCCCACAAGCGGAGGATTGAAAACACTGACCAAGATGAGGTCCGTGAACTTGCCATTCCGCAGATAGTGACGATCATGTTTGTCCAATACATACATATCTCCTGGGCGAATCGGATGAACCATGCCATCCATATCCTCAATCTCCCCTTCGCCGGCAATGCAATAGCAGGCCTCAAGATGATTGCGATAATGAAGAAAGGACTCCGTGCCAGCTCGCACCACTGTGTGGCAGATAGTAAAGCCGATGCCATCCATCTCCGTTAGCAAACGGTGGCTGGTGCCAGCCCCCCACTCGACAAAAAAATCGGTTTTTTCAACATCGGAGATACTACGGACAAATATATTCAGCTCCTTATGAATATATAGACGACTGCATCAAGGTTCCGAGGCAGCCTGATCGGCCATACCGGAAGCACCACACCCACAACGTAAAGGCGAGCCCACACATGACAAGTGTCCAACCGACCACTTGAAGTGTATTTATATTTCCAGATAGCGCTGTCTCTCGCGAAACCAAATAAGCCTAGTACCTGACTTAACATACAAAATAATTAAATAACAAGATAAGCAGAATACCCCCTGCAAAAAACAGGGTATGTTGTCGCGAGACGTAGGACGGACACACTACACGTGTGCCACTATGGCGAATTAGTCATTCCCTGATCCTATTGTTTCCCTGTAGTCAACGTCAACTACGCCCGAATAGTACGTGTGCAACTTTTAGGGTGTCAATGAATTTTTCTTATGCTGCTCACACTAAGACGAGTGAAATATCCGGGCACCGCTCGTGACATTCCAGTTACAAAACTCCAAAAGAAGATATAACAGCAACTATAATCTCTATCAAAAAGCGATAAAAAGCTGATGCACGCAGTTAGCTCTTTATATTTCGGACACTACTTCAGACCGCCGGATTCCGAAACCTGCACAGATACCCGATACCTGACGACGGACCGCAACGCAGCCTCGTTACTGTGCACTCTTATCGCGCGAGCCATCTGCTCCACCGGAGAAACCTCGGGACGAGTGATCGACGACTCCGAAAGCCCCGGAAACCTTCCCCGGGCTTTTTCGTTTCTGCGTCGCTTTTGCATTTCTGTGCGACAGATCTCACTTAAGGGACTCCCGTACCACTTCCTCATGGTGTTAGTTTGGAAATGTTTCTGTCTCATCGATCAGAAATTTCTCACAAACCACCTGCAAAGGAATGCCCCCAGCAATGGACTTCTCACTCAAGCACCTGGCCGCGACAACCTTGATGCTGGCCAGCCTTTCGGCGTTCACCACGTCAGCGCACGCCAACATCACACCGCAACAGAGCGCGACCATCCTCAAGACCTTCAATGACGCATCGGTCACGGATTTCAGGCAGTTCCTGGGCAGCCTGGCCAACAGCGACCTCGCCAAAACCGCCGACCTCGGCCCGGCAATCAGTGCCTTCCAGGGCAACAAGCCCCTTTCTCCTGAACAACAGAACGAGATCCATCGCCTGCTTGGCATCTATGCGCGGGTGAAGTACGGCAACGCTGCCACCGAGACCCTGCGCGAGCTGGTGGCAATTCCGACCTTCCGTGTGGAGGGCGTTGCCCAGCACGAGAATCCCGAATTCATCAAGATCGCCGACAAGCTCAAGGGCCTTGCCCAGGCTTTCAACCTGAACTTTCGCAACATCGACAACCGCGTCTATGAAATCTCCCTCGAAGGCGGTGGCGATGAAGTCGTGGGCATTCACGCGCATGCCGACGTAGTCCCCGTGACTCCGGAAAACTGGGTCCTGAAAGACGGCACCCGACTCGATCCGTTCAAGGTCACCCAGGTCGGCGACCGCATGTACGGCCGGGGCACCGAGGATGACAAGAACGGCATCGTGGTAGCGCTCTACGCCATGAAGATCATCAAGGAAGAAAAATTGCCACTGGCGAGGAATTTCAAGCTGCTGGTAGACACCACCGAGGAAACCACCGGCGACGCCATCCCCTATTACTTCGAACACAACCCGACACCCAATTACAACCTGGCGCTGGATGGCGGCTACCCGGTGGTGATTGCCGAGAAAGGCTACGGCACCGTCATGGCGAGCTTTGCCCGACGCGCCGCAGAGGGCAAAGGCGCCGAAATTACTTCAATGACGGGCGGCCTGGCCACCAACCAGATACCGTCGACCTCAGTCGCCACCGTTGTGGGTGACAAGCCCGCCGAGTTGGCCGCCAGCCTGCAGCAGGCCGGTACTGATTATGCCAAGCGCAATGGCGGCAACTTCGAGGTGACCGCCAAGGTCGTTGGCAAGGACGTCAAGCTGACGGTCACCGGCGTTTCCGCCCACTCCTCCGAGCCCGAGTCAGGCGTCAACCCGGTGGCAAGGATGCTGGGCTTGATCAACAGCCTCGACGGTAAGGTTGCGCTCAAGCACAACCACATTACCGACGCCGCCCGCTACGCTGCCGACAACTGGGGGCTGGACTACCTGGGTGGCAAATTGGGGGTCGGTTTTACCGATGCCTTCATGGGACCGCTGACCACCTCCCTGACCTATGTCGGGATGGATGACAAAGCCTTCAAGCTCGCGGTCAACCTGCGCGTGCCGGTCGGTAAATCCCCGGAAACGCTCAAAACCGAAATCGCCGATAAGCTTGGTGCCTGGAGCAAGCAGACCCAGATTGCAGCGGCCTTCAACTACTCGATCGCCGAGCCGATGCACCGCAACCCCGAGGGTGAATGGGTCAAGGCCCTGTTGGCCGTGGCCAGTGAAAACCTTGGCATGGAACACAAGTTCGGCACCTCCGCCGGCGCCACCTCGGTCCATGAACTGCCCAATGGCGTGCAATTCGGCCTGGCCAGGCCGGAGGTCAAGTACACCGGCCACACCGACAACGAGTTCAAGACCGTCGACCAGTTCCTGCTGGACCTGCAGATCGTGACCGAGATGCTGGGACGCGTCGGGCAGTTGCCGAAGCTCTGATCCACTGTTCGGACCCGCTCTTTTGGCGGGTCCACCTTTTTGATGGTCGGGCGCTACCCCAGCAACTGACTCAACGCCGCTCGCAGCTTTCCGGGTTTGACCGGTTTGTTCAGCAGCGGCGCGCCGAGTCGTTGCAAGGCGCGGCGACACTGATCACTGCGGTCGGCGGTGATGATCACGGCGGGAATGGCGGCGGCGAAATGCTCGCGCAGGTGGCGAATCACGTCGCAGCCGATGACCCCATGGTCCAGGTGGAAATCCGCCAGGATCAATTCCGGCGCCCGCCCCTGCAAGGCCAGCAGCGCACCGCTCTCATCGGTTGCCGTCACCACCTCGCAGCCCCACTGGCTGAGCAATGCACTCATGCTCTCGAGGATGCTCACTTCGTTATCCAGCACCAGCAAACGACGGCCCGGCAGAGGGTTGCCGGTACTCGGCTGCGGCACCGCCTGATGGATAGGCAGCGGCACTTGCTCGCCGATCGGCACCTGAATGCTGAACATCGAACCGCGTCCCGGCAACGAGCGGACCTCGACCTTGTGCTCGAGAATTCTCGCGATACGCTCGACGATAGCCAGCCCCAACCCGACGCCCTTGCGGTCGGCGGCACGTCCGACGTCCAACTGGTTGAACTCCAGGAAAATCGAGTCCAGACGGTCGGCCGGAATACCGCGACCAGTGTCCCAGACTTCCAGGCGCAGGTGCTTGCCACGTCGCCGGGCGCCCAGCAGGATGCTGCCCTGCTCGGTATAGCGACAGGCATTGCTGAGCAAGTTACGGATGATCCGCGACATCAACCGAAGGTCGGTGTGAATGGCGAAATTGCCCATGTGTACCCGCAGGTTCAACCCGGCCGCTCCGGCCACCGACTGGAACTCCGAGACCAACGGGCCCAGCAGTTCATCGAGGCGATACAGGGCAATATCCGGTTTGACCGCTGCCTGATCGAGACGGGAAATATCCAGCAGATCAGTGAGCAGGTCTTCGGCACCTTCCAGCGCTTGATGAGTGCGTTCGACCAGTACCTGCTCAACACTGGGTAACGGGCGTTCACGCAACGTGGAGATCAGCAGGCGCGCCGCGTTCAACGGCTGCAGCAGGTCGTGGCTGGCGGCGGCCAGGTATTTGTCCTTGCTGTTGTTGGCCGCCTGCGCCGCATCCCGGGCATCGCGCAAGGCCTGTTCGACCTGCTCGCGCTGGGCGATCTGCTGTTGCAGGTTGCGGTTGGCTTCGAGCAATTCATCGGTGCGCGCGGTGACCCGTTGTTCCAGCTCATCGTTGAGCGTCTGCAAGCGTTGCTGGGCCAATTTGCGCTCGGTGATATCGGCGACAAAACCTTCCACCAGGCCTTCCTGATCCGGCTTGAGCAGCAGGTTCATCAACACATCGATGTGGCTGCCGTCCTTGCGTCGCAGCTGGGTTTCATAGCCCAGCAGGCTGCGTTGAGCTTGCAGGGTCTGAGCGATGTCCTGCACTTCCTGCGCATCGCCGACGAACAACTGGCTTGCCAGATCGGCCCGGGAAAACAGCACCTCCTGAGGCGTCTCGTAACCCAGCATGTGCGCCAGCGCCGGGTTGGCGGCGAGCATGCCCTGTTGCAGGCTGGCCTGGAAAATTCCGTGGACGGCGTTTTCGAACAACCACTTGTAGCGGTTGCGTTCGGCTTCCAGCTCGTCGAGACGGGCCGCCAGCTCCGGGTAATGACTCTTGCGCGCCGAATGATTGCCCAGCCCCAGCAATCCGGTCAGCGCCCGTTGTTGCTCGTCAGAGGGCTTCGCCATAGACGACCTCGACATCACGCTGGCTCGACTCGCGGGGGTTGGTGAGAATGCACGGGTCATCCATCGCATGCTGGGACAGGAACGGAATGTCAGACGTGCCGACTCCGTGCAGGCCCAGGGTTTCGTGGAAACCGATGGCGTGTTTCAGCGCGATCAGGTGCTCCACCAAACGCCCACAGATCTGCCGATGATTGAGGCCGCGGCAGTCGATGCCGAAGGTCTCGGCAATCACTTTGAAACGCTCCGGTGCCGAGCTGTAATTGAACGCCACGACATGTTCCACCAGTACCGCGTTGCACAAGCCATGAGGCAGGTCGAGGAAACCGCCCAGGCTGTGCGACATGGCGTGCACCGCACCGAGAATCGCGTTGGAGAACGCCAGGCCGGCCTGCATGCTGCCCAGCATGATCTTTTCGCGCAGGGCGATATCCGTCGGGTTGGCGATCATCTGTACCAGATTGCCGTTGATCAGCCGCATGGCCTCCAGCGCATGCGGGTCGGTCAACGGGCCGTGACCGGTGGAGACGAACGCCTCGATAGCGTGCACCAGGGCATCGATGCCGGTACAGGCCGACAGAAACGGGTCCATGCTCAGGGTGGTTTCCGGGTCAATCAGCGACACGTCCGGCACCACCGCCTTGCTGACGATGGAGAACTTCATCCGTTCCTGCTGGTTGGAGATGATCACGAACTGCGAAACATCCGCCGAGGTGCCAGCGGTGGTGGGGATCAGGATCAGCGGCGGGCTCGGTACGCGGATCATGTCCACGCCCTCGAACTCGAGAATGCTGCGACCGTGGGCGACGACGATACCGATGCCCTTGCCACAGTCCATGGGGCTGCCGCCGCCGACGGCGACGATCACATCGCAGTGGTTTTCACGATAGATGTCGGCCCCCAGCATGACCTCTTCGACCCGCGGGTTGGGCGACACGGCGCTGTACAGGCAATAGTCGATGCCGAGGGCCTGCAGGCTGGCCTCGACATCGGCGACCCAACCGGCAGCGATTACGCCGGGGTCACTGACCACCAATACCTTGCGCGCGCCGAAGGTCTTGGCATAGTTGCCGACGTTATGCCGGCAGCCGGCACCGAAGATGATTTCAGGCGAAACGAATTTACGCAGCTGGCTAAGATTCTGGCTCATTGGAAAGCCTGTTTTTATTGTTTTGGAAGGTAATAGCCAGCCTAAAGCATCCCGCTGCGAATGCAATCAGACCAAAGGGTAGCCTGCGTTTCAGCCGCGAAAGATCAACTGCGACGCCTTCTCGTTGCGCAAGGTCAGCTGCTCGATCCCCTGCCCCGGCGCTTCGGCTTGCCGGCGGGCCTCGAGGATCTTGCCATGGTGCGGTGACTTGCTGCACACCGGGTCCGCATTCGCGGCATCGCCGGTGAGCATGAACGCCTGGCAACGGCAGCCACCCAGGTCCTGGTGTTTTTCATCGCAGGAACGACAGGGCTCGGTCATCCACTCATCGCCGCGAAAGCGATTGAATCCGAAGGAGTCGTTCCAGATGTGCTCGATGCTGTGGTCACGCACATTGGGAAACTGCACCGGCAACTGCCGGGCGCTATGGCACGGCAACGCGGTGCCGTCCGGGGTGATATCGAGAAACAGGTTGGCCCAGCCGTTCATACAGGTCTTGGGGCGTTCTTCGTAGTAGTCCGGGGTGACGAAGATCAGCTTGCAGGGGTGGCCCTGCTGCTCCAGGCGCTGGCGATACTCGTTGGTGATGCGTTCGGCACGCTGCAACTGCTCACGGGTCGGCAACAGCCCGACGCGGTTGAGTTCGGCCCAACCGTAGAACTGGCAGGTGGCCAACTCGACGAAATCCGCCTCCAGCTCCAGGCACAACTCGATGATCTGTCCGATCTGGTCGATGTTGTGCCGATGGGTGACGAAGTTCAGCACCATCGGATAGCCCTGGGCCTTCACCGCCCGGGCCATCGCCAGCTTCTGGGCGAATGCCTTGCGCGAGCCGGCGAGCATGTTGTTGACCGCCTCGTCGGCGGCCTGGAAGCTGATCTGGATATGGTCCAGTCCGGCCTCCTTGAACTGCCGGACCTTGCTCGTGGTCAAGCCGATCCCCGAGGTGATGAGGTTGGTGTAATAGCCCATGTCCCGGGCGGCCTTGATCAGCTCGGCCAGGTCCTGGCGTACCAATGGCTCGCCACCGGAAAACCCCAGTTGCGCAGCGCCCATGTCCCGAGCCTCGCGGAACACGCGGATCCACTCGGCAGTGCTCAATTCCTCGCCGTGCCGGGCAAAGTCCAGGGGGTTGGAACAATACGGGCACTGCAACGGGCAGCGATAAGTCAGTTCCGCCAGCAGCCACAGCGGCGGGCCCGGACGCGGGTCATTCGATCCAGTATTGAGCATGGGCCACCTCCAGGAACGCCAGCACATCTTCATCGATCCCCGGCACCTCGGGGAAACGCGCCGACAACAGCTCGATGATCGACGCCACATTGCGCTGACCGTCCACCAGGCTGAGGATCTCGCCGGCACTGCGATTGAGTTTGATCATGCCTTCCGGGTAGAGCAGCACATGGCAATCCTGACGGGCTTCCCACTGCAGGCGAAAGCCGCGACGCAGTACCGGTTGCAGGTGACGTTCGATGCCGCTCACAGGACGATCCCCCGATGCCAGACCGCCTCGCGGGTGACACTGTGGTACGGCGGGCGCTCCAGTTCATAGGCCATGCTCATGGCATCGAGCATGCTCCACAGTACGTCGAGCTTGAATTGCAGAATCTCCAGCATCCGCTGCTGCCCCTCACGCGTGACGTAATGCGCCAGGGTAATGCGCAAGCCATGTTCGACATCACGCCGCGCCTGGCTCAGGCGTGTGCGGAAATACTCGTAGCCGGCAGGGTCGATCCACGGGTAGTGCTGCGGCCAGGCGTCGAGTCGGGATTGATGGATTTGCGGCGCAAAGAGCTCAGTGAGCGAACTGCTGGCGGCCTCCTGCCAACAGGCGCGACGGGCAAAATTGACGTAGGCATCCACCGCAAAGCGCACCCCCGGCAGGACCATTTCCTGGGACAGCATCCGCTCACGCGCAATGCCCACCGCCTCCCCCAACCGCAGCCAGGCNTCGATNCCGCCNTCGCTCNCCGGGCNCGCCGTCGTGNTCGANCAGGCGTTGNANCCACTCNCGACGNACNTCNCGATCCGGGCAGTTGGCCAGAATCGCCGCATCCTTGAGCGGGATGTTGAGCTGATAATAGAAACGATTGGCGACCCAGCCCTGGATCTGTTCACGCGTGGCGCGCCCGGCGTACATCGCCTGATGGAACGG
>JGI25163J39215_1000603_pt1 | contig 9995 bp, 10 predicted proteins | sample AraplaCL_Cvi_mLB_FD_39215 | JGI IMG/M metagenome (IMG submission 39215)
CCGTGAAAGGTCTGCATACTCTTCAGCTTGTCCGGGACCCAGTCGCGCCCGTGGCGCCAAGCTAGAGACGCCGCGTCTCGTAGGTCGAGAATCGGCTGTACCCGCCGCGGTCTTGCACCGGCAGGGAGGTACCGTGCCGAGCTGCCCAGCGTTCGACCCGCTGGAATCCTTTTTCCTTCGACCCGACCACGAACGATTTCATCCGGTCGGAGCTGACATTCGGGTACCAGATCAGGTGCCACTGGTCATCGATCTGCATGTGCACCAGCGTGGCGAAATTGCCGGTCACGTGGGGCTCAAGAAGCCTGAACAGGTAGAGGTCGTGGGCGGCTACTGTGCCGGGCCTTTCCGATTCAATGACGATGCCGGTGTTCATGCGGAGGAGCCTACGCCGACGGTGTCTCACCTCTTGAGCGCGACCAGCCGGAGGCAGGCGGCGACTCGGACGATCAGGCTAAGTTGGAAGAAAGCTTCGGGCGCCACTCTGCCGCTACGTGATGTTGTCCCGCGCTGGCCTGGGGGTCTGATTCTGATGGCGCTAGTAACCCCGCACGAATTCCTTGTTGGTGGCTTTCTAGTTCGAATCTACGCATCGCAGATCGAGTTGCCGGGCGTGGATGGCTGGGTTGGCGCGTGGGCCATCTATCGGCTTAGTGCGTATCCGGGGGCTGAGCCAGTGCGCATTGGGGACACCAATGTGGAGCAAGACGAGGCGACCGCCCTTGGTATGGCGAAGGCCATCGCCAGCGAGGTGGCGGCATCCCTTTGACTTTCGTGATCGTGGCGCCCTCGCGCGCGCTCCTGATGTCCGCTTTGGGTCGAAAGCGGACATCACCCAATAGGTCTCAAATCGGCTGGAAAGCTGACCTTCCCTAGCCACGAACATTCGTGTGCGCTTTCCGCACAAAATAGGCTGTCACAGCCCTGACCTTGAAGAGATAGAACCCCGCGGCGGCGACCACCAGTGCACCGACCAGTCCCAAAATGGGGTTCCCGATAAATAGATAGGGGATAACTAACCCGACGGTTGCGAACCCGAGGTATAGCGGGCGCGCCCAGGCCCGTTTCCTGAGAAGAGCTACGCCAGCGATTAGCCCCAAAATGCCGACAAGTGATGCCAAGAACCCGGCGCCGCTGGTCCACCATTCTGCTTGAGAGACATGGCGCCCGTTGATGGCGAAAGAATCATTGGGCACTACAGACACCACGAGGAAGATCACACACGCCAATGCATGACCAGTCATGAGCCTGAGAAGCTTTGGCATCGCCCAAAAGTTTCCCCACATTCCGCTACCTCTTCTTCCCATCCAAGCCAGCCCAAAGCCCGACATCGTTCCCGCGAACCTGAGTGTCCGCTATGGGTCGGAAGCGGACCTTAGGAGCGGATCATATGGCACCACGACCACTCTTCGGTCAGTACCGTCAGCAGGCCCCTGCGATACCGCCACCAGCTGAGCGAATTTAACAATTGCTACCGTCAAAGCGGCCTTTGTCGTCGTTTCAATGGGATTGTCACCGAGGGGCCTCATTTCGCCGACGACGATTCTGGTCGCCAGGGCGGAAAAAATGTCGGTATCGACTACAGTAAGCGGCGAATCAGGCGATGCCTGAAACTCCAAGATGAGCCCTGATTTTCCTCAAGTTTCCGCCTCAATGCCCCAAGGGCTTGAACAATTGAGTGGGAGTGACTCGGACTCACCCCGGCCGGCGCATGATTATCAGGAATTCACGGTAATTCATTGATACGAAAGGAATCACCGTGGCTACATCCGATGAGCGTATCGAGCTGTTGTTCTCTTACGGGACACTCCAGCTCGAACGCGTGCAGCTCGAATCCTTCGGCCGCTTGCTGGATGGTCAGGACGATGCCATGCCGGGTTACCGCCGGATGATGGTGGAGATCACTGACCCGGAAGTTCTCCGCAAAAGCGGCGAACGATTTCACCCGATCGTCGCTCCCAGCGGCGATCCGGCGGATGAAGTCGCCGGCAAGGTGTTTCAGGTCACCGCGACTGAATTGGCCGCGGCTGACCGGTACGAGGTTTCGGACTACAAGCGGGTCGCCGTGCGGCTCAAGTCCGGCAAACAGGCCTGGGTCTACATCCAGGCCTGATCTGGCCAGCGGTGCTGGCTTTCCGGGTCACCAGGGTACGGTCTCGCCCAGGCGATTGAGGTATTGCAGGCCGCTGCGACCGGCCTGGGAAGTCACCAGGTCCACGACGCGTGGAATGCTATCGCTGATCTCCAGCGGCGCGCCGCTGCCACCCATGTCGGTACGAATCCAGCCTGGCGCGATAAGCAGCAAGCTGCGGGTGGGCACGGGCTGGCGCGCCGCATAGCTGCGCATCAGCGTATTGAGGGCCGCCTTGCTGGCGCGATAGCCCTCCCAGCCGCCGTCCAGGTTGTTGGCGACACTGCCGAGGCCGGACGACATGGCGACGATCACGCCGTCGGGTGCGACCAGCGCATCGAAGGCCTCGATGACGCGCATCGGGCTGAGGGCGTTGGTCACCATCATGCGTGTGAAGGCATCGGTCTCCATCTGGGCGGCCGTCTTGTCCGGCTCGATGGAGATCCCTGCATTGACGAACAGGGCGTCGAGCGGGCGCCCCTCCAGACGTTGTCGCAATGCCTTGATGTCGCCTGGCGCGTCAATGTCCAGATGCTCGATCTCCAATCGATCGCCGACAGATGCCTGCAGGGCGTGGAGCGGCGTGTGGGCTGAGCCGCGCACCGTGGCGATGACATGCCAGCCGCGCTTGAGGAATTCCTCGGCCAGCGCGAGGCCAAGGCCGCGGGATGCCCCCACGATCAGCACCGTTGGCTGCTTCTGTTGTTCGTTCGATGTCATGGAACCGTCCGTCGGCAGGTCTCAGGAAAATGGTTTGACCAGATCGTGCAGCATGTTTCCCGGCGTCGTCGACGCCTTGAGTGAGCATGCCTTGCCTCGCTCGACGTCGATCCAGCACTTGTGAAGCCATTGAGCATACGCACTTGGAGGTCAGGGTTTTGCATGCCTTGCGTGTGGAACAGGTTGTTCCAGATGTCGCGTACGGGCTTCGTGCTCAAAAGGGGCGCCCCGGCGCGGCGGTGAAACTGTGAATGGTGTCGAGGGTGCCGAGCGGGCGATAGAATGACCGGCCCACCGTTTGCAGCCGTTCCGATGACCGACGCCCTTTTGCCCACGCCACCGCTATTCTCCGCTGAGGACGAGGGCTACATGCGCCGCGCATTGCAGTTGGCGGCACATGCGCGCGACGCCGAGAACGAGGTGCCGGTGGGTGCGGTGCTGGTGCAGGGTGACGAGATCATTGGCCTTGGCTGGAACCGTAACATCACGCTAAATGACCCCAGCGCGCATGCGGAGATCATGGCGCTGCGCGCGGCGGGCGAGAAACTGTCCAACTACCGCATGCCGGGCGCGACGTTGTACGTGACGCTGGAGCCATGCGCGATGTGTTCCATGGCGCTGGTGCATGCGCGTATCGGGCGGGTGGTGTATGGGGCTGCGGATCCCAAGACGGGTGCTGCTGGCAGCGTGTTCGACACGCTGATTTCCGAACGTCACAACCATCGCGTGGTTGCGGAGGGCGGCCTGCTGGCCGACGAGGCATCGACCATGCTGCGCGAGTTTTTCCGCGCCCGGCGCTAGTGCGCGGACTTGCGCCAGAAGCTGTCGAGTTTCTCGAGCTTGCCCAGTGATTCCATGGCCTTTTCCGAAGCGTGGTACGCCGTGCGTCTGCTCCAGCGACGGAACGGCTTGAGCAGGGTTCGCGTATCTTCCGCGACCACGAAGTCACCGATCAGCGTGCGCCCCATCATGCGGTCGTGCGCATCGCCAAGGTGGCCTTGAAGTTCTGCCAGTTGCTTTAGCCAGGCGGTCGCCGCCTGTTTCGGGAATGCGTGCTGGTAAAGCTCGATGCTGTAACGCATCTTCTTGGTGGCGCTGCGCAGGCGGTGCAGCCGTTTGCTGCCACCATCCAGCTTGGCGGCGCGTTTCTTCAGCTCGCTCCAGCGCTTCTGCAACGCGCTGACGGCGAGTTCGCGCATCTGATTGTCGGTCGGCGGCTCCAGTGTCTGCGCCCAATGTCGCCACGATTGCAGCGTCGCGGTGAGTGCATGCTTCTTGAGTTCGACCGTGGCTTGCTTGTGCGTCTGTTGCTGGCGATCGCAGATGGCCTTGGCTGCGACGTCAGCGCCGGGAAGGCGGGCGTTTTCCTTGTCGAGAAAGGCGGGTAGCGTTTCCTGCGCAAGGATGTCCAGGTCGCGGCATTGCCCGGTCGCCTCGCGGCAGGACTTCAGGTACGCGATGACGTCGTGCAGGTCGTCATCGGAAAGCGTGGCAAGGTCTTTCAGTGTGGCCGTCACGCGACGCAGGTTGACGCGCCATGCATGCAGCAACTTGGGATCGTACGGCTGTTCAAGCAGGCGCTTGCGCGCGTCGAATGCCTTCGAGAGATAGCCGTCCAGCGATTCGCGCACACGATCGAATTCCGATGGCTTCCGTGGTCGACCCGGGGACTGGGGCGATGACGCGCGCGTAGGGCTACCACGATGCTGCAGCCTGGCATTCATGCAGTGATTCCAGCCGACCGGGATGTCTACTTTGCATCAACTTGTCACATTACGCGAGCGACGTGCCGACGCATGGTTATGACACGAAAGTCAGGGCCTCGGCGCAAGATTGTTCGATCTTCAGGGTGAGTAGCGGGTCGGCCCGGGTTTTGCCCATGTTCAAGGCGGCAATGGGCTTGCCTTCACGGGCGGCTGCGGCGGCAAAGCGATAGCCTGAAAAGACCATCAGCGAGGAGCCGACCACCAGCATGGCGTCGGCGTTGTTAAGCGACGTGATGGCCGCGTCAACGCGTTCGCGCGGCACGTTCTCGCCAAAGAACACCACGTCCGGCTTGAGGATGCCGCCACAGTGCGGACAGGGCGGGACGTTGAAGGTGGAAAAATCCCGGCCATCCAGGTCGGCGTCGCCGTCCGGCGCATCGCCCGCATCAAGCAGGGCCCACGCGGGATTGAGTTCGACCAGCGCCTCCTGGAACACGTCGCGCGACAAGCGCACGGTGCAGTCCATGCAGCGTACTTCGTTCAGGCGGCCATGCAGGTCGATGACATCGCGGTGTCCCGCGGCCTGGTGCAAACCATCGACGTTCTGCGTGAGCAGGGTGGTCAGGCGGCCCTGTTGTTCCAGTCGCGCCAGTGCGTGATGGGTGCGGTTGGGCCGGGCGCGGCCAAAACGTCGCCAGCCCACCAGGCTGCGTGCCCAGTAACGCTGGCGCGTCGCCTTTTCGCCCATGAAGGCCTGGTAGGTCACCGGCTGCGGGCGTTTCCAGCCGCCATGGGCGTCGCGATAGTCGGGGATGCCCGAGTCGGTGCTGCATCCCGCGCCGGTCAGTACGAACAGCCGAGGATGTGCATCGATGAAATCGCGCAGGCGCGCGCGATCGAGCTCGATGTCACGCGCGGGCGTCACGAAGGATTCGTCGAGGGAGATATCAGGCTGCCGCACGGCTTTGGAGCTCCTCGATGGCGCCTGCAATGCCGAGTGGGCCATCCACCTGCACGACACGAGATGCATGGTCGACGAAGTCCGTGTCGGTTTCGTGCGCCCAGGTCACGTGATAGGGCATGTACACGCCCCAGCCACCCATATCCACCACGGGCGCAATGTCAGACCGCAGCGAATTGCCCACCATGGCGAAGCGGCTGGGCGACAGCTGGAACTCTTCCAGCACGTTGCGATAGGCGCGCTCGTCCTTCTCCGAGACGATCTCGATGCGATGGAACAGGTCGGCCAGTCCGCTGCTGGCTACCTTCTGCTCCTGGTGGAACAGGTCGCCCTTGGTAATGAGTACCACGCGGTGATGCTGCGCGACGGCTTCCACCGCCGCCCGAATGCCCGGCAAAAGATCCACCGGATGCGCCAGCACCTGCTTGCCCAGTTCGATGATGCGATGCAGATCGGTAGCGCTGATGCGCTGTCCGGTAATGTCGATCGCCGACTCGAGCATCGACAGCGTCATGCCTTTGGCGCCATAGCCGAACAGCTTGATGTTGCGGCGCTCGGTGGCGAGCAGGCGGTCATGCACGTGCACGTCCGCCAGATCGACGTAGGTGCCAACGATGCGTTCAAACTCACCATGTGCCGACTGGTAATACCCTTCGCTGTGCCACAGCGTGTCGTCACCGTCGAAACCTACCAGTTCAATCACGTTTTTCACCCGGTTGCCGTGCTGGCGCTGTTCGTCATATGGGGGCATTTTCCCAGAAAACAGCCGAGTACGGCGGCATCCACCGCGCGCTGAGACGTCGGCAGAATAGGCCTGGCGTGTCGACGTGCTGTGGATGGTTCGGTTCGAGGGTGATGTGATCGGCTCTGGCATCAACGCAGCACGCGGTGACCACCTCGCTGGGGTATGCCGGCCTGTTCGCCGACGACATCAGGTGGTCGCCATGCGCCGCCACCGTGGTGTACGGGACTCCACTCGGGCAGTGGTGCGGGTGGCGCAAGGTCGAATGCATGGAAATCGCCATCGGCGTAGACGATGCGGCCATCCATCACGGTGAGTGTTGCGGAGAGATGTGGAATGTCTTCGTCGGCAACGCCAAAATAATCGGCCGTGAGTATCGCGAAGTCGGCGAGCTGCCCGATGTCGAGCTGCCCTTTGCTGCCTTCCTCACCCGAGAACCAGGTATTGGCGCGGGTATGCAGTGCGAGTGCGGTTGCCCGGTCCAGCCGTTCTTCCGGAGCAAGGAAGGCGGTGCCGCCAAGCGTGCGTCCCGTCGTCAGCCAGTGCAGCGTCGACCACGGATCCATGCTGGCTTGCTCGCTTCCCGCCGAACCGATGCCGAGGCACACACCCGCGCCGAGCAGGTGGCGCAGCGGTGGCGTGTACGATGCGGCTGTCTCGCCGTATCGCTCCGCGAAGTACTCGCCCTGGTAGGCCATGTTCGGCTGCAGGCAGATGCCGCCGCCAAGAGCGACGATACGTTCGATGTTGCTCTGGCTGATCGTTTCCGCACCGTCGAAAAACCACGGCAGGGCACGCAAGGGAAGTTCACCATCGATGCGCTCGAAGATGTCGAGCACCGCGCCGATGGTTTCGTCATGCGTGGCCTGCAGGCGCCAGGGCCAGTTGCGTGCGACGAGCCGGCGGATGACGTCATCGAGCTCGGCCATCGCCTGTGCCGTGATATTTGCGGCGGGCTGACGGAAGTTCGCGTCGTCCCGAGCGGCGTGGACCAGCACAGCACCCGCACCATTGAAGCGGAATATCTCATCGCCATCACCGTAGCGATTGAGGGTGCACCAGTGCAGGTAATCGGCGACCTCCGCTCCTGGGGTCTGGGCAGCGAGGTGGTACGCCAGGCGGACGGTGAGCAGATGGTGCTGAGCCAGTTCCTCGACGGCGCGATAGTCGTCCGGATAGTGCAGGTCGGGGGCACCGGCATCGATCACGCTGGTGATGCCGAGTCGATTGAGCTCACGCATGTACTGACGCGTGCTATTGATGCGGTACTCGTGCGGAAGCACGGGCGCATGGGTGAGTACGTCGCGGAACACATCGGTGGACGGAGCGGCGATAAACAGCCCGGTCGGCTGGCCCGCGTCGTCCCATTCGATATGGCCGCCGACGGGATCGGGCGTCTGCGCGTCGTAGCCGCAGGCGGCGAGGGCGGCGGCGTTGAGCAGGACGCGATCGCGCAGGTGCTGAATGTAGACCGGCGTGGACGGCGCGATATGGTTCAACTCCGCCAGTGTCGGCAAGCGCCGCTCGGCGAACTGCTGCTCGCAGAAGCCGCCGATCACGCGAACCCATTGTGGCGAAGGCGTGCGTTGTACCTGTGCAGCCAGAACGGCCAGCGCCTCATCCAGCGTCGGGATGCCGTCCCAGCGCAATTGCTGGTTGTAGTCCAGCCCGGTGGCGATGAAGTGCTGCCCGGCGTCGATCAGTCCGGGAATGACGCGGCGTTTCCCCGCATCGATGACGACCGTCGCAGGGCCGGCCAGTGAGCGGATCTGTCCGTTCGTACCCACGGCGACGATGCGCCGGCCGCTGACCGCCAGCGCCTCCACCTCGGGGCGATGAGCGACGCCGGTGTGGATTTTCGCATTGTGGACGACGAGTGTCGGATACACGGTCATGGATGTTGCCTTGACGACAAGCGATCCCTGCAGCCAGATGTACGGCCTGCGGCGTCTATCTTTCGTGACTGCGCTTCCGGGGCGTCAAGCGCTCCGGTCAATGGCCCCGGGTGTGGCGAGGGGTAGATTGCGGCATTGCTGCCATCCGCCGGCGCGGCCAGCGAAGGCATGTGCATATGCACAATGGTCATTTCCCGCGACGACAGCGAATGGACAGCATGACGCTTACTCGTTGGGAGGCGAGACCATGCCCCGATCCGTGCCCGCACATACCGTTCCTGTCGTTCGCCGCTGGCTCGCTGTTTGCGTGCTGCTGTGCGCGTGGCCGGTGTGTTGCCTGGCGGACGACTATGACTTCTACGGCAACTGGCCCACGCACATAACGGCGGCAGACGGTACGGACGTCGGTCTGGCGGTGCTGTACCAATACGACATCAACCGGTTCTCCAACGACGGCGGCAGGCTAGAGGACGCCAGCACCAACCGGCGCCGCTACCTCGGTTTGTATGCACGCAAACCCGGTCTTTACGACGCCATCGCCCAGTACGACTTCCAGGCGAAGCAATGGGCTGATGCCTTCGTGCGCCTGCGCAGCACCGGCGTGATCGGCGAGGACGTGGGCAACGTCCGCTTCGGCTATTCCAAGACGCCGGTAGGATTCGAAGGCGTCACCAGCACGTCCGCCACCACCTTCATCGAAACCGCACTGCCGACGCAGGCCGTGTGGGAGGGGCGGCGCGCGGGTATCGACTGGGCGCTGGTGCGGCCGCACTTCATCATCAACGTGGGTGACTACTTCTGGCGCAAGGACCTGGACGGCAACAATCCAGGCCGAACCTGGGCCGCACGTGCGGCGTGGATGCCGCTCAACGTGCCTGGCCATGTGCTGCATTTGGGGGTGTCGGCATCACGGGAAAAGCTGGATTGGGCTGATGAAGGCTCGGTGCCACCCTCAGCCCGGCTGCGTGCACGACCGGAAGACGGCCTGTCTCCGGTCCGTCTGGTGGATTCGGGCAATCTGGCCTACAGCAAGAGCGTGAGCCGTCAGGGTTTCGAATCGCTATGGATCGACGGGCCATGGTCGTTGCAGGGCGAGTACCTGCAGGCAAAGGTGACGCGCTACAAAGGCAAACCGGACTACGACGTGAGCGGCTTCTATCTGTTCACCACGTGGACGCTGACGGGCGAATCCCGTGCCTATAGCGATGGCAACGTCGCGGACCGCCGCTACAACGGTCGCGACCTGCAGGCTGTGCGCCCCGCCCATGCCTGGGGCGCGGTGGAGCTGGCTGTGCGCTACAGCGAGCTGGATCTCAATGACGGCGCCATCACTGGCGGCAAGGAGCATGACTGGACGGTGGGCGCCAACTGGTATCTGGGCGAGCACCTGAAGTTCCAGGCGAACTACGTCTGGGCTTTCAGCGACAAGGGCAGACTACGGGTGGATCCACACATCTTCGAAATGCGCGCGCAGGTGTACTTCTGATGCTGAAGGTTGCCGGTACCCGTGTGCGGATGCCGGCAACCGTTGCTCAGTGCAGGCCGACTGTGTCGTGCGTTGCGTCGAAGATCTTCTGTGTGTCGTAGCCGATACCGTTCTTGAACACGTAGGGTAGGTGTTCGATGTCGGCCGTGTTCTTCGACGGGTCGCCGTTGATCATCACGATGTCGGCGCGCTTGCCAATGGCCAGCGTGCCCACGTCGGCGTCACGGCCGAGGTACTTCGCGCCGTTGTACGTGGCGACCCTCACCGCCTGCTCGAACCCGAAGCCGGCTTCCACCAGCAGTTCGATTTCGCGCTTGGACGAGTAGCCCGGCACGACGCCGCCGTAGCCGGTCG
>JGI25163J39215_1000615_pt1 | contig 9821 bp, 7 predicted proteins | sample AraplaCL_Cvi_mLB_FD_39215 | JGI IMG/M metagenome (IMG submission 39215)
CAGCCTCGCCAGTTGCTGGAAAACCCCCGCCGGCGTCGTGGCGGGGGCCCATGAGCCGGCTACCGTGCTGACCGACCCGGAGGCATGGCCGCGCGTCGACGATCTGGTGCAATGGATGATGGCCATGGATGCGCAGAGCTACCTGCCGGACGACATCCTGGTGAAGGTCGATCGTTCCGCCATGGCCAACAGCCTGGAGACGCGCGTGCCCATGCTGGACCATCGCGTCGTCGAGTTTGCGCTGCGCATGCCGTTGCACCTGAAGATACGCGATGGACAGGGCAAATGGATCCTGCGACAGGTGCTGGATCGATACGTTCCAAGGGAACTGATCGAGCGACCGAAGATGGGCTTCGCCCTGCCGACGGATCATTGGTTGCGTGGTCCGCTGCGCGAGTGGGCCGAGGCGCTGTTGAATGAAAACCGGCTGCGGAACGAAGGGTTCTTCGATCCCGCACCCATCCGCAAGAAGTGGCAAGAGCACCTGAGCGGCCGGAGGAACTGGCAGCGACAACTGTGGACCGTGCTCATGTTCCAGGGATGGCTGGAGGAAAACCAGGGGGCATCGTGACGGCGGCAAGTCATTCTCATAGCGTCATCCATGGCTTGCCACCGCCTTCCACTGCACGCCGGGAGGCGTGCATGAGGTGCACCCATGAAAGCCATACTCTTCGCCAATACCGACTGGTATCTCTACAACTTTCGCCGGACATTGGCTCTATCCCTCCAACGGGCCGGCTATGACGTACTGTTGATCTCGCCCGACGGGCCCTACGGCGAGAAGCTCCGCCGCCTTGGCTTGCGCTGGGAACCGTTGCCGATGGAGCGGCGCAGTCTCAATGTGTTTCGCGAGGCGGCGTTGCTGCTGCATCTGGTGCGACTGTTTCGCCGCGAACAGCCCGCGGTAGTTCACGGGTTCACCATCAAGAGCGCGGTATATGGCTCGCTGGCCGCGAAGATGGCGGGCATTCCTGCGCGCATCAACGCCGTGGCTGGCATGGGCTACGTCTTCACCAGCGATCAGCTGAAGGCGCGGTTGCTGCGCCCGGTGGTGCGTGGCTTGTTGCGCCTCGCGCTGGGAGGGGAGCAGGGGCGGCTGATCCTGCAGAACTCGGATGACGTGAAGTTGTTTCGGCGCGCGGAGCTCGTCGATCCATCGCATATACGCTTGATCAGGGGCTCGGGCGTGGATTGCGCGAAGTTCGCGTCAGCCTCCCCCGGGAAGAGCCTCGATGGCCGCACGCGCATTCTCCTGGCAAGCCGCATGCTTTGGGACAAGGGCGTTGGCGAGTACATCGCCGCGTTGCGGAAATTGCGCGCGAAGGGCTACGCGGTGCACCCGATGCTGGCGGGTACACCCGATCCCGGCAACCCGGCCGCTATCCCCGAGCAAACTCTGCGTGGATGGGTAGAGGAAGGGCTCGTGACCTGGCTGGGGCACGTCGACGACATGGTTGCCTTGTTGGGTGCGGTCGACATCGTCGTGCTACCGAGCTATCGCGAAGGTCTGCCGAGAACCCTGGTCGAGGCGGCCGCCTGTGGTCTTCCGTTGATCACTGCCGACGTCCCGGGTTGCCGCGAGGTGGTGTCTGACGGTATCGACGGCCTGCTCGTTCCGGTGAGGAACAGCGATGCCATCGCGCAGGCCATCCAGACGCTGCTCGAAGACCCTGCGCTGGCGCGCCAGTTGGGGGAGGCCGCACGCGCCAAGGCCCGGAACTATTTCGACGAACGCATCGTGATCGAGCGCACGCTGGGCGTCTACGAGGAACTGTGCGGGCCAGGCCAGAAGGAAACGATAAGGCGCTACGGCTGATCGCCAGACGCACGTTTACCTGGAGGCGAAGAGCCATGCACCGACACCTCCACCATTGAAACACCTTGACGACTTCTCATCCTGCAACGGGTTGCCGACCCCAACACCAAGGGAGCGCTGAACATGTCGCCTTCATCTCAGGTAGTGAACGTATTGGATTTCATCCCGAAGCCAGAGCACGGGGCCATTCGTGACGGGCGAAGTACCTACGATTGCACGAGGAACATCCAGTCGGCCATTGATGCGGGGTCGCGCGTATACATTCCTTCGGGGATCTATCCGGTTACGCAGCTGAACCTGAAATCGAATTTCGAGATGTATGGCGATGGCGAGTCGACCGAGCTACGGGCGCTCGATCAGTCGCTGGCGTGCGAGTTCATGGTGGTCACCTATATCAGGGATGGCGGTACGAGTAATCCGGCGCAGAACATGCGGAACATCCATCTCCACGACTTCAAGCTCAATGGGCGCGTCGACGAATTCGGCTATTCGCAGTACTACTATTTGCTGGCAGTCAATGCGACCTCGGACCTTACCGTCGAACGCGTAGTGTTTCGGGGTTTTCGTGGTGACGGCATGTATGTCGGTTCCGGTACCCTGAAGTCGACGGAACGCCACAACGAGCACGTCCTCATACGTGGCTGCACGTTCGACGGCGTGGTGAAGGACAACCGGAACGGCCTGTCCATCATCGACTGCGATCATCTCATCGTTGATGGTTGCGTCTTCAAGAACATCGGCAACGCTCAGTTGTCGCATTCGGTGGGTGGCATCGACTTCGAGCCGGATCATGACTGGAGCGTTTACCGAAACGTGCTCATCACCCGTTGCAAGTTCATCGACATCAGCACGACCAATACCGCAGGCATCACGTTCTTCAACGGTCATCAGAAGAGCGGGAATATCCACGACTGGATGGTGACGAATTGCGAGTTCGAGAATTGCTACTGGGGCATCGATACGTCGGCGAAGCCCAAGACGATCGACAGTGAGCCGGACTATCTCACAGTGATCAACTGTCGTTTCACGAACTCGGTGCGATGGGACATATCCGTTGGTGGCCTGAGTCTGGTGCAGGTCAGTGGCTGCATATTCGAGCGTGCGCCGGGCTCGGGGCCCGGCGGCGATGCGATACGCCTCGGCGCCATTGCCTCGAAGACCAGCCGAAACGCCATCAAGCCAGTCATCACCGGCAATCAGTTCACTGGCATCCGGCCGCAGATGGGAGCCATTGGCGTGCTCGGGACCATGGGATTGGTGTGCGCAGGCAACACATTCGTCGACATCTATGGGTCCTGTATCAATTTCTCCCAGGACGATTCACCGGACGACAAGCGAAAGATCGAGCAGATCATCATTTCGGGCAATATCGCCCGCCTGAGTTCGACCGCCCTGGCCAAGGCCGTGCCCATGTCGTTCATGAGCACGAGCGTGCAGATGCGTATTACGAAGGGAGAGCTATCCCTCGACCGATCTTTCGAGTACAGCAACAGCGTCGAAGGCGGCGTCAGGAAGATCGCCAACGGAGCTGTCATCAAGTTCATGGGGGCCTGATCGCCCGCGTCGCGAAGAAAAGGGGGCGGATGTCCGCCCCTTGTTTTACCGCATGATCGCCTGGAGTTCCGCCTGACACGACGGTCTATTGTCGGCCAGCGGCCATCGACGTTCGCGCGCTGCTTTCCCGTGCACCGCCTGCGGTGGCTCGCATCGCCTTGGCGGCGCTCTTGAGTGGAGTGACCTCGGCACCCTTGCCTTGGGCCGCTTCCTGCTTGAACCATACGAGGGTTGCGGCGAGACCGTAGGTGAACATGATGACGATGAACGCGGCCAGGTGCACGCCCGACGACGACGTCAGATGTTTGAGGATCGACCCAACAACCGCGAAGGACGCTGCGATGACAATAAGAACGAACAGCGTGGCGCGATGGCCAAGGCCTGCTCGCAAGAGTATGTGATGGATGTGTCCGCGATCGGGCTTGAACGGCGACTTGCCCTGGCTCATCCGGCGGCACATGACGACCAGCGTATCGGAGACGGGCAGGCCAACACACCACAACACGTCGACGGGTGAGAGGTGGGCGTCTGGCGTCTGGCTCATGTGGATCAGCGTCCATGCGAGCAGATAGCCGATGAGCATGCTTCCGGCGTCTCCGAGGAATATCTTGTTGCCGATGATGCCGAGGTTCGCCATGAGGTAAGGCACCGAGGCCGTGCCCAGCAGGATGAGCAGTATGAGGGAGCTGCGCAACGCCCCTGTGCCGGAGTACATGGCGATGGCCGCGATGGAGACCAGTTCCAGGCTTCCGGCGAGCCCGTCGATGCCGTCCATCATGTTGAACGCATTCACCAGTCCGATGATGGCGATGATCGTCACCGGTGGTCCAAGCCACTCGAGGTTGATCTCGTGACCGAACAGGTTGCCGAGCGTGTGGATGTAGACGCCTGAGATCGCGATGACCGTAATGACAGAGGCCGCCTGAATGAGCAGGCGACCACGTACGCTCAAGTCAAAGCGATCATCCAGTGCACCAATCAAGGTGAGGAGGAACGCTGTGCTGATGATCGATTTTTCGAACCAGTGGAACTGCCCGTAGCAGGCAGCACCTACGGTGACGCCCATGAAGATGGCGAGTCCGCCCACCAGTGGCACTTTTCCGATGTGTTGTTTGCGCTTGTTCGGATGATCTACCAACCCGAACAGGATGGCGTAGCGACGTAGCACCACGATAGCAATCGCCGACGTGCAAGTGGCAAGCAGACAATCGACGAGAATACGAGGCTCCTGCACGGCATTCCCTCCGCAGGTGTTGCATGAGCCCCCTGATTGATACGACCTCGCCCGAGTCTGTTCAGGCGGTGAATGAGGTCGCTTGTTGCTTCCTGATGGACGCGGCCGGCATGAAATGCACAAGGCCCTTCATGCGGCCGGTAACGGTGGAGCGCACGGTCTTCGCTCACCTCCGAAAACTAGCATCAGTTGATGAAGTTTTTTTTGCGTAGCGATGGGTTCATTCAGCGAAGGGTTGTTCATGTAGGTGATACGTCAGCGTGAGACGTCTTCGCCGTCGGTGATTGATGCAGGCCATCTCAGGCGAGCGCGAGTGTGTTGCTGCCTGGCGCGTAGCGATCGACATGGATGGGACTCCTCAATGTGTCGCGCTGTAGTTCGCCGCAGCCGCACTGGTTACGATAGAGGCCGAAGGCAGGAGCTGGCTGATGACGCGGTTCCAACGCGTGATGCCGGCGGCGCCGACGAACACCACGTCGCCGGGGCGAACCATGAACTGATCGCCGAGGGCAAAGGCCGTCGGTGAGCGCGCATCGAGCTGAAATACCTTGGGTGGTGTGTTCTCCAGGTTCTTTGCGCCGCGAATGACGTAAACCTCTTTGCCGCTTGCTGTGGCCGGATTGAGCCCGCCAGCGCGCCCGAGTGCCTGCGTCAGCGAGAGACTGGCGACCGTGCGGAAGCCTACGGGAGCGGGGCGCAATACCTCGCCCATCACGTACACCTCTTTGCTGTCGTTATAGGGAAGGAACAGGCGATCGCCCGGCTTCAGATAGATATCGTTGGGGATGTTCGGCAAGTTGCCGAAGCTTGCAAGGTCGATGTGATAGTCATGCCCGTCACGAGTGAGTATGAGGTCGGACAGGTTTGCCTGGTCGGGATTGACGGTGGCGTAGCCCATGGCCTGGCCCAGCGTCAGCGGAACCGCGGTGATCGTCTGTGGGTCCGTCTTCATGAAAGCGCCCTGGAACAAGACGTGCTGGCTGTTGAAGCCAACGACATTGACGTCCACCTGGGGCTTTTCGATGTACTTGGCGAGCTTCGCGGTGATGTTCTGGCGAAGTTCCTCGATGGTCATGCCGGAGACCTTCGTTGCTCCCAGATACGGGTAGAACAGCGTTCCGTCAGAGCGTACGAGTCGTCCGTTGGCTGCCGTCTGTTGCTGCACACCGGCGGGGGAGGTCAGTTCCGGGTGATCCCAGACGGTGATGTAGAGCTGGTCGCCGGGACCGATGCGATAGGGTTCTGGCTTGTAGTCCAGCAACGCCTGGGGAACCGCAGCATTCAACGTAGCTGGTTGATTCGTTGAAAGAAGCTGAGGAGTGATGTCGACGAGCTCGATCTGGCTGCTGTCCTTTGGTGTTCCGCGAACCACCCCATCGTTGGACATGCGTTGTCCGGGGGCCATGACACATCCACTGACGAGCAAGACATTCACCAGGATCGGCAAGGCGAATTTGGTTTTCACGGTCTGCGAACTCCTCTTTGAGAAGGTAAGCCGCGGGCGCATCCATTCGTCGAAAAGGCGAATGAATGGACCACTTGGTCACAAGTCCGTTGTGCTTTTTGTGCCTGACAGCCGCTTCGATCGGTGACGATCGAGAGATCCGATCGGTTCGCGATCGAGCCTCCTTGTGCTGCCTGTGCGCAGTGTCCCTGCGTTAGCAACATGAAAAAATGAGTGTTGAGAAATGCCACACTTTGCGTGAACAGTTGCTCAACCAAGCATTGATGAAGCTGAACATCGGGCACATACGTTTGCGTGGATAGCTACGGTTCATCCCGATGACGATGGCGTCATCGGCACAATGAATATGTGTGAAATGCAATCACGCATGGTGTGCTCCGTTGCGTCTCGTGTCGGCGATGCTGTTCTCCCGCTGTCGATGATCTTTCGCCATGGCAAGCGGTGACGAGTGATGCGGCTGAGTCATCCCGTGCCTTAGCCATTTTCATGCCAATGCCGGGGCATGCCGCCACCGGCGATCGTGCGTGATGGGCGAGGAGAGCACATGAAGATACTTGTCTGCGGCGGTGCGGGTTATATCGGCAGCCACACCTGCGTAAAGCTTCTTGAGCAGGGCCACGACGTCGTCATCTTCGACAGCCTTGTGAACAGTTCGATGCGTGCTGTGCAGGGCATCAATGAGTTGAGTGGCGTCAGCGCGCGTTTCGTACATGGCGACGTACGCGACCTGGCGGCACTGGAAGCGATATTGGCCGAGGGTGTTGATGCGGTTGTTCACTTCGCCGGATTGAAGGCGTTGGCCGAAAGCTTCAACCAGCCACTGGTCTATTTCGACAACAACATTGTCGGCACCATCACGCTTCTGAAAGCGATGCAATCGGCAGGCGTGAGGAATCTGGTGTTCAGTTCTTCGGCGACCGTCTATGGCGATCCCGAATATGTACCGATTACCGAGGATGCCGTGCTGAAGGCAGGTAATCCTTACGGGCGAACCAAGTTGGTCATGGAGCAACTGATCAGGGAGCTGTGTGAAGCCGATCCCGGGTTCAGCGCGATATTGCTGCGCTACTTCAATCCCGCCGGTGCACACCCGAGTGGACACATCGGCGAGGACGCCAGCGGCACGCCAAGCAATCTCGTGCCCTACGTGGCACAGGTCGCTGCGGGCCTGCACGATCATCTCAGCATATTTGGCCATGACTACCCGACGCATGACGGTACCGGCGTGCGTGACTACATCCACGTCATGGATCTGGCCGAGGCACATGTGAAAGCCCTGGAGCGGATGCATCAGGGCGGTTGTATCGCCATGAATCTCGGCACCGGCAAGGGCTATAGCGTGCTCGACGTGGTGGAGGCCTTCGAGCGAGCTTCCGGTCGTGAGGTGCCTTACCAGTTTGTGGCGCGTCGCGAAGGCGATGTGGCAGAGGCGTGGGCCGATCCGTCGCTTGCCGAAAAGACCTTGGGTTGGCGCGCGAAATTCGGATTGTCGCGCATGTGTGAGGACGCCTGGCGCTGGCAGTCCCGGCATCCGCATGGGTTTCGAGATTGACGAGCGCTGCGCGCTGTTGGCGTCGTACCATCGGCGACGACTCGTATCCCGCAGCCGTTGCAGGACTTGGGTTCACTTGGAATGGGGTGCTGCTGCTGTGGTGTCCGTATTGGCGTTGCCATGGCCGGTCTGGGTCATGACATCTGGGCCGAACACACGGAGATCCGGGCGATTGGCGTAACCGAGGTAGCTCAGTCCGAACCACTGTTCCAGGCTTCGCAGCGTCGAGTAGTGGTTGTAAGGCCTGTTGGACACGGTGCCGGGCTTGATCGCAGGCGAGAGGAGCACCGCGCCGATCCTGCCGCCGCCAGGACCATAGCGTCCGGGTGGTGGTCCTGCGGGAAGCGGAAGTTCGCCGCAGCATGCATGGGCGTCGATGCCTTCATCGAACGTCACGATGATCAGGCCGTCCTTCTGGAACGCCGGTGACTTCATGATGCGTGGAATCCACGCCTTGAGAAATGCGTCGGCAGAGACCAGGCCGCCTTGCTCGCCGTTGAGGCACGGCGCATCGTGGCCGTCGTGGCAAAGGTCGGGGGTGATGAAGGAGAAGTTGGGTGTGGTGCGCGTCTGCTCGAGATCGACGACGAGGTTCTTCAGCGGCACGACATGTTCGCCGCAATAGGCCTGATCATCGATGATCGAGTGAAAGTAGATGAAAGGATTGTGCCTGCCCGAATAGCGGTCTGCGATGGACTCACGGTTAGTGTCGTCGTGGGCGCCGATGGCAACGTGACCACACGTGGCCGGCTCGCGCGATGGCGTGCTGCCCATGCCTTCCATGTATCCCTTCCATGAGAGGCCTGCCTCTTGCAGTTGGTTGGAAATGGTTTTGACGGACGCCGGGTAAACACAGCCCTGTCCGGCAAGTTGTCCGTTGGCGTCCACCGGGACGCCGCTGGGGCTGAACTCCGTGAAGTCAGGGCAATCCTGTTGCGTCGATGGGTTGGGCGCCTGTCCGCTGATAAGGGCGACGTAATTGCCAAGGCTGTTGTGGCCTATGCTGTAGTACTGCGTCAGCAGGGCACCCTGGCGCGGGAGCTCATGCGCAAGGTAGGGCGCGACCGTGTGGGGCCCGAAGGTGATGTCGTAGGCCTCGTTCTCCAGCAGGATGAGGAAGACATGACGCACCGGCGCTGGTGCGTTGGCGGCCAAGGAAGGGAGGGGCAACGCTGCCCACAACGCGCCGACGAGGCCAAGCAGCCAGGCGGCCACCCGTTGCCGGCATCGGGACATGCCCATCCGTCGAAGCATGATCATCGAGTCATCTCGCAAGCCAGGGCGGCAAGAGCCGCATGTCGATTCGCACGCTGGCGGTCGCAGCGAATCCGCAGCGGCGGTCAGAGGCGCTGGTCATGCCAGCGCGATCCTGGACGTTGTTACCGCAGCAAGCCTGACGGCGCTGTTAATCGCCAGCACGCGTCTCAACCCTCGATGTGATGCGGGGTCGTCGCCCCGTGTGTTCGCTAAACCCGCCGCAGCGTGTTCATCCACGATTGGATTCTTGCGGCGACGGCTTTCGGCGTACGCTTGGCAGATCCAACGCCAGGAGGGTCGAACCATGTTCCACCGCACCTGCAAGCCGCTTGTCCTGCTTTCCTCGCTGTTATTGTTTGCTGCCGCTGTGTGTGCCACTGAGACAGCGCCAGCCGCCCAGGAGATGTCATTGCAACAGGCTGCCAACGGCACCTGGCGTTCGGACGTCAACAAGGCGCGTGACGTCTACAGGCATCCCGTGGAAACGCTGCAATTCTTCGGCATACAGCCGGGCATGACGGTGATTGAACTGTCGCCCGGCGGTGGCTGGTACACCGAGATACTTGCTCCCTATCTCGCTGCGCACGGCACGCTGATTGAAGCTGCGCCGCCCAAGGCCGAAAAGTTCAAAGCGAAGCTCAAGAGCAATCCCGCGGTGTTCGGTCACATTGCCAAGGTCATTCCGTTTGCGCCACTGGATCAAGTGAATCTTGGTCCCGCTCAATCGGTCGATATGGTGCTGACGTTTCGCAACACGCACGACTGGCTGATCAATAGTCCGGATACCTTGGCGGCGGTGTTCAAGTCCGCCTTCGACGTGCTGAAGCCCGGCGGCATTCTTGGCATCGAGGAGCATCGTGCGCGGCCGTTTGTCGAAGGGCAGGCCTCCGCGGCCGCGCTGCACCGGATTTCCGAGGACTTCATGATCTCGCAGGCGGTCAAG
>JGI25163J39215_1000636_pt1 | contig 9522 bp, 10 predicted proteins | sample AraplaCL_Cvi_mLB_FD_39215 | JGI IMG/M metagenome (IMG submission 39215)
CAGGGCATGCACCAGGTACAGCAGGGGGGCAAGGAACATGAAGGCGAATTCGATCGGCTCGGTGACCCCGGTCAGGAACGAGGTCAGGGCCATCGACAGGAAGATCCCGCCCATGACTTTGCGGCGTTCCGGCAGGGCGTTGCGGTACATCGCCAGGCAGGCGGCAGGCAGGCCGAAGATCATCATCGGGAACATCCCGGTCATGAACTGGCCGCCCTTCGGGTCGCCGGCAAAATAGCGTGCCAGGTCGCCGGTGACGATGGCGCCGGTGGTCGGGTCGGTGAAGCTGCCGAAGATGAACCACGCCATGTTGTTGAGGATGTGGTGCAGGCCGGTGACGATCAGCAAGCGGTTGAACACGCCGAAGACGAAGCACCGATGCTGCCGCTTTCCAGCAACAATGCTCCGAAGCTGTTGATGCCGTGCTGGATCGGTGGCCAGATCAAACCGAAGATCACGCCCAGGCCAACGGCGCTGAACCCGGTGGCAATCGGCACGAAGCGCCGGCCGCCGAAGAACGCCAGGTATTCCGGCAGCTTGATGTCCTTGAAGCGGTTGTACAGCGCGCCGGCCATCAAGCCGCTGATGATCCCGGCGAGCATGCCCATGTTGATGCTCGCATCCAGCACCTTGAGCGTCGAGACCATCACCAGGTAACCAATCGCCCCGGCCAGCCCGGCGGTGCCGTTGTTGTCCCGGGCGAACCCGACTGCGATGCCGATGGCGAAGATCAGCGCCAGGTTGGCGAAAATCACTTGCCCAGCGTCGTGGATGATCGCGATGTTCAAAAGGTCGGTGTCACCCAGACGCAGCAACAGGCCGGCAATCGGCAGGATCGCGATGGGCAGCATCAGCGCCCGTCCAAGGCGCTGCAAGCCTTCGATGAAGAGTTGGTACATGGCGTATCTCCCTGTGTTCTTGTTGTTTTCAGCTCAGAGGCCAATGTTGATGACAGGCGTGACGCACCGCTGTGGCGCTGCTCAGGTTGAGCAGGGTGGCGCTGAAGCGCTGGCAGTCGGCGGCGTCCAGTTGGCGGACGCGTTCCTTGATTTCACCGACTTGCGGCGGGCTGACGGACAGCTCGCGGATACCCAGGCCAATCAGCACCGGGGTCGCCAGCGGATCGGAGGCCAGAGCGCCGCAAACGCCGACCCAACGCTGATGCTTGGCGGCACCGATGCAGGTCTGGGCGATCAGCCGCAGCAGCGCCGGGTGCAGGGCATCGACCCGTGCAGCGAGACCGGCATGGTCGCGGTCCATGGCCAGGGTGTATTGGGACAGGTCGTTGGTGCCGATGGACAGGAAGTCCGCGTGTTCCGCCAATTGCTCGGCGAGCAGCGCCGCAGCCGGGACTTCGATCATCACCCCCAGCTCAGGACGCTGCGTGAGCGCAAGCTCGGCGCACAAGGCATCGAGGCGTTGGCGGATGTACAGTAATTCGTCGACCTCGCTGACCATCGGCAGCAAAATCCGGCAGCGCTGCAACGGGCTGACTTGCAGCAGCGCGCGCAATTGTTGGTCGAGCAGTTCCGGGCGTACCTGGGCCATGCGGATGCCGCGCAGGCCGAGCACCGGGTTGGCTTCGGCCGGCAGCGGCAGGTAGTCGAGTTGTTTGTCGCCACCGACGTCGATGGTGCGGATGATCACTGACTTGTCGCCCATGGCATCCAGCACCGCTTGATAGGCCTGGCGCTGTTCCTGTTCATCCGGCGCGGTCTGGCGATCGACGAACAGAAACTCGGTGCGTAGCAGGCCAACGCCATCGGCGCCGCCTTTCAACGCATCAGCCGCCTCATTGCTGGAGGCCACGTTGGCCGCGACTTCGATCCGCAGGCCATCACGGGTGTGTGCCGGGTTGTGGGCTTGCGCTTGTTGGCGTTCGCGGCGTTGTAGATGTTCACGCTGGGCCTGGGCGACTTGCTCCAGGCGTTGGCTGTCGGGCGTCAGCTCCAGGCGTCCGCCGTCGGCATCCAGCACCACCGACTGGCCTTGCGGTTGCTGGAGCAGTGAGGCGCTGAGGGCAACCAGGCACGGCAGGCCTTTGCCACGGGCAAGAATTGCCACATGGGAGGTCGCGCCACCTTCGGCCATGCACAGCCCGGCGACGCCTTGCTGGCTCAGTTGCAGCAAATCGGAAGGGGTCAGTTCATGCGCGGCGACGATAGCGCCGGCCGGCACGTCGTAGTGCCAGTCCTGACCGAGCAAGGCGCGCAGCACCCGTTGCTTGAGGTCGCGCAGGTCGTTGGCGCGTTCGGCCAGCAGTGGGTTGCCGAGCTGTTGCAACACCTCGCATTGCACCTCGATCGACTGGCTCCAGGCGTGGGTGGCGGCGCTGCCCTGATCGATCGACTGGATGGCCGCTTCCAGCAGCGCCGGATCTTCGAGCAGCGCCAGGTGGGCGGCGAAAATCTGTTCCTCTTCGGTGTGTTTGTGCTTTTTGGCGTGGGACAGGGTTTCGCGGATTTCGCTGCGAACCAGCTCCAGCGCACGGTCGAGGGCTTGCAGTTGTTCTTCGGCGTTATGCTTGCCGGTGTCTTCCGGCAGGTGGATGGCGGCCAGTTGGAATAGCGGGCCGCCGACCAGGCCCGGCGCAGCACAGACACCATTGAGTACGCCGGCTTCGGTGGGGCGGGTGCGTTGGGCAATTGGTGTCGGTGCGGCCGCGTGGCTGTCGTCGTTGACCGCGGTGGACAAGGCGTTCAACAACGCTTGCAGCGCCGCCTTGGCGTCCGCGCCCTTGCAACTGACTTGAACCTCGTCCTGCTCGCCAATCCCCAGGCCCATCAGCCCGATCAGGCTGTCGCACGACGCCGATTTACCGGCGAAATGCAGCTGCGATTTGCTGTTGAACAGGTGCGCGGTCTGGCGGATCAGCGCTGCTGGCCGTGCATGCAGGCCGCCGCGATGGATGATGCGAATGTGCCCGTGAACCTCGGCACCTGAGCTGTCCGCCTCGGCCTGTGCGCTGTGGGTGGTTCTTGGCACGATGTGCAGCAACGGCTCGCCGACCTTGACCGATTTGAGGGTGATCGGCAGCACCTGAAAGTCTTCGCTGTTGGTCAGGATCAACAGACTGATCAGGCTTGTGCAGCCTTGCGCGACCTGGTCCAGATCAAAGCGCAGCAGTGCCTGGCCATTGCTGACGCGGGTGCCTTCCTTGACCAGCATCGAGAACCCTTCGCCCTGCAACTCGACAGTGTCCAGCCCCAAATGCAGCAGCAGCTCGGCGCCGTTGTCGGCGCGCAGGGTCACGGCATGGCCGGTGCGGGCGACATGCACCACCACCCCGGCACACGGTGCGTGCAGGGTGTTGTTCAGCGGGTCGATGGCGATCCCGTCGCCCATGGCGCCGCTGGCGAACACCGGGTCCGGAACCTTGGCGAGTGTGAGCACCGGGCCGCTGAGCGGGGCGCTGAGGGTCAGGTCTTTATTGTTGTTATGCATGGCGCGGTACTCGATTCGGGCGTGTTAGTGGGTGCGGGTCACTTTGCTCAAGTGACGCGGCTGGTCCGGGTCCATGCCACGGGCGACCGCGAGGCCGGCCGCCATGACGTAAAAGCTCTGGATGGCGAGAATCGGGTCCAGCGCCGGGTGCTCGGCGCGGCTTAGCGTCAGGTCGCGTTCGCTGACGTCATCCGGGGCGGCCAGCAACACGCGGGCACCGCGTTGACGCATCTCGGCGGCGAGGCTCAGCAAGCCAGCCTGTTCGGCGCCGCGCGGGGCGAACACCAGCAGGGGGTAGTTGTCGTCGATCAGTGCCATTGGCCCGTGTTTGACTTCGGCGCTGCTGAAGGCTTCGGCCTGGATCGCCGAGGTTTCCTTGAGTTTCAGTGCTGCTTCCTGGGCGATGGCAAACCCTGCGCCACGACCAATCACCATCAAGCGTTGGCAGTCACGCAGTACGTCGACCGCCAGGCTCCAGTCCTGCGTGGCGGCGTCGCGCAATCCTTCTGGCAACGCGAGGCCGGCTTGCAGCAATTCGGCATCCTGTTTCCAGTGGGCGATCAGCCGCGCGCTGGCGCTGAGGGTGGCGATGAAACTCTTGGTCGCGGCGACGCTGCTTTCGGTACCGGCGCACAGCGGCAGGCTGAATTCACAGGCGGCCTCCAGTGGCGAGTTCTCGGCATTGACCATCGAAATGCTCAGGGCGCCCCGTTTGCGCAGCAGACGCAGGCTGTTGATCAGATCCGGACTTTGCCCGGACTGCGAGAACGCGAATACCGCCTGACCGCTGACCTTCAGCGGCGCTTGCTGCATGGTCACCACCGACATCGGCAGCGATGCCACCGGAATACCCACGTGCTGCATGGTCAGGTAGGCGAAGTAGCTGGCGGCGTGATCGGAACTGCCGCGTGCAACCGTCATCGCCACTTGCGGCGGCTGACGGTTCAAGCGCCCGGCGATCTCGATCATCTGCGGATCCAGTTGCTGCAACTGAGCGTCGACCGCCTTGTACGAGGACAGCGCCTCTTCAAGCATTTTTGAAGTCAATGTCTTCTCCTTCGACCATTACGGCGGTCAGTGTGAGTGAGCGATCCAGACGCACGCAGTCAGCCCAGGCGCCGGGTTGCAGGCGGCCGCGCTCCTGGATGCCAAGATAATCGGCGGGGAATTGCGACAGCCGTTGCGAGGCCTCGGCCAGTGGCAGGCCGATCTTCACCAGGTTGCGCAGCGCCTGATCCATGGTCAGGGTGCTGCCGGCCAGCGTGCCGTCGGGCAGGCGCACGCCGCCCAGGCATTTGGTCACGGTGTGGCTGCCAAGCTTGTATTCGCCGTCCGGCATGCCGGCGGCGGCGGTGGAATCGGTGACGCAATACAGGCACGGGATCGAGCGCAGGGCTACGCGGATGGCGCCGGGATGCACGTGCAGCAGGTCGGGAATCAGCTCGGCGTATTTGGCGTGGGCCAGTGCCGCGCCGACGATTCCCGGTTCGCGGTGATGCAGCGGGCTCATGGCGTTATAAAGGTGGGTGAAACTGCTGGCGCCGGCCTCAAGTGCTGCAACGCCTTCTTCGTAGCTGCCCAGGGTATGGCCGATCTGCATGCGAATGCCGCGATCGCTGAGGGCGCGAATCAGTTTGTCGTGACCGGCAATTTCCGGGGCAATGGTGATCACCCGGATCGGTGCCAGTGCCAGGTAGGCTTCGACTTCGGCCATCAGCGCGGTGTGGGCGAAGTTCGGTTGCGCACCGAGTTTGCCGGGGTTGATGTACGGCCCTTCCAAATGCACGCCGAGTACCCGGGCGCAGCCTTTCGGGCGTTGTTCGCAGAATTCGCCAACCTCGGCCAGCACCCGGGAAATTTCTTCTGGTGGCGCGGTCATGGTGGTGGCCAGCAGCGAGGTGGTGCCGAAACGCACGTGGGTTTTGGTGATGGTGTCGAAGGCCGGCGTGCCTTCCATGATGTCCTTGCCGCCACCGCCGTGGACGTGCAGGTCGATGAAACCCGGCAGCAGGTAAGGCAGGTCGTTGTCCGCCGGGTCGCACAGCTGACCTTCGATGCGCACGATCTTGCCGTGTTCATGGATCAACCGGCCGCGGATCCAGCCTTGGGCGGTGAGGATGTTGTCTTCGGACATCAGTGGTTCTCCGGCTTCAATGACACAGGGCTTAGCGACGCAGCTCTGCGACAAAGTCGTAGTAGTCGTTGCGGCAATAGGTGTCGGTGACTTCGATCGGGGTGTTGTCTTCGAGGTAACCGACCCGGGTCATCAGCAGCATGGCGGTGCCGGGGGCGATGCCGACCAGCGCGGCGAATTCGTCCGAGGCGTTGATCGCCTGAATGTGTTGCAGGGCGCGCACCACCGGTTTGCCGATGCCGTCGAGGTATTCGTAAAGCGAATCCCCAACCGCTTGCGGCTGGGCAATGATCGAGGCGGGCAGGGTGCTCATCTCGATGGCCATCACGGTGTCGTCGGCTTTACGCAGGCGCTTGAGGCGCGCGACCTTGTCGTAGGGCGAGAGCGCGAGGCGGATCAGTTCTTCGTGGGTCGGCTGGGTGATTTCCCGCTCCAGCCATTGCGAACTCGGCACGAAACCTTTGAGGCGGAGCATTTCGCTGAAGCCGGACAGCCGGGACAACGGTTGTTCGAGACGCGGGGTGATGAAGGTGCCGGAGCCTTGGCTGCGACGGATCAGGCCTTGTTCGAACAGCACTTCCAGTGCCTTGCGGGCGGTCACGCGGGAGATGTTCAGCATTTCGCTGAGATTGCGTTCCGACGGCAATGCCTGCTCGGCTTTCCACTGGCCGGCATGGATTGCTGCTTCCAGGTTGCGCGCCAGTTGCAGGTACAACGGCGTTGGCTGGGTGTCGTCAGGGCGCAGGGCCAGGATGTGGTTCATGGGTGCAGGTCCGATGGGGAGAGTGGAGTGTTGTTGCCCCGGTTATGGCGCAAAGCTAATACCACTTAAATACCATGTCAACGCCAGTGGTTTGCTCGGGGCGAGCCAAAGCGTACTGTGCTGGAGGGCGCGGCAGTATTGGGTTTTAAGTGGTATTAGGGGAGGGGAATGCAGCAGCGGAAATCGCAGTCTGCGTCAGTGCCCGTGGTGTGAAGTGGTATTCACGCGAGGGGGCTGGTCACGGCGACACTTTTTTTAATTTATTTTCAATTTTTCAGGCACCGCCGCCCTTGTGGCGAGGGAGCTTGCTCCCGCTCGAGCGCGAAGCGGTCGCAATTTCGCTAACGCGTTCTAACTGACAGATCTCAGTCGCAGGTTTTACGACTGCTTCGCAGCCGAGCGGGAGCAAGCTCCCTCGCCACAGGTATTGGGGTGTTTGAGGGCTATGGGCGGATTTCGATCATCGTGCCGTCTTTGACCAGGCCCCAGACTTCGCGCATGTCGACGTTGCGCATGCCGATGCAGCCGTCGGTCCAGTCCAGGGTGTGGAACAGCTCTTCAGGGTTTTCTTCAGTGTCCGGGGTGCCATGGATCATGATCATGCCACCGGGCTGCACACCTTCGCGGCGCGAGCGGACGGAATCGCTGATGTTCGGGTAGGAAATGTGCATGGCCAGGTTGAAGCGGTCGCTGACCTTGCGCCAGTCCAGCCAATACAAACCTTCTGGCGTGCGCCGATCACCCTCCATCAGTTTCGGGCCCTTGGGGTTTTTGCCCAGCGAGATGCGATAGGTCCGCAGTGGCTTGCCGTCATTGATCAGCTGCAACTGATGGGCAGATTTGAGTACCAACACTTTTTCGATGACTTTGCCGTCCAGGGTTTCCGTGGTGGCAGCTTGGGAAACCATGACAAACGACAGACAGAACAACGCAAGCAACCAGCGCATTAAAACGATATCCCTGAGAGTACGGTGTACTTTTATAGTTTAAGTGATCGCAGGCTGAGCAAGCGGAGGAATTGATTCGGAGCGCACAGGAAAATGTTCTACCCGGCGGTCAGCGAAGAAGCATTCTAGGGTACGGCCGACTGTGCGGAAAGCCAGCTCCGACCACGGGATGTCGGCTTCATCGAAAAGCCTCACTTCCAGGCTTTCTTCGCCCGCGGCAAAGTCCAGGTCCGTCAGTTCAGCGCGAAAGAATACGTGCACCTGGCTGATGTGTGGCACATCGATCAGCGTATAGATGTTCAGGTTGCGCACCCGTGCACACGCTTCTTCGGCGGTTTCGCGAATGGCCGCCTGTTCGATGGTTTCACCGTTTTCCATGAAGCCGGCCGGCAAGGTCCAGTAACCGCGGCGCGGCTCGATGGCGCGCCGGCACAACAGCACCTGAGTGCCCCAGGTTGGCAGGCAGCCAGCGACAATATTCGGGTTTTGGTAATGGATGGTCTGGCACCGGTCGCAGACGTACCGCAGGCGCGAGTCGCCTTCGGGAATGCGTTGGGTGACCGGGTTACCGCACTGGCTGCAGAATTTCATGCTGGGCTTCCGAAAATGCTGCGCCTATCTTGGCGCGCGGTGGTGTCTGTCGGCAAGTTGTCGTTTAGCGACATGCCATGGTTCAGGGGGTTGGGCGGTCGATGTGTTTGGTGCATGATGCAAGGTAGCTAACAAATCGAGAGCACTCATGCTGGATGAGCTACTGCATCGGGTAAGCAACCACACGCCGCGCACGCTGGAAACCGACCTGCGTTTTCCGGAGGCCGCGGTCCTGGTGCCTATCACCCGCAGTGATGAACCGGAGCTGGTTCTGACCCTGCGTGCCAGCGGGCTCTCGACCCACGGCGGCGAAGTGGCCTTCCCCGGCGGGCGACGCGATCCGGAAGACCCGGACCTGATTTTCACCGCGTTGCGTGAAGCCGAAGAAGAAATCGGCCTGCCACCCGGCCTGGTGGAAGTCATCGGCCCGTTGAGCCCGTTGATTTCCCTGCACGGGATCAAGGTCACGCCTTACGTCGGGGTGATTCCGGACTTCGTCGAGTACCGGGCCAACGATGCCGAAATTGCCGCGGTGTTCAGCGTACCGCTGGAATTCTTCCGCAAGGACCCGCGTGAACACACGCACCGTATCGATTACCAGGGCCGCAGCTGGTATGTGCCGAGCTACCGTTTCGGCGAATACAAGATCTGGGGCCTGACCGCGATCATGATCGTCGAGCTGATCAACCTGCTCTATGACGCGCAGATCAGCCTGCATCAACCACCGAAAAGCTTTATCAATATTTGATGCCATCGCGCGTATGGCGTGAACCCTGCTTTGCAAGTGAGCCTGCCTGGCCTTGAGGACAATAAGATGAAATACCGCCTGGGCGACGCCCGCGTCGAAACCCACCCGCAGAGCTGGGTCGCACCGAATGCCGTGCTGGTGGGCAAGGTCAAGCTGGAAGAGGGCGCCAACGTCTGGTTCAACGCGGTGTTGCGCGGTGACAACGAGCTGATCCTGATCGGCAAGAACAGTAATGTGCAGGACGGTACGGTGATGCACACCGACATGGGCTATCCGTTGACCATCGGCACCGGCGTGACCATCGGCCACAACGCCATGCTGCACGGCTGCACGGTGGGCGATTACAGCCTGATCGGTATCAACGCGGTGATCCTCAACGGCGCGAAAATCGGCAAGAACTGCATTATCGGCGCCAATTCGCTGATCGGTGAAGGCAAGGAAATCCCTGACGGTTCGCTGGTCATGGGCTCGCCGGGCAAAGTAGTGCGTGAACTGACCGAGCCGCAGAAGAAAATGCTCGAAGCCAGCGCCGCCCACTATGTGCATAACTCGCAGCGCTATGCTCGCGATCTGGTCGAGCAGGAACAATGAACGACAACGAAAGACCTGTTCGCTCACCGTGCGTGAACATTTGCGCACTGGATGAGGACGATATCTGCACTGGCTGCCAACGCACGGTGGAGGAGATCACCCGCTGGAGCCGCATGGACAACGACGAACGCCGCAAGGTGCTGGGGTTGTGTCATGAGCGGGCCAAATCCAGTGGGTTGCTTTGGATGATTGGGGCAAAACCGGGCAATTGAGCTGTACTTTGAAAGTGCTGCGCACTTTATCGCGAGCAGGCTCGCTCCCACAGGTTNATTGCCTTGCAGGTCGCAGAAATGAAAAAGCCCCG
>JGI25163J39215_1000662_pt1 | contig 9265 bp, 8 predicted proteins | sample AraplaCL_Cvi_mLB_FD_39215 | JGI IMG/M metagenome (IMG submission 39215)
AGCACCAGTTTTCCGACGCCAAAGGCCATCGTGCACGCTTGGGCCTTTCGCCTACCCAATGGGGGCTATTCGGTCAGCTTTGGCCGTCGGAGCGACTTCTCGCCCAGGCCATGCATCGCTTCACCGTGGATGGAAAGCGCATCCTTGAACTGGGATGCGGCATCGGGCTCGCCTGCCTCGTGCTGAAGCGCCGTGGTGCCGACATTGTCGCGTCGGATGCACATCCCTTGGCCGAGTCCTTTCTCGAGTACAACGCGACACTCAATGCGTTACCCGCCGTGGATTACCGCCGCCTACCGTGGGATACCCCTGAGCCATCGATCGGGCGTTTCGATGTCATCATCGCGAGCGACGTGCTGTACGAGCCCACACAGGCGCGATTGCTCGCCGAGGTCGTCAAGCGGCACGCATACCCGTCTGCGGAAGTGGTGATTACCGATCCCGGCCGCGACCACAGCCAGCATTTCAGCCAGTTATTGGCAGAGCAGCATTTCACGCTCACCGAGGAGCGATGCCCTATGGATGACCGTGACACACCGCCATACCGCGGTAGCGTTCTGCACTACATTCGAAGCGGCGAGGCCGCCTGCACATGACCGAATCCCCAAAACCCGCCAAAGGCGCCGCGCACTGTTCCTCATGCGAGGCCGTTTGCTGTCGCCTCACGGTTGTCCTGCAACCGGAGGACCGTATCCCCGACCACCTCACCACGTATTCGCCGGAAGGTTTGCACGTCATGAAACGCGGAGAGGACGGCTGGTGCGTGGCCTTGAACAGCGTGCACATGAACTGCGGGATCTATGAAACCCGCCCCTCGGTGTGCCGCCGCTTCATGATGAATGGTCCTTACTGCAAGGCCATTCGCGCCGAATACAGCGACCCCGTTGCCGTCAGCGCGCGGAACGAATCAGCCACATAAGCTTCAGTGCGCTACGACCATGTCGGCGTACGCACTCCTGAAACTACCTTCACCATCAAGCCGGAGAGAGCCCCATTGGCAAAGACGAACTATTCTTTTGAAAAGCGCCAACGCGAAATAGCAAAGAAGAAGAAGCAGGACAGCAAGCAGGCCAAAAAGACGGCATCGCGCGACAGTACCAGCCCGCAGCTCGAGGCAAGGACGTCGCCTCCCAAGGGTGCGTGAGCCGTGCTTGATCCCCCACGTGCGGGAATCAGGCAGCGGGGAATGGCGCGCAAAAAAAAGCCCGGCACAAGGCCAGGCTTTTTTATTTTGCAGTACAGGAAGACTTAGATCACTTGGACCTGTTCTGCCTGCAAGCCGCGCTGGCCCTGGGTCACGTTGAACGAGACCTTCTGGCCTTCGGTCAGGCTCTTGAAGCCCGAGGACTGGATCGAACGGAAGTGCACGAACACGTCGTCACCGCCCTGGTCGCGGCTGATGAAGCCAAAACCCTTAGCATCGTTGAACCACTTCACAGTGCCGGTTTCTGCCTGGGACATGTTTATTTCTCCTTGGAACGAATGAAGCCGCATGGAGCGGCGGAAAAGCTGGTCGCAAGGAGGAAGGGGGTACAACGGTGTAATGAATCTACAACATCGGGCCACAATTCATGGTGACCCTTGAAACTCAGCCCTGCCACCATATAGGGCTTTGGCTCAAAGCGCAAATGGCCAGATGGCCTACGTTTCCGGCCAGGACATGCGCGGGGATCGACGGCGGATATACGTTCTGCTCAACGACTCGCCCTTAGCCCAAGCCCAGAGCCAAAGCTGAGTGCCCGCGGCCCCGGCCGTGACGCCATGAACAGCACTATAGTGGCGCCCTCCTTTCCCGCTTCCCAGTGCCATGGACGACGCACTTCCCGCATGGATACGCATGGCCAGGTCGGGCGCATCGGTGTTGACGCGTCCCCTGTTGGAAGCCGTGGTGACGATGCTCGCCGTGCTCGCCACGCTGTACTGCACGCAACGCATCGCGCCGGGTGGCGGCCCTGCCGTGCTGGCGGTGGTGCTGTGCCTGTCCCTGTCACGCAGCCATATGGATCAGGATCTGCGTGGCCGGCTGGAAGCGGCGGTGGCGTTGCCGCTGGTCGGTTTCGCGGCGATGGGCGTGGGCCTGTTGCTTCGTCAAACGCCATGGATCGGAGCCTTGGTGTTCACCACGGGCATGTTCCTGTCGATCTGGTTGCGGCGGTTCGGGTCGATGGCGCGGCGCGCGGGACGCCTGATCGCCTTGCCGTTCATCGCCTTGCTCACCGTGCCGCACGTCAGCGTGGTGCCTGGCGGTGCGATTCCCGTCATGCTGGTTCCTATAGCGGTGGCGTTGCTGTCATTGCTGTGGGTGACGGTGTTCCACCTGTTGGCGCGGCGCCTGCGCCTGTTGCCACCGGTGGTGTCGTCGCCATTCACCGCCACACCTGTTCAACAGGGCAGCATGCGCCCGTCCGCCAGTACGCGGATGGCCATCCAAATGGCAGTGGCGCTCGCACTGTCCTTCGTCGTCGGTTACCTGTGCTTCGCCGAGCGCTGGGCTTGGATCGTACTGACGGCCGTCATCGTCAACATCGGCAATCGCGGGCGGCTCGACGTGGCCTACAAGAGCGGCCTGCGGGTGGTGGGCGCCGCGGCGGGCACGGTGTTGGCGATGTCGCTGAGCTTTCATGCGGCGGGCGATGCGAGCGCCACCGGCCTGTGGATCCTCGTCGCACTGTTCTTCGGCGTGTGGCTGCGCCCGCTGGGCTACGCGTGGTGGTCGCTGTTCGTGACGCTCGCGCTCGCCCTGCTGCAGAGCCTGCAACCGGAGCCGCCATCACTGTTGTTGTGGCAGCGGCTGGAGGAGATTGTCATCGGCGCTGTGATCGGTCTTGCTTCGGCGTGGTTCGTGTTGCCGGTGCGTTCCAGCGACGTGTTGCGCAAAAGGCTGGCCGACGCCCTGGCTGCCATGAGTGAAGCGATGGACCCAGCCGTTGCGGAGCGAACCCCGGCCCGCCTGGCGGATGCGCTGGANCANAGTCGCGCTCNNCATGGCCGCGCCGTTCCGCGCCAGCCGACGCCTGACGCGACGCGTGCGTGCAATGCAGCCCGCCGACTGGATCGACACGCTACTCGCCTGCCGGACACCCGCTATCGACGTGATCGGCCGCTGCGACACACCGGGGCGCGTGCGCCAAGCCATCGGCGCCGCACGCAAATCACTGCGCGAACCGGACAGCCTGCTGCCGGCACTGCAGCGATTGCGTGAGGCGCTGGACGCGGAGGTCCAGTCCCGCGAGCAGGACGGTGCTATCCAGCCAGCCTGATGGCGTGGCCGAGCCCGTGCGCGGTTTGCGTGCCATGCAGCAAAGATTGGTGTGTGCGGATCACGCAATGCCCGGAAAACACAGTAATGCGTGCGGATGGCCGCCGTGATGCGGCGCAGCGGGCTTCGACACCATGACTTTTCCCTGTTGATCGCACAGGCCGGTCTGATACAGACTTCACCCTCGTCACGTAAACGTTTACATATCGGCTGTCCCGTGACGGCCTCCCCATCCCTGCCGCTCGAAGGAATCGCCATGTCGCCCCCGTCACCGCTACGCCGTCTCGCCTTGCGCACCTGTGCCGTGGCCTGTCTTGCCCTGCTCGGTTCGGTCCATGCGGCGGACGCCGCCAACGATCACGTGCAACTGCAAGTGGATGCGACGGCCAAGGGCACGCCGCTGCCGCACTTCTGGGAGAACATGTTCGGCTCCGGCCGCGCGGTGCTCGCACTGCGCGACGACTACCGCAAGGATCTGGAAGACGTAAAAGCCGCCACCGGCTTCACCTACGTCCGCTTCCACGGCATCTTCGACCGCGACATGGGCGTGGCGTACCGCGACGCGCAGGGCAAGCTGCAGTTCAACTTCAACTATGTGGACCAGGTGTACGACGGTCTGCTGGCGCGCGGGGTGAAGCCGTTCGTGGAGCTGGGCTTCATGCCGCCGGAACTGAGCACGGACCCGGCCAGCCATCACGACTTCTGGTACCACCCCAACGTGATGCCGGCAAAGGACTGGAACGAATGGGATGCGATGGTGCGCGCCTTCCTGCAGCACGAGATCGAGCGCTACGGCATCGACGAAGTGCGCAGTTGGTACTTCGAGGTGTGGAACGAACCCAACCTCGCCTTCTGGGGCGGCAAGCCGGAGCAGTCCACCTACTACGACCTGTATGACCGCACGGCGCGCGTGGTGAAGTCCGTGGACAAGCAGTTCCGCGTCGGCGGCCCGTCGACGGCGCAGGCCGCATGGCTGCCTGACTTCCTCAAGCACGTGAAGCAGAGCGGCGCGCCGATCGACTTCGTGAGCACGCATGTGTACGGCGACGACACCGCCGACAATGTCTTCAAGACCCACGAAAACATCCCGCGTCGCGACATGGTGTGCCGCGCCGTAGATAAGTCGCACAAGGAAGTCCTTGCGTCGGCGTTCCCGAAGCTGCCGCTGATCTACAGCGAGTACAACGCCTCGTACGCCAACCTGCCCAACGTCACCGACGCGGTCTACATGGGCCCGTGGATGGCCAACACCATTCGCGAGTGCGCGGGCAAGGTGGACATGATGAGCTACTGGTCGTTCTCGGACGTGTTCGACGAACAGGGCGTGGTGAAGACACCGTTCTATGGCGGCTTCGGCCTGATCGCCGCCGACCGCATCCAGAAACCGGCCTTCAACGCCTTCGCCATGCTGCACAAGCTGGGTGACGTGCAGTTGCCGCTGAAGACTGACAGCGCGCTCGCCACGCGCCGCGCCGACGGCACCGTGGTACTAGCGTTGTGGAACTACACCAAGCCGCTGGGCGACACAGCCGACTACACGCCCGGCGTGCCCGCCGGCGACGCGAAGCACTTCGACGTCGATCTCAAGCACCTGGGCCATGCCACGCAGGCCACGGTATGGCGCCTGGACCAGGACCACGGCAATGCCGTCGCCGCGTTCGACAAGATGGGCCGCCCAGCCACGCCAAGCCGCGAACAGATCGTGCAATTGCGTGAAGCAGGCAAGCCTGCCGCGCCGGAGCAGGTCGCGGTGCAGAACGGCCGCCTGAGCATCGACATTCCGCCGCAGGGCCTGGTGGTGGTGGAGCTGCACTGACTTCAGGAACGCACGCGACACCGCCATCCCCTCGTGGTGGTGTCGCGTGTGGTTTCTTCAGTGGTCGGCAGGCAGCGGCCAGGCGACAGCGTCTCGCCTGACCGGCTGGAACCTCGCATCCAGTAGCAAGCCACGTCCATCGGGCGTGACGCGCAGATGGCGATCGTCGCCAAAGCGCATCCATGCCGGCCGCTGCGTCAGGCGTTGATCCAGCGACATGCCCTGGGCGGGCGTGTCGCGTAACCAGATCAACAAGGCGCCCATGCGCAGCGTGGCCACCTGGTCCTGCTGCCGCGCCAGGTAACTTCTGAACTGCGGCAAAGTCATGCCTGACAGCACGACGCCCGCACTGTTGGCCAGTAAGTCGAATGCATCTGCACGCGTTGCACTGGACACCAGCGTCACCGGCTGGTCGGCAAGCAACTGGTTGGTCGTCGCCGGTTCACATGCCATCGCGTAACCCGCCGCCTGCATGCGCCGCGTCATCGCCGCCGAGAATGACGGCGAGCGGTACCAAGGCTCAGGTGGGCCCAGCACGGCTTGCGATCCGGCAAAGGCAAACTCGAACTGAAAACTGGGGCAGAGGTCAACGTCGTCGGGCGTGACCGGCGCGAAGGCCACCGCGCACGACGCGGGCAGCGGCGCATCCGCCGGCATTTCCGCCAGCATCTGCGCAAACAGGCGCACGCCGCTTTGCATATTGGCGGCCAGGATCAGCGTGGAGATCAGCGTATTGCTGTGCGCATGGAGGCGCCGCATGGTGGTGATCTGCGTACAGACACGATCCAGGGCCTGCGCGTGGCGCCCGTCGATAAAGTCGAGCGCGATGGCGTTCTGCCCCAGCCCCAGGCCCAGAGTGAACGGCGGGATCGTCAACAGCGGCGACGGTGGCATGTCGTCCCACACGTAATCGAAGTGGCTCAGCGCTTCCTCGCGCTCCAGCCGTCGGGCCTGCGTCGCCAGCGCCGCGCGCACGGCGTCGGGGTGACTGCGCACCTTGGCAAGACACTGGGTCTCGCCTATCCGGCACAACGCCTGCTGCGCGTCGTGCGACAACCTGGGCAGCTTCGGCGCATTCGCCTGTGGTGGCGGTGGCAGTTCGGTTACTTGGCCGTTGAATGCTCGTGCCCAAGCCATCACCTTATCGCGATTCTCGCGATATGCCGCGTCGAGCTGATCGGGGGGTACGTCGAATTCGGCGAACCATAACCACGGGTACGCGTTGCTGCCGTGCGCGGGCTTGAGATCACCTTGCAGCAGCGCCAACGCGCGTACTTGCTCTGGCGTGGGCGGACGCAAGCGCCCCCACGCAAACGCTGCCAGCACGACCACCACCAGGCCACCGATGGCGTACAGCAATCCCTTCGCGATGCGATTCATCCCTGTCCCCCTGGGTAGCTCCGGGGGATTCTAAGCACGGCCCAGAACCTTCGCGCCAGTGACTCCTGGGGATGTGGAGCGGTGGCGTGCCTGAAAAACAACGGGCGCCGAAGCGCCCGTTGTGTCTCTCTTTACGCGCTGGATAACGCGATCAGAGCGCGTAGTACATCTGGAATTCCAGCGGATGCGTGCTGGCGCGGTAACGGGTGACTTCCTGCATCTTCAGTTCGATGTACGCATCGATGAAGTCATCGCTGAACACGCCGCCGGCCTTGAGGAAGTCGCGGTCCTTGTCGAGCGCGTTGAGCGCTTCGTCGAGGCTGGCGCACACCTGCGGGATGTTCTTCTCTTCTTCCGGCGGCAGGTCGTACAGGTCCTTGTCGCTCGGCGCACCCGGGTCGATCTTGTTGATGATGCCGTCCAGGCCGGCCATCATCAACGCGGTAAACACGAGGTAGCCGGAGTTCATCGGGTCGGGGAAGCGCACTTCGATGCGGCGGCCCTTCGGGCTCGACACGAACGGAATGCGGCAGCTCGCCGAGCGGTTGCGGGCCGAGTAGGCCAGCATCACCGGGGCTTCAAAGCCCGGCACCAGGCGCTTGTAGCTGTTGGTGGTGGAGTTGGCGAAGGCGTTGATGGCCTTGGCGTGCTTGAAGATACCGCCGATGTACCACAGCGCCGTCTGCGACAGGCCACCGTACAGGTCGCCCGCGAACAGGTTGTTGCCGTCCTTCGCCAGCGACTGGTGCACGTGCATGCCGCTGCCGTTGTCGCCGACGATCGGCTTGGGCATGAAGGTGACGGTCTTGCCGTTCTGGTGGGCGACGTTCTTGATGACGTACTTCATGGTCATCAGTTCGTCGGCCTTCTGCACCAGCGTGTTGAACTTCACGCCGATCTCGCACTGGCCCGCGTTCGCCACTTCGTGGTGATGCACTTCCACCACCTGGCCCAGCGATTCCAGCACCTTGCACATGTCGGCGCGCAGGTCGCCCAGCGAGTCGACCGGGCTGACCGGGAAGTAGCCGCCCTTCACGCCCGGACGGTGGCCGGTGTTGTTGTCGTCGTACTTGTAGCGCGAGCTCCATGCGGCTTCTTCAGAGCCGATTTCATAGAACACGCGGCCCATGTCGTTCTGCCAGCGCACGGAATCGAAGATGAAGAATTCCGGCTCCGGACCGAAGAAGGCGGTGTCGGCGATGCCGGTGGACTTCAGGTAGGCCTCGCCGCGCTTGGCGATGGAGCGCGGGTCGCGGCCGTAGGCCTGCATGGTCGACGGCTCGAGCACGTCGCAGTGGATGACCATCTGCGTGTGCGCACTGAACGGATCGATGTAAGCCGTGCCCGGATCCGGCATCAGGACCATGTCGGACTCGTTGATGCCCTTCCAGCCAGCAATGGACGAACCGTCGAACATCTTGCCGTCCTCGAACGTGCCCTCGTCGATGGCGTGGGCCGGGAACGTCACGTGATGGTGCTTGCCGAGCATGTCGGCAAAACGGAAGTCGACGAACTCGACTTCATGTTCCTGGATCTGGTCGAGCACTTTCTGGACGGCGGACGACATGGACAACCTCGACGGGCGAAAAGGTGGGAAAACGACAAGCGTCTGAGCAAGGCGCGTGCCAAGCGGTTTGATCTTGCGGTTTCAACAGGTTACGGTGGTACCGGTCATGCTGATACGATTATGTTGCACTGAAATGAAACATAAAAATGCACCATATAGGTGCAATCCAGCTTGAATGGCATCATCCGGTGAAAGCAGAACGACGGATCGGGAAAGACAAGATGCATCTGGCTCTTCCCGCCCCGAAATCGCCATCCCAGTCCCCTAAGCTATGCCGCTTTGCACCGGTATGGAACCGGTAAGGCCCTATTCGTCGGAGTTTCCGTGAGCGACCTCATCAACGTCATCCTGCTCGGCATCATCGAAGGCATCACCGAATTCCTCCCCATTTCCAGCACGGGCCACCTGCTGATCGCCGAGAAATTCGGCCTGGGCGAGCGCTCGGACCTGTTCAACGTAGGCATCCAGGCCGGCGCCATCCTCGCGGTCACCTTCATCTACTGGGGCCGCATCTGGAAGCTGCTGACCGAGTGGCGTGATCCGGCCAACCGCGATTACCTGTCCAAGCTGACCGTGGCCTTCCTGATCACCGCCGTGCTCGGCTTTATCGCGGTGAAGCTCGGCTTCAAGCTGCCCGAGGCGGTGACGCCGGTGGCGTGGGCGCTGGTGATCGGCGGCCTCTGGATGATCGCGGCGGAACGACTGGCGGCGCGCCAGCCCGACCGCACTCAGGTGACGTGGCGCGTGGCGATCCTGGTCGGCTTCGCGCAAATGGTGGCGGGCATTTTCCCGGGCACCTCGCGGTCGGCAGCGACAATCTTCACGGCCATGCTCGCCGGCACCAGCAACCGTGCCGCGGCAACCGAGTTCGCCTTTCTGGTGGGCATTCCCACCATGTATGCCGCGACCGGCTATGAGCTGCTGAAGGTGTTCAAGGAAGGCGGCCTGCACCATGAAGACTGGACGGCCTTCGGCGTCGGCTTCGTGGTATCCGCCATCGTCGCCTTCGTGGCGGTGAAGTGGCTGCTCGGCTACATCCGCAGCCATCGCTTCACGCCGTTTGCGATCTACCGCATCGTGCTGGGCGTGGCGTTGCTGTTGTTGATTCCGGCGGGGATGTAAACGGCCACCCTGCAACCTGCAGTAAGCGTCAAGCTCCATCACTACCTCACCGTCATCCCCGCGTAGGCGGGGATCCAGTGACTTTCGGTTTACCTTGGCGCTTAAAGGCTCTGGATCCCCG
>JGI25163J39215_1000667_pt1 | contig 9213 bp, 10 predicted proteins | sample AraplaCL_Cvi_mLB_FD_39215 | JGI IMG/M metagenome (IMG submission 39215)
TGTCCGGATGCTCGGCTGATTCGCAAGAGCAAAGGCAGGGAATCCCGGCCGAGTCATTCCTTGGCATGTCGTTGCGAGTCAGCCATGAACCGAGACGCGCCCGTTCAGCCCGAGTCAGCGCTAAAAATTCCGGCAGCCCAATCGATGAAAGCCCGCAGGCGTGGCGATGGCAAGCGCGTCCGCGGAAAAACGATGGACACCGGGCTGGGCTGGGGCGGTGTGGCTTCAAGTAGACCGAGCAGCTGCCCGGTGTCCATGTAGGCCTTCAAGCGGTACAGCGGTGCCTGGATGATCCCGAACCCCGCCAAGGCGGCACCCACATACGAGTCAGCACCTCCGGTACGCAGCAGTGCATTCGAAAGCGGAGTGGCACGGCTACCGGAAGATCGGGCTCCGCTCACCTGACGACTGCAGCGCCAGTTCCCATGTACGACCGTGACAGCGCTTGTACTTGGAGCCGCTGCCACACATGCACGGATCGTGGTCCCGGCGGCCGAGAATGAGCGAGGTTCCGATCAAGTCCCTTGCGGTGACCAGTGGCCCAATTTCATGCTCTGGCACACTGACATAGCCGTACTCGGTGGCGCGCGCTCCTCGATTCATGACTCGTGTGATTGCCTCGGACACCTTAATTAAGTGGTGAACCAGCAGGTCGTCACGGATGGCATGCCGGACGTTATCCACCACGGTGCCTTCATAGGCTCGCCTTGGGTCCGATACAAACAGAATTCGCTTCTCGCCCTGCGATTTGGGCGTGATGTCGGTCATCCCGCCCTCGGGGGAACGCCATACAGCATGAAATTCGGCCTCCACCATGACGTGGGGCCACTCCCATACCTGCCAGCCGCACAGCATGCGGCCGCCATCGCGAGCGATCTTGGTAGACACATTTGGAAAGCACTCATTGATTTGCGCATCGGGTTCGGGTGAGACCTCAACGTACTGCGCCCTGCCGTTGTGCACGAGCTTGTCGATCAACTGGCGCACGTGGCGATTGATGGCACTGGGAGTCGTGGTGCGTGGCGCAGGTAACGTCATGGTGAAGAGCCTGGGTACGTTTGTGAGCTAAATACACGCGGTCCGTCGCATTTCCTGCGACAGCTTGGAGCGCGGCAAGACTTAAGGTGTCTGGACCGCTCGCGTCCCTCGCTTGCGCGACGTGGCCGGCTTGCAGGGGCTTTAGGCGGGGACTTGGCTTTCGCGGGCGCCGCCGCCTTCGGCCGGCGCGAACTCTTCGGCGTAGCGGTGCGCCGGGCCAAGGACTGCTCAAGGGCGCTGGCCCGACCCGCTTCGCGCGCAGCAAGCTTTTCCGCGGCGTTCAAGGCGGCTTGCAAGGAGTCACGCTGCTTGCCGGCCTCGGTGAGCTGCGGCGCGAGGTCGCGACGCAGTGCCTCCAACTGCGCCCGCAAGGTTCGATGCTCCTCGCGCGTGCGGTCGACTTCCTGGTGCGCACGGTTTTCCACGTCGCGGGCAGGGGCGGCCTGACGTTCGAGTTCGTCGCGTGCCTGCGTGTCCCGCATCGCCAGTTCCGATCGCAGTCGTTCCGTGGAGGCCCGTAGTTCGTCCGCGGTCTCCTGTAGGCGATTACGCTGTAGCACCAGATCGGCGCGCAATGCGTGACTGTCCTGCAATTGACTGTCCAGGGTGGCACAGGCGTGTTCGGCCAATTCCTGGCGACCGCGCGCCTGGGCTACGGCGGCTTCGGCATCGGCCAGGGCGGTGGCCCCATCGGACGTGTTCGTCGGCGAGGCACGTGGCTTGCGCCGCCAGCGTGGCGCGCTCCTCGATCAGTCGTGCGGCGGCCTGTTGGGTGGCGTGCTCCACCGCCAAGCGCCACAGCTCCTGCATGAGTCGGCCCACGTCCCCCGGCACTTCGGGGAGTGCGATGACCTGCTGTAAGCGGTGCCCCAGTTGCGTGCGCCACAGGTCGAGCATGCGCGTGATGGTGTTCGGCGAGCCGGTACCAAGGGCCGTACGAATCTTTTCGACCGTGGGGTTTTCGCCGGCGGCGATCAACGCGTCCGCGGCGGCGTTGACCTGCTCCTGGGTGATGCCTGTACGCATGAGGTGGCCTCCTTGATCGACCCTGGGGTCGGCCGCAGAATCTACCCACGATAAAGGATAGTTATCCTGGATAGTCCCAAGGATCGAGATAATCCGGCCATGCATACGCTCGATCGAGGCCGCCGCGAGGGCGAGGGCGAGGGTGAGGGGCGCCCCTTTGGTCCAGCCTTGGCCGACCGTAGCTACCCGCGATAACACGGGCAAATCGCCCCGCCCTGGCGCCGCTTTCGGCTCCAGCCGGACCCTGGCCGACGACCGTTCCTGGAGCTTTGGAAAATGTCAGCTTTGGGTCGAAAGCGGACCTTACTCAGGCGCAAGCTCCCCTGTTGCGCCCCTCGAAACCAACACCTCGGGCAAGAGCCCATATACGTCTTCTGGCCCTGCGTGGGCGTCTGTGCGATGGAGAGCCTTTGGAAGCAGAAACTCCTTGCGCGCATGTACGGACTCAATGTCAACTGAGCTCTCGCGATGAACGGCCGGATAAGAACATGCCAAACTCTTCTTTCGGTGAATCCTCTTGTTCCGCTGCGGCCAGTGGCCTCGTGGAAGTGCGCGGCGCGCGGGAACACAACCTCAAGGACGTCGACGTCTCCATACCGCGCAATGCGCTGGTGGTGTTCTCCGGCGTCTCTGGCTCCGGCAAGTCGTCGCTCGCGTTCGGCACCATTTATGCCGAGGCACAGCGGCGCTACTTCGAGTCGGTGGCCCCTTATGCACGCCGCCTGATCGACCAGGCCGGCGTGCCGGATGTCGATGCGATTGATGGCCTGCCGCCGGCAGTGGCGCTCCAGCAGCAACGCGGCGCAAGCAATGCGCGCTCTTCCGTCGGGAGCGTTACTACGTTGTCCAGCCTCATACGGATGATGTACTCGCGCGCAGGCGCCTACCCGCCCCATCAGGCGATGCTGTACGCCGAGGATTTTTCACCCAACACGCCGCAGGGCGCGTGTCCGACCTGTCATGGCCTGGGCCATGTGTACGAGGTGACCGAGGCCACCATGGTGCCCGATCCCTCCCTGACCATTCGCGAGCGGGCGATTGCTTCGTGGCCACCGGCCTGGCAAGGACAGAACCTGCGCGACATCCTGGTCAGTCTGGGCTACGACGTCGATCGTCCATGGAGGGATCTGCCCAAGAAGGATCGCGACTGGATCCTGTTTACGGAGGAAACCCCGACCGTACCTGTCTATGCCGGCTTTACGCCGGCCGAGACACGCGCTGCGCTCCGGCGCAAGCTGGAGCCGAGTTACATGGGCACCTTCACGGGGGCGCGGCGCTACGTGCTGCACACCTTCGCCAATACGCAAAGCGCTTTGATGCGCAGGCGCGTCTCCCGCTTCATGGAAGGCAAGCTGTGCCCGGCTTGTCACGGCAAGCGGCTCAAGCCGGAGGCGCTGTCGGTGACCTTCGCTGGCGTGGACATTGGCGAGTTCATGCAAATGCCGGTGGACAAGCTGTCGGCGTTGCTCGAACCCATTGCCCAAGGCGACTTCCGGGCACATTCGGCGGGCGCGGGTACTGACAAGGAAGCGACCCGGCGCGATCGTGCGGAACGCAAAGCGTCCGGTCGTGCCGTCCATGCGGTGGCGCCCGATGTGCGCCGCACCTCCGCGTTGTCGGAAGAAAAACGCCTCGCCGCGCAACGCCTCGCTGGTGGCGTGGTGGCACGCTTGCGTCAGCTACGCGGACTGGGCTTGGGCTACCTGACGCTGGACCGCGCGACACCGACTCTTTCGGCCGGTGAGTTGCAGCGACTGCGGCTGGCCACGCAATTGAGCTCCCTGTTGTTTGGCGTCGTCTATGTGCTCGACGAACCCTCGGCGGGCCTGCATCCCTCCGACAGCCAAGCGTTATATGACGCGCTCGACCGGTTGCGTGACGCGGGCAATTCGGTGTTCGTGGTGGAGCACGACCTTGACCTGATGCGTCGTGCGCAATGGCTGGTGGACGTGGGGCCGGAGGCCGGAGAGCGCGGCGGTCGCGTGCTCTACAGCGGCGAACCGAGCGGCCTGCGCAACGTTGCCGAATCGCGTACCGCTCGCTACCTGTTCGACGAGATCCCCGTCCAGCGTAGCCGTGAACGCAAACCCACGGGATGGTTGGAGCTACAGGGCATCCAGCGCCACAACCTGCACGGAGTGGATGCGCGTATCCCACTCGGTGTGTTGACGGCCGTGACGGGCATATCCGGCTCGGGCAAATCCAGTCTCGTCGCGCAGGCACTGCCGGAGCTGGTGTTGCTGCACTTGGGCCACGAGCCCGAAGACGACGCGGCCGAAAGCGCCAACAGCGAAGGGCCGGCGGTGATGGAGGTCACCGGTGGACATCTGGCCGGTGATGTGGATGCCATACAGCGACTGGTGCAGGTGGACCAGAAGCCGATCGGACGCACGCCACGCTCCAACCTGGCGACCTATACCGGCCTGTTCGATCACGTGCGCAAGCTGTTCGCCGCCACGCCGGATGCGCGCCGCCATCGCTATGACGCCGGGCGGTTCTCGTTCAATGTGGCCAAGGGGCGCTGCGAAACCTGCGAGGGCGAGGGATTCGTCAGCGTGGAACTGCTCTTCATGCCCAGCGTCTACGCGCCCTGCCCGACGTGCCACGGTGCCCGCTACAACGAGGCCACACTGAAGGTGCTCTGGAATGGGCGCAATATCGCCGAAGTGCTGCAGATGACCGTGGACGAAGCCCACGAATTCTTCGCAGACGAGGACGCCGTGGCACGCCCACTACAACTGCTGCGAGAGATCGGGCTGGGCTATCTGCGCCTGGGACAACCCGCCACCGAACTGTCCGGCGGCGAGGCGCAGCGCATCAAACTGGCGACCGAACTGCAGCGCAGCCAGCGCGGGCGCAGCCTGTATGTGCTCGATGAGCCGACCACGGGGCTGCATGCGTCCGATGCCGATCGCTTGCTGGTGCAGTTACAGCGCCTGGTCGATGCGGGCAATACCGTGGTGGTGATCGAACACGACATGCGCGCGGTGGCTCAGGCCGATTGGGTGATCGACGTGGGGCCGGGCGCAGGCGACGCTGGCGGTCGTATTGTGGCGGCTGGTAGTCCTGAACAGGTGGCGCGAGCAGACGGCAGCCGAACTGGACCGTTCCTTGCGCAGCAGCTGAAGCGCGCTGAGTAGTGCACTCTCAATCACCGCCATGGACGACCAGGGAGCGCGGTTGTCCCGGGACATCGCTCCAAGGGGCCAGGGCACGGGAGCCCTTCCCTACCCTCGCTAGCGCAAGCGGCCGCGAAACAAGGCATAGCCGTTAAGGTTCACCTGCTGCTCGACAACCGCTTTGTCGACGTCAACGACCAAGGTGTCGGACGTCAGGTCCGCGGCTTGTTGGCACAGCTGCAGGTCAGAAAAGCGCGGTTCGTCGGGCACGCGCGCAACGGCCAGTGAATGCCCCGTAGGCAGCGCGACAAATTGCTGGGGATCGAAGCCACTTTGGTAGAGGTCAATGAGCATGGTGTCATTCGCCTCGCGGAAGGTCCGCTTCAATGCAACGGTTGGTTACGTCTATAGGCAGGCGCCTTTTGTGCCGTTCGGCGCTCGATGGAGTACCACCAGGTCGGCAGGCGTTTATCGCGGAACTCCTCGCTGCATAAGGCCGGCATCCCAGGCTGCACACTTGGCCCCTGCCGCGTAAGTAGAGCGGAAGAACGCGAGGAGATCGCGATCCGGGTTCGGCGCCCCACGCAGCGCGTCATAGTCCAGAATGAACTCGCGCATGCCGGCATCCCAATGCGCGGCGGCGGGTTGCACAGTCGCATGCTCGATTTCCGCCGGTTCCGGGTAGGTGAATGAATAGAACGCGGGCTTCGGGTACGCGACGCTGCCGGCCCACCATCCCATCTCGATGAGTTCCGCATTCATCGCATTACGACGAATGTAGTCCGCTCCCGCCCCCGGTGATGCGGGCTTGCCGTTGTACACCACATCGCGGATATCGAACGTTCCCCACATGAGCCCAATGGGCTGGGTCTTGCCCTGAAACCCACCTTTGAAGGCACGCATCACGCGCTGCGTGCTCAGCAGGATTCGCCACCATTGGTGGGCAAGGATTGGGACATATCGGCGCGGCGCGGTGTCCCGGTCAAACGGGATCGGGTTATCCACTTCCTGTGGATTCAGATTGATGGTCACGTCCACCCCTACCTGATCAAGAAGTGCGACCAGCCGGTTCAAAAATTCCGCGACCGGCATGGTGTCCAGCGGAAACCGCGCGGAGCTTCCCCAGCTCGTGACGCATAGCGTCTCGTGTGAGACAAGGTCCACGATCACCTCATAGGCAGCGCCGGCATAACTGATGGCGCCGGTGGTCAGTCCACGCGCACTTGCCCATAGCGCGATGCCCGACCACTGGGGTTGAAACGGCTCTTTCAGCTTCAGCTTGCCGATCATCTGCGCGCCCCGGTGCAACAAATAATGGGTGTCGGCGAAGTCGGGATAGGAAAGTGCGGGCCATGGACCAATGCCAGGGTCGTTCGGTACGGGCATGGCGACATCCTCAGGTGAAGCAGCGAAATGCCGATTCCAGGTTCGACGGTATGACCTCGCGAGGTCGGCTCCGAGGCCACAAGCGGCCCTGCCCGCTTACGGCTTGCCGCCTTGTTCCAGCCATTGCTTGAACCTGGCACACATGGCTGGTGTCCAGCGGGCCTCGCCGCTCGAGGCGGGAGGCATGCGGCCATGGAGCACCGAGTCGTAGATGGCCTCGCCGTGTTGAAAAACGCTGTCCCGATCATCCAAGTTCATCGCCATTTTCATGTGCGCGATGTCCATATCCGTGAACATCGGACGAACGTCGCGAGCAAAGCTGAGTGACGTGGTCATGGGTCATATCCGGGCTAAGGTGAAGATGTGTGGGACCTGGTGATGAGTCGGCGCGTGATCACCGATACCTGGCGTCGCCTTCCGCACACCGTATGCGTCCATCTTGAGCCGCCGATGGTGGTCACATCATGCCGCGTGACCGGGTCACGCCGGATCGTTCGTGGGTGTTGATCGCTTCGGGTCGGCGCGGCACCCGATGGTGCAACAGCCGCATCATCACGCCGCTGCCGTGAATGAATGGTGTGCTGCGGAGCGCCCTCTGCGACTCGACTTGGAATGTCCAGGGCATAGGCTCGGCAGCACGCCAGCGCCAAGCGTTTGCCCGCAGCAAGGACTATCCGATGCTCCAGTCGATCGTGTTCGAACTCCAGTCATGCCAGGCAAATTGCACTTGGTAACGACGGCCCGCTGCCACCTGATAAGTTACATCCTTGAACGCAAGGTCATAGATGCCAGAAGCCTTTTCATTGACGTTCGCTTCAAACTCGACAATCGCTTTCTGATTCGCTGGAATGATGGCTTGCGGCACCACAAATTTCGGCGTCACTGCTGCCCTTTCTATGGGCTTGACCGCACTGCCCTGCAAGAAAAAGTGCAGGCCCACGCTTGCCCCATTTCGTTGAATGGCATTGAGGGGAAGCGCCGATGAATCATTGGATTCATTGGCAAACATCAAGCGAAAAACGCATTTCCCAGCTGCGGGTGACAATGCGGACAAGGTGACAATCATAGGCGCCTCGGTGAGCATGGCTGGACCCTTGGCAGGAATTGACCGGAAGGCATCCGTATCCGTGGCGCCTCTCCTGCACGCTAGCCATCCAGATCGCTTAGGAACTTCCGTGCCGGAACGAAGAACGTCACTCCAGCAACGGCCTTGGAGAAATCCAGGATCCGATCATGCAGCGGCGGCGGGTCGCCGATGAACATCCGCTCCAGCATTTTCCGGATCACCCAGAGATGCCTCGAATAGCCGATGAAGTAGGTTCCGTATTCACCACGTCCCGGCAGGGCAAATGGCATGTTGTCGCGAAGGATATCGTGTTCCCCAGCGGCATCCTGGATAGTGCAAAGCGTCTTGTGCGACTTCTGGCCTTCCGTTGCGTCAGGCAACTCGACATTGTCAAATTTTGTACGCCCGATAATGGCTTCCTGGGTTTCCACCTTCAGAGATCGCCAGGCCGCCATGTCGTGCAGGTATTTTTGAATGACAACGTAACTGCCGCCTGCATAGGCAGGGTCTTCCTCGCCGACGATCGTTGCCTGGGAAAGCGAAAGCCCATCGGGATTGGCGGTGCCGTCCACGAACTCCAGCAGATCACGGCCATCGAAGTAGCGGAACCCCACGACGTCATCCACGGCGGTCACGGAATCGCCAAGGTATTCGAAAAGGATCTTTTCGAACTCGATGATGAGGTCCGTTGAATCCGCGCGGATGTGGTAGAGCAAATCACCTTCCGTTGCCACCGCGACATGGGTCGCGCCGCGTACCTCCGTGAATGGCGCCAGTTCGCGGGGCAACGGTTTCCCCGTGATGGAACCCCAGACGCGATGCGATATCCCGACGTTGCAAGTAAAGAGGTTGCGCTCCGACCGGCTTCGAATATCCTTGATCAAATCACCGGTACTGGCGAGCACCGATCGGACAGTGGCAGCAGACTGCCCATCGTCTTTGACAACAAGGACCAGGAACGCCGCCACCGCCGACATCGGCGCATCGATATATTGAGGTTGCGTATCGAGCGCATGCTGGATGGCGGAAACCAACGGAGTGGAGGAATCCATGACGCCTCTCTTGCTGGATGGAATCAATTAGCGGCAAACAGCGGTCGTGACATTCGCTCAACCAACCTCGCATCCAAAACATCGCACCTGGGATGCAAGGCCATCTCTCAGGACTTGCCACCGTACATAAGTTCCAACGCCGCGATCGCCGTCAAGATATATCCTCCATCATTGTCGGCATCTTCGTCCGTCGACAGGTCCAGCTGGGCCCAAATTTTGCCCGTGCTGCCCGCCTGGTGTTCCGTGATGACCTTTTGGGCGAGATCGCGAATCGCGCCAAATTGCGGTACGTCGAAGTGCAGGCCTTGATCGTCCGCGAACAAGCCACGCCCGCTCATGAACTCGGCCATCGGAATAGAGGTCTGGGTGAGGTAGAAAAGCAGATCGCCCGCTTCCAACGGCCTGTCTTCTGCCTGCGGGATGATGCCGACCTCATTGACAAGCGGCGCCGCGAAACGCTGCATGTCCATGGAGAGTTGATCAAGCGATACGACAGCCATACTGACACCTCCCGTTTCGCACGTGC
>JGI25163J39215_1000676_pt1 | contig 9089 bp, 10 predicted proteins | sample AraplaCL_Cvi_mLB_FD_39215 | JGI IMG/M metagenome (IMG submission 39215)
AAGGGCACCTGGAAATCCTGGCGCAGGCTGTCTTCGACGCTCATCACCACTTCTTCCAGGCTGGTGGCGTCCATCAGCGCGAGGATCAGGCGGCGGGTCTTGTCGAACAGCCGGTCGTTGTCCCGGGCCACGTCCATCAGCTGCGACAGGCGATGGCGCATCTCGATGTTGCGCTCGCGCAGGATCTTCATCTGCCGCTCCACCAGCGATACGGTGTCGCCGCGCTGATGGGGAATGCGCAAGGCCGGGAGCAGTTCATCGTGGTCGACGAAGAAGTCCGGGTGGGCCTCCAGGTAGGCGGCGACGGCTGCCGCCTCCAGGTTTTCGGACGGTGATTGGTCGGGCGTTTCGGCAGGAACCTGCGGCTGATCAGTCATGGATTTCGCTCACTTAAAGACGCACCTGTCCTTCGTATACGCGCACTGCCGGGCCGGTCATCATCACCGGTTGGCCAGGGCCTGCCCATTCAATGGACAGGCGCCCGCCCGGCAGGTCGATCAATAGGGGCGAATCCATCCACCCCTGGCTGATCGCGGCCACAGCAGCAGCGCAGGCGCCGGTGCCGCAGGCCTGGGTTTCCCCGGCGCCGCGTTCCCAGACCCGCAGTTGCGCGCGCTGGCGGTCCAGGACCTGGAGAAAACCGACGTTGACCCGCGCCGGGAAGCGCGGGTGGTGTTCGATCTTCGGCCCCAGCTCGTGCACCGGCGCGCTGTTGATGTCATCCACCCGCAACACGGCGTGGGGGTTGCCCATGGACACCGCGGCCAACTGCACCTGGCGGCCATCGACATCCAGCGTGTAGCTGTCGGCCTGGGCCGGCGCCTGGAACGGAATGTCCGCCGGTACCAGGCGCGGCGCGCCCATGTTGACGCTGATCTGGCCGTCGTTGCGGATGTCCAGCTCGATCACGCCGCTCTTGGTCTCGACGCGGATCTGGCGCTTGGTGGTCAGGCGCTTGTCCAGCACGAAGCGGGCAAAGCAGCGCGCACCATTGCCGCACTGCTCCACTTCGGAGCCGTCGGAGTTGAAGATCCGGTAGCGGAAATCCACATCCGGGTTGCTCGGGGCCTCGACGATCAGCAACTGATCGAAGCCGATCCCGGTATTGCGATCACCCCATTGTTTGGCGTGCTTGGGCAGAATATGCGCGTGCTGGCTGACCAGGTCGAGAACCATGAAGTCATTGCCCAGGCCGTGCATCTTGGTAAAACGCAGCAGCATGGNNTTACTCCGGCAGCAGGCTTTCGCCAGCGAATAACTCGGCTACCGTCTCGCGGCGACGTACTTCAACAGCCTGGCCACCATCGACCAGTACTTCTGCGGCACGACCGCGGGTGTTGTAGTTCGAGCTCATGACGAAACCATAGGCACCAGCGGAATGCACCGCCAGCAGGTCACCCTCGGCCAGGGCCAGGGTGCGTTCCTTGGCGAGGAAGTCGCCGGTTTCACAGATCGGGCCGACGATGTCGTAGGTACGGGGTTCGGCCTCTCGCGGGCGCACGGCGCTGACATCCATCCAGGCCTGGTACAGGGCCGGGCGGATCAGGTCGTTCATGGCGCCGTCGACGATGGCGAAATCCTTGTGTTCGGTGTGCTTGAGGTATTCGACCCGGGTCAGCAGGACGCCGGCGTTGGCCACGATGAAGCGGCCCGGTTCGAACACCAGGGCCAGGTCGCGACCGTCCAGGCGCTGGCGCACGGCCTTGACGTAGTCGGCGGCCAGCGGTGGCTCTTCGTCGCGATAGCGCACGCCCAGGCCGCCACCCAGATCGATGTGGCGCAGGTAGATGCCGCATTCACCGAGGCGGTCCACCAGGTCCAGCAGGCGGTCGAGGGCGTCGATGAAGGGTTCCAGGGTGGTCAGTTGCGAGCCGATATGGCAGTCGACACCGACGATTTCCAGGTTCGGCAGCTGCGCGGCGCGGATGTACACATCCTCGGCGGTGGCAATGTCGATGCCGAACTTGTTTTCCTTGAGCCCGGTGGAGATATACGGGTGGGTACCGGCATCCACGTCCGGATTGACCCGCAGCGAGACCGGTGCACGAACGCCTAGCTCGGCCGCTACCAGCTGCAGGCGCTCCAGCTCTTCGGCGGACTCGACGTTGAAGCAGTGGACGCCGACTTCCAGGGCACGACGCATGTCGTCACGGGTCTTGCCGACACCGGAGAAGACAATCTTGTCGGCCTGCCCGCCCGCGGCCAGGACCCGCTCCAGCTCGCCCCGGGAGACGATGTCGAAACCGGCGCCCAGGCGCGCCAGGACATTCAGTACGCCCAGGTTGGAGTTGGCTTTTACCGCGAAGCAGACCAGGTGCGGCATGCCGGCCAGAGCCTGGGCATAGGCCTGGTACTGGGCTTCGATGTGCGCACGGGAATAGACGTAGGTGGGCGTACCGAAACGTTCGGCAATGGCGGACAGGGCTACGCCTTCCGCGAACAGCTCCCCGTCGCGGTAGTTAAAAGCGTCCATGGTTTGCCCTTAGTAGGTATCGTGCTTGTGCGACTGCGACTTCGCCTGCTCTTCAGGGGATTTGCTGTCATCAGGCAGGTACAGCGGGCCTTTCTGGCCGCAGGCGGTAACGAGGCAAGCAACCGCGACGAGCGCAGCAAGGGAAGAGATCAGGCGCTTCATGGCGAAATCCTTGAGAATGCGTAAATTGCGCCCGAGTATACCGGCCACCCGGCAGCTTGCCTATGCAGCGTAACTCCCGTCCAGCGGGCCTTTGCCAAGGCCCGGCCGGTGGCTTTGGTCGGGCGCTCGTGCAATGGGCGTCGCATTTATTTCCTCGTTCGGTATCCTTTGCATTCGCCGGGGAGCGCCCGTATCTTGCGGCGCTTGAGCGTGAGTAGACACTTTTCGAGGTTCCCGCAATGAGTTTGACCGAAGCCCGTTTTCACGACCTGGTGGATGCCACCCAGCAGACGCTGGAGGATATTTTCGATGAGAGCGACCTGGACATCGACTTGGAAAGCTCGGCCGGGGTGCTCACCGTCAAGTTCGACAACGGCAGCCAGGTGATCTTCAGTCGCCAGGAGCCTTTGCGCCAACTCTGGCTGGCTGCGCGTTCTGGGGGGTTCCACTTCGACTACGACGAGGAAAGCGAGCGCTGGATGTGCGACAAGAGCGAAGAGCAGTTGGGGGAAATGCTGGAACGCATTGTCCTGGAGCAGGCCGACATCAAGCTCGAGTTCGAAGGGCTCTGATACCGTGACCCAGCCCGCCCCGGCCCGTGCGCCCAAGCCGCTCTACAGCAACGTCAGCCCGGCGGTGAGCTCACCGTGCATCAGCCTTTGTCGCCTCGATGAGGAGAAGGTCTGTCGCGGCTGTTTCCGCCATGTGGAGGACATCCGTGAATGGCGTTCGGCCGATGATCAGCGCCGGCGAGTGATCTGCGCCCAGGCGCTGCAGCGCAAACAGAGTGCGGCGGCGGGCGGGATTTAGCTTCGTACTCGTACGGTTTGTTTATTCAGTGTGCTGTGATAGTGTCCAGCTTCGCCTCGCTACATCGAGGCCGGTGAGAACCCCGTCTTATTTGGCGGGGTTTTGCTTTTTTGTGCAGAAAAAATAGGAGTCAGCCAGGATCATGAGTACTGCACCATCCATCATCCTTACCCGCCTTGACGTGCAACGTCTGGAGCGCCTGATCGACAGTCTGGACGACTCGCTGCCAGGTGTCATTGCACTGCAAACCGAGTTGGATCGTGCCGAAACGCTGGTGGGTCACGATGAAGTACCGGCCGGTGTCGTAACCATGAATTCGCGTGTGCACTGCCGTGAAGAAAGCAGCGGCAAGGACTACCACCTGACCCTGGTGTATCCACAGGACGCCAACGCCGACGAAGGCAAGATTTCCATCCTGGCACCGGTGGGCAGCGCTCTGCTGGGCCTGCAGGTAGGCCAGTACATCGACTGGCCGGCTCCGGGTGGCAAGACCTTGAAGCTGACCCTGCTGGAAGTTGAATACCAGCCGGAAGCCGCAGGCGACTACCACCTCTGATCCTCGGCTAGACCTGCTCGAGCGCGTCGTTCAGTGCGCGCTCCAGGCTGGCCTTGTAGCGCAGATACAGGATGCTCGGGCTTTGTATGTCACCGAGCAGCCCTGAAAGATCCAGGTCCGTGATGTAGCAGCGATAGCGTTCTGTTTCATGGCGCTGCCCGACGATTTCCTGGGCCACCGCGGCGAACAGTTGATCGCCATATTCCAGATCGGAAAACTCCCTTTGATTGCAGTACAGCGAGACCTGCACCTGGCCTGGTGCGGCCTTGCCGATGATCGCCTGCACGTCATAGAAAGCTTTGTCCACCGGCGTCGGTGGGGCTGGCCGAGGCTCTACCCGACGTGCGCGGCCCGTGCCTGAGGGCAGAATCTGCAAGTAGAGTGTGTCCAAAGGTTTCTCGGGCTGGTTGCTGTCCATCGGCAGCAGCGCCTCGCGGCGGTAGAGAATCGACTGCAGGAAGCGCTGCAGGGGCACCAGCAGGCTGTGCTCGTCGTGATAGGGCAGGGTCTGTTGCCACAGCGCGTTGTACTCATCGAGCACGTAAAGCTCCGCGTGCTCGTCGATGATCCGATAGAACACCTGGATGCAGTCCGGCTGGCCCATGGGCAGGATCAGCGCCAGGTCATGGTCTTCCAGCGCCATCGGGTCAAGGTGCAGTGGGCTGTAGCGGTTCTGCTCCTGGCCCAGGTACTCCAGCAGTGCGGCAGGGGTTGCCATGGCCCGGTGCCGAACCTGCCCTGGCACCAGTTCAAGCACGTGGTAGTGCTGCTGCACCTGGATCAGGTAGCGGTAGTTGAGCTGGCTGAGCAACAGGTTGTGCGCGGTTTCGAACAGCTCTTCCACCCGGCGGGCAATGAATTGCGCGCGGTTGTGACAGAAGCAGCGAACCCGCAGCCGCGGTTGCGGGCCGGCCGGCAGATTGTTCAGGTAGTCCCGCAGGCAGTCGAGCAGCGCATGCTCGGCGTCGTAGCGGCCGACCATGACCTCGTTCCAGCTATTGAGGGTGACCTGATCCAGGGTCAGCACCAGATTCTCGCGTACCCCGGCATAGCTCAGGGAGTCGGTGCGTTCGGTGGTCATCAGAATATTCAGGTCGCGGTGGTGCTTGAGGGGGTCGACCCCGACGTTCACCAGGATCAGCACTTCGCCGGGCACGGCGGCGTGCAGCAACTGTTCCTCGCTGACCGTCGTCAAGGGCAGTGGCACGGTCTGCTGCAGGCTGCCCAGCAGGTTGAACAGTTCGAATTCGCTCAGGTCGCTGCTGCCCGGGTGCAGGGCCAGGCGGGTGCTGCTGTCGATCACGCCGTTGCGATGGCACCAGGTAAGCAGCTCCAGCAGCTCGCGACTGCGCTTGATCGGGGCGAAATGCTCCCACTCCAGGGCGGTCAGGCTGCCGTTGTACAGCCCCCAATGGTTCTGCCCGGGTTCCTTCTTGTTCGGCGACTGCACCAAGGTGAGGGTGTCTTCAGCCAGGTCCGGGGCAATGCCGGGGTTGATGAACTCGATCTTCCCGGCCTTGCGCTCGAAGGCCGCATACAGGCGCCGGCCCAGGACATTCAGGTCACGCTTGTTGATCAGGCTGGCGGCCTGTTCGGTGCGGGCGAACTGGGTCAGGAAGCGATAGCTGTAGTTGAGCTCGTTGACCAGGGCCCGGCGCTCGCTGCTGACCTGGCGCACCTTCCACTGGCTGCGGCTGTCCAGCAGGGCCAGTTGGCGTTGGTCCCAGCCCCACTCACTGGCCAGGCGCTCCAGCAGAGCGCGTTGCCAGTTCGGGCTGCGGGCGGCGTTGCCGACGGTAAGCTTGCGGTTGACCTTGAGGTACAGGCTGCGCCGTACCAGCTCCAGGCGCTCCGGCTCGCCGCGAGCCTTGAGGTATTCCTCGATGCGCCGGTAGACCACGATGTAGGGGTCCAGCTCATCCAGGTCCAGGCGGTTGGCAAACACCGCCTGCTTGAAGCGCAGGCTCAGGCACTGGACCCTGGGATGCTCGCTGGCATAGACCTCGATCAGCAGCAGCTTGAGTACGGACTTGTAGGGCGACTCGATGCCCTTGAACAGTTGCCACAGCCCGGCGCCGATGAACTCGCCGGGCGGAATGCGTGCCATGTGGCCCAGGTCGAGGTTTTCCTCGGCGGGGACGAAGCGCTTGGACAACAGGGTGTCGATGTACTGTTCGTAACGGCGTTCTTCGTACACCGGTACCAGCCACCACAACGGTGTGCGCCCGGCCAGCCAGATCGCGGTGCGGTAGAACTCGTCCAGCAGCAAGTAGTGCTGGGTGGTGCCGCAGTCGTCCGAACTCAGCTGAGTGTCCCGTTCCCCGCGGACAAAGCGGTTGGGGTCGATCAGGAAGAAATGAGCTTCAGCACCCTGGCCGGCCGCCCAGGTCTCCAGCAATTGGCACTTCTTCTGCAACTCGGTCAGCTCGTTTTCGCCCAGATCCGGCGCATGGCATACCCACACGTCCATGTCGCTCTGGTCCGCCTGGGCCAGGGTCCCCAGGCTGCCCATGAGAAACAGGCCATGAATCGGCCGTGGCGGGTTGCCGTGGCGCGGCTTGTAGGAAAACGATCGGGTCAGGCGCTGGGCTTCGGCCAGGGCCTGGGGGTCGGGTTCGTAGCAGGAAAGCCCCGCCGGGGTGGCTCCGGATACATAGCCGGGCAACAACGGGTGATTGACGTGAAAGAACAGCGGCAACAGGTTGAGGACCAACTGCTGGCGTGTCGACAGCCCTTCCATTGCCCGGGCCATGCGCCCTTCATTGAGCTTCAGGAAACGCGCGCGCAGTTGGCTGAGAACCTTGCGATCGATTCCTTCATCCAGATCGGGACGGATTTCATGGGTATGGGGCATTTCAAGCGGAGCTCGAACGTGGCGGTATTGAAGATGGCGAGCAGTTTACCGTCAGACAGGGCTCAGCCTTAAACTGATTTTATTTTTTGACGCCAGATTTCTAGCGCATTCGGAGGGAGGCGCCTACGGAATCCGACAGACGGGAACCCCGCAGGCCGATGCAGGTTGTTCAGGCGACTTCTTTGACGTTCAGGATGGTCAGCAGGCCCTGGGCATGTTCAGCGGCGTCCCGTCCGAGGCTGGTCAGATAGCCTCCATCGGGTTGGGTGATCAGTTCCTTGTCAAACAGGCGTTGGGCGGCGGCGATGGCAGAAGGGGCGGCGGTCTGATGGATTTTCAGGCCTTCCTGGGAGTTGTCCAGGTTGAAGAGTGCAAGGATTTCCAGTTCGGCAACCAACTCAGGGGTATACGACATAAGGACTCCAGACTTTCTAGGAATTAGAGGTCAGCGTTCTTAAGGTGAACGCAGAAAGGCGGCGTGTCCAGCGTTCGCTGAGGAGTTTTATCCCCGGGTGCAGCGGTATTTGGCCGCAGGGTGGTGGCAGTGTAGTCGGGGCGCGAGGCGCGGGCGGGAAAGAGTGCCGGAGCCTGGGCTCCGGCAGCGCGGGGTCACTGCTTTTCGGGAGGCAGTTCCGGCAGGGCGCGAAGGGCGGCTTCGTACCATTGGGTGTCGAAGGCGCGGTCCTGTTCGAGGATGGCGTCGATCTCGATTGCCAGTACATGGGCCATCAGATTGAGGATTTCCTCGCGCTCGTAGCCCACCAGGGTCAGTTTGTTGAACGTGGCCTTGGCCGCTGGTGGGTTGTCGCTTTCGATCTGGTTCTCGATCGCTTCGATCAGGGTATTTTCGGCGAACTCTTCTTCGTCGGTGTCGATATCGGTTGGCTCGCTCATGGCAGGCTCCTCAAGGAAAGGTCGCCAGTTTACTCGTATTCAGCGGCTCGATGCTGCTGGCCAGAGTGGGATTGACCTTCTATAAAAAAGCCCTGCCAACCCCTGCACGGCCTGGAGGCTACGGGATGTTAAAGCTCTATGGGTTCGCCATCAGCAACTACTACAACATGGTCAAGCTGGCCTTGCTGGAGAAGGGGCTGCCTTTCGAAGAGGTGCTGTTCTACGCCGGCCAGAGCCCTGAGGCGCTGGCTATCAGCCCTCGGGGCAAGGTTCCGGTGCTGGAGGTGGAGCAGGGCTTCATCAGCGAAACCAGCGCGATTCTCGATTACCTGGAGCAGGTGCGGCCGGTGCCGGCGCTGCTGCCTGAGGACGCTTTCGAACGTGCCCAGGTGCTGGCACTGGCCAAGGAGATAGAACTGTACATCGAGCTGCCGGCCCGGGCCTGTTTCCCCGAAGCGTTCTTCGGTGCGACCCTGCCCGAGGCAATCAAGGAGAAGGCCGGGATCGAATTGCTACAAGGCTTTGCCGCATTGCGCCGGCATGCCCGGTTCGCCCCCTATGTAGCGGGCGCCAGCCTGAGTGTGGCGGACCTGTATTTTCAGTACAGCGTGAACCTTGCCCTGATAGTCGGGGACAAGTTGTTCGGAATCGATTTTTTGGCCGAGATGCCCGAGGCCCGGGCCTTGCTCGAACGCTTGGAGCAGACCCCCAACGCCCGACGCATCGCCGCTGACAAGGCGGCACTGATGGCCGCCAGAAGGTCAGGGCGCTAGGAACCTGACCGCACCGGCAGAGGATGCCGGCGCGGGGAGGTTCGCAAGGGCTTAGCGGCTGGCCAGCAGGGCCTGGCCGCGGGCCACTGCCGCCCGGACCTGGGCCGGTGCGGTGCCGCCGATGTGGTTACGGGCATTCACCGAGCCTTCCAGGGTCAGCACGGCGAACACGTCCTGTTCGATCTGGTCGCTGAACTTGCGCAGCTCTTCCAGGCTCATTTCCGCCAGGTCCTTACCGGTTTCCACGCCGTACTTCACCGCGTGACCGACGATTTCGTGACAGTCACGGAATGGCAGGCCGCGGCGCACCAGATAATCCGCCAGGTCGGTGGCCGTGGAGAAGCCGCGCAGTGCCGCTTCGCGCATGATGGCGTGCTTTGGCTTGATCGCCGGGATCATGTCGGCAAAGGCTCGCAGCGAGTCGCGCAACGTGTCGGCGGCGTCGAACAGCGGCTCTTTATCTTCCTGGTTGTCCTTGTTGTAGGCCAATGGCTGGCCTTTCATCAATGTCAGCAGGCCCATCAGCGCGCCAAACACCCGGCCGCTTTTACCGCGCACCAGTTCCGG
>JGI25163J39215_1000745_pt1 | contig 8264 bp, 7 predicted proteins | sample AraplaCL_Cvi_mLB_FD_39215 | JGI IMG/M metagenome (IMG submission 39215)
TTCATGTTTTCGCGGATGGCGACGTATTCCATCTCGGCGGTGATGATGCCTTTGCGGGCGTAGTGCATCTGGCTGACGTTGGCCCCGGCCTTGGCCCGGCGCGGGTTGTTGACGTGGGCGAAGCGCAGCTTGGTCAGCTCCGGGTCGGCCAGGCGCTGCTGGCCGAAGTTGGAGCTCAGGCCGGCCAGGCGCTCGGTGTCGCCACGGTCTTCGATCCAGGCCGAGCGCACATCGCCCAGGCCCTTGCGCACATCGATCACCACGTTCGGATCGGTGTAGGGGCCGGAGGTGTCGTACACGGTCACCGGGGCGTTGATCTCGCCGCCGAAGTCGGTGGGGGTCACGTCCAGGGTGATTTCGCGCATGGGCACGCGGATGTCCGGGCGCGAACCCTGGACATAGACTTTTTGCGAGCGGGTAAAGGGCTGAACCGATTGTTGGTCGACTTGGGCCGACTCACTGAGATTGCTAGCGTTTTTTAATTTTGTCGTCATCACGGGCTCTCCAGACAGCATCCAGGCAGTGGATTTTTGTCGGAGCGAACCTGTAACGGACGGACGCACCCTGTCTAAGCAACTAGTGAGTGCAGTGCTTGGTACTCGAGGGGGTGTTCGATTGTCGAACAACATCCCGGACGAAGCACAAGAGGACTCGCCGGGGGACGAGAAATCTTGTTCCCTACGCAGGCGCTAACCTGATCAGGTTCAACGGGATCCGGATTATCCGATCTCAGCCTCATAGCAAGGCACCCCGACAAGAACCGGGCCAGTCTAGACAAAGCCACAGCAGAACGCCAACCCCCGTACGATCAGCATGATGAATGGCGTAATTGCAGGATTGTTGCCACCCCCCAAGCGCATCTACACTCGTTGCCCTGAGTCGAGCCTTGACGCTCTGAGGGTCGCGCCTTAGCCTTGGCGCCTGAATTATTGCCGTAATATCAACTCTAGGGATCGCCGAATGCTGCGCAAACTCTCACTGGCTGTTGCCGTGTCTTGTGCGTCCAATGGAATGGCCTGGGCAGCAGAAGCGCCTTTGACCACCAAGACCGACCTGGTCAGCGTCTACCAGGAAGCGGTGGACAACAACGCCGATCTGGCCGCTGCGCGCGCCCAGTACGGTGCCCAGAAGGAAGTGGTGCCCCAGGCTCGTGCCGGGTTGCTGCCTAACCTTTCGGCCGGCGCGGACATGAACAACACCCGCACCAAGTTCGACGAACCGTCGATGACCTCTACCCGCAGCGGCAACGTCTACCAGGCGACCCTGGCCCAGCCACTGTTCCGGGCTGACCGCTGGTTCCAGCTGCAGGCGGCCAAGGACATCAACGAACAGGCTTCCCTGCAACTCTCGGCCACCGAGCAGAACCTGATCCTGCAGAGCGCGGAGAACTACTTCGCGGTGTTGCGCGCCCAGGACAACCTGGCCTCGACCAAGGCCGAGGAAGCGGCCTTCAAGCGTCAGCTGGACCAATCCAACGAGCGCTTCGACGTGGGCCTGTCGGACAAGACCGACGTCCTGCAATCCCAGGCCAGCTACGACACCGCCCGAGCCAACCGGATCCTTGCCCAGCGCCAGGTGGATGATGCCTTCGAGGCCCTGATCACCCTGACCAACCGCGAGTACAACTCGATCCAGGGCATCGTCCATACCCTGCCAGTGCTGGCGCCGACCCCCAACGACGCCAAGGCCTGGGTGGACACCGCCGCCAAGCAGAACCTCAACTTGCTGGCCAGCAACTACGCAGTCAGCGCCGCCGAGGAAACCCTCAAGCAGCGCAAGGCCGGGCATGCCCCGACCCTGGACGCGGTGGCGCAGTACAAGAAAGGCGACAACGATGCTTTGGGCTTCAGCAACCCCAACCCGCTGACGCGCTATGGCAGCGACGTCGAACAGCGCTCCATCGGCCTGCAACTGAACATTCCGATCTACAGCGGCGGCCTGACCAGCTCCCAGGTGCGCGAATCCTACTCGCGCCTGAGCCAGACCGAGCAACAGCGTGAATCCCTGCGCCGCCAGGTGGTGGAAAACACCCGCAACCTGCACCGCGCGGTGAACACCGATGTCGAGCAGGTCCAGGCCCGGCGCCAGTCGATCATTTCCAACCAGAGCGCAGTGGAGGCCACGGAGATCGGCTACCAGGTAGGCACGCGCAATATCGTCGATGTGCTCGACGCCCANCGNCAGCTGTACACCTCGGTGCGCAACTACAACAACAGCCGCTACGACTACATCCTCGACAACCTGCGCCTGAAACAGGCGGCCGGCACCCTCAACCCGGGGGACCTGCAGGACCTGTCGCGCTATCTCAAGGCCGACTACAACCCGGATCGCGACTTCCTGCCGCCAGACCTGGCCAAGGCCGCCCAGGAGCAGCTCAGGGCCCGCCCCTGAAGGTCGCAAGCATGAAAAAGGCCACCATTGCGGTGGCCTTTTTCATGGCGGTGTAACGGCCTTTTACAGCCACTGCGACAGCGGCTACAGAAGGCGACGATCAGTGCCTGCCCAGGAGGCGGCCAAGGCCGTCGAGCAGCCGTTGCAAGGCGCCCTGGTTGGCCTTGAGCACCTTGAGCCCGGCATCGGCCATCTTGCGCGCATCCTGGGGTAGCTCGAACAGACGCTGCACCGCCACCGCGAGCCCCTCGGCATCGTCCACTTCCTGCAAGGCTCCGGCCTCACGCAGCATCGCGGCGATTTCCAGGAAATTGAACAGATGCGGCCCGCTGATCACCGGCTTGGCCAGGGCTGCCGGCTCCAGCAGGTTGTGCCCACCGTTGGGCACCAGGCTGCCGCCGACAAAGGCGCTGTCGGCCAGGGCATAGAGGAACAGCAATTCGCCCATGGTGTCCCCCAGCAATACCGAGGTGGTGGCAAGCACCGGCTCGGCTGTAGAACGGCGCACCGTGGCAAAACCCTGCTGCCGGCACAGCTCATGCACCGAGTCGAAGCGTTCCGGGTGCCGCGGCACCAGGATCAGCAAGGCATTGGGGTAACTGCCCAGCAGTTGCCGATGGGCATCGAGCACCACCGCGTCTTCGCCCTCGTGGGTACTGGCGGCGATCCACACCGGGCGATCCATGGCCTGCCATTGCTGGCGCAACTCAGTGGCCCGCTGCAGCAACTGCGGGTCGATGCTCAAGTCGAACTTGATCGATCCGGTCACTTGCACAGTCTCGGGGCGGGCCCCAAGCCGGAGGAAACGCTGGGCCTCGGCTTCGGTCTGCACCGCGAACAGGCTCATCTGCGCCAGCATCGGTGCGGTCAGCCGAGCAAAACGCCCATAGCCCTTGGCCGAACGCTCGGACAACCGGGCATTGGCCAGGGCCACCGGAATCCCGCGCCGGGCACACTGGTCGATATGGTTGGGCCACAGTTCGGTTTCCATGATCACCGCCAGCTTGGGCTGCACCCGATCGAGAAACCGCGCTGCGGCGCAAGGCAAGTCGTAGGGCAGGTAGCAGTGCTGGACCCGCGGCTCGTTGGCAAACAGCGCGTGGATGCGCTCGGAGCCGGTGGGAGTCATGCAGGTCACGGTAATCGGCAGCTGTGGATAACGCGCCAGCAGCGCCCGGATCATCGGCGCGGCAGCGATGCTCTCGCCCACCGACACCGCATGCACCCAGATGCCACCGGGTTGCATGGTGGGCAAGCCGAGAGAGAAGCGCTCGCCAATGCGCTTGGCATAAGCCGGCGCCTTGCGCGAGCGCAGCCACAAGCGAATCGCTACCAACGGCAGCCCCAGGTAAAACAATGCGGTATAGAGAGTTCTATTCATGGCGGCGGAGTTTATCGGTTTTTTAGCCGATCGCCTTCAGGTGCACGGCAAAACGTTCTGCCAGCCAGTGCGCCGCGGGGCCCAGAGGTTCGTCGCGGCGCCAGGCCAGTTCCACCACCAGAGCCGGGGGCGTCCATTGGCTGGCCAGCTCCACCATCTGGTTCTGATAGGCCGGGTACTGCACCACATGCCGTGGCAACCAGGCCCAGCCCAGCCCGCGCATCAGCCATTCGGCCAGGACGTAGAAGCTGTCAGCCCGCCAGACCTGGGGGCTGACCTGCTCACCACCGGGGTAGCCACTGGCTTGCGGAGCGATGAGCAACTGCCGGTGTAGCGCCAGCAACTGGCGGTTGACCCTTTTCTCATGGGCCAGCGGATGCCCCACGGCGCAGACAGTGACCATCTCCACACTGCCCAGGGCCCGGCGCTCCAAAGTTTCCGGCATCTGCTCATGGTGAAACAGCAACCCCAGGTCGGCCCGGCGCTCCACCAGTTTGCGCGCTACGTCGCCCTGGGCCCCGCTGGCCAGTTGCACCTCCAGGCTGGGAAAGTGTTCCGCCAAAGCCTCCAGGCTGTCGAGCACCGGCTGATAGGGCATCGCCTCGTCCTGGGCCAGGCGCAACCGCGCTTCCTGGCCGCGCATCAAGGCCAGCGCCCGACCATTGAGGCGGTCGCACTGACGCAGGATCTCCCGCGCTTCCTGCAGCAGTGCACTGCCCGCCTCCGTCAGCCTTGGCTGGCGGCCACTGCTGCGTTCGAACAGGCTGACCCCCAGGTCATCCTCCAGCTGGGCGATGGCACTGCTGATGGCCGATTGCGCCTTGCGCTGCTGGCGGGCCACGGCAGAAAACGAACGCAGTTCGGCGACCCCGACAAACAGGCGCAACTGCTCCAGGTTCCATTGCATGTTCATGGCGCAACCTATCTAGCATCCAGATAGGTAATGATTTTACCCCATCTGAACTTTCTCTAGAATGCCGACCTCATAAAGCAGCCCCAGCCCCGAGGAGCCCTCCCATGAACGCTTACTACTACCTGGCTATCGCCATCTGCGCGGAAGTGATCGCCACTGTTTCAATGAAAGCGGTCAAGGGCCTGAGTACTCCGCTGCCCCTGGCATTGATCATCGTCGGCTACGGCGTGGCCTTCTGGATGCTGACCCTGGTGGTGCGTACGGTGCCGGTGGGTGTGGCCTACGCGGTATGGGCCGGCATGGGCATCGTCATGGTCAGCATCGCCGCGCTGTTTCTGTACGGCCAGAAGCTGGACATCCCGGCGATGCTGGGCATGGCACTGATCGTCCTCGGCGTGGTGGTGATCCAGTTGTTCTCGAAAACCGCCGGGCACTAGAAAGCAGCCTCACGCCACACGCCTCAAGCGGCCAGAGTGAGCGCCAAGCTTGCAGCTTGAGGCCTGAGGCTTGAAACTTGCGGCTTCGTTTTACTTACCGAGGTCGCTGCATGCCATCCGCTATTTCCACCGATGTGCTGATTGTCGGCGCAGGCGTCGCCGGTCTCTGGCTCAACGCTCGCCTGCAACGCCTGGGCTTTTCCACCGTGCTGGTGGAAAGCGCCAGCCTCGGCGGCGGACAGAGCGTGAAATCCCAGGGGATCATCCACGGCGGCGCCAAATACGCCCTGCACGGCGCCCTCACTGGCGCCTCCGAGGCCATTGCCGACATGCCACGGCGCTGGCGCGAAGCCCTGGTGGGCAATGGCGAGCTGGACCTGTCCGGCGTGCGCCTGCTGTCCGAGGCCCACTACCTCTGGTCCCCCGGCACCCTGGCCGGCAACCTCACCAGCTTCTTCGCCAGCAAGGCGGTACGCGGGCGGGTCGATCAGGTCAAGGGTGAGCAACTGCCCCCGGCCCTGCAGGACAAGCGCTTCAAGGGCAAGGTCTACCGCCTCGCCGAACTGGTAGTGGATGTGCCGAGCCTGATCGAGCGCCTCGCGCACCTGGCGGGAGACAGCCTGCTGGCCGGGCAGAAGATCGAGCCCCTGCTGGAAAACGGCCAACTGCTGGGCCTGCGGGTCGACAGCCGGGATATCCGCGCGCAACGCATTGTCCTCAGCGCCGGAGCCGGCAATGCCGAGCTGCTGCAAGCGGCCGGCCTGAGCCAGCCCGCCATGCAACGGCGACCATTGCACATGGTGCTGGTCAAGGGCCCGAGCCTGAAACCGCTGTACGCCCACTGCCTGGGCGGCGGGCCAAAACCACGGATCACCGTCACCACTCACCCGGCCGCCGACGGCCAGTGGGTCTGGTACCTGGGGGGCGATATCGCCGAAGCCGAAGGCGTGGCCCGGGAACCGGCAGCGCAGATTGCCGCGGCCCAGAAGGAACTGGGGCAACTGCTGCCCTGGATCGACCTGAGCCAGGCGCAATGGGCCACCCTGCGGGTCGACCGCGCCGAGCCGGCACAGTCGGGCCTGACCCGCCCGGACAACGCCTTCCTCGCCGAGCAGGATCGCCTGCTGGTGGGCTGGCCGACCAAGCTGGCCCTGGCACCGGACTTCGCCGACCGGGTCCTGGCTGCCCTGGAGCGCGACGGCATTCGCCCCGCCGCCGCCCAGGCCCTGCCCGAACTGCCCAAGCCGCCCCTGGCGCAACCGGCCTGGGAGCAACTGCTGCCATGAGCCAGCCAACCCTGCACGATCTGCATCGCCCCTTGGGCAGCACCGGCCTGCTGGTGTCGCCCCTGGGTCTGGGCACGGTGAAACTGGGCCGCGACCAGGGCGTGAAATACCCCAACGGCTTCCAGATCCCCGACGACCAGGAGGCCCGCATGCTGCTCAAGCTGACCCGCGACCTGGGCATCAACCTGATCGACACCGCTCCGGCCTACGGCCGCAGCGAAGAGCGCCTGGGCCCGCTACTGCGCGGCCAGCGCCAGGAATGGGTGATTGTCAGCAAGGTCGGCGAAGAGTTCGCCGATGGCCTGTCGCGACACGATTTCAGCGCGGCCCATACCCGGATGTCCGTGGAGCGCAGCCTGCAACGCCTGGAAACAGACTTCATCGACCTGGTGCTGGTGCATTCCGACGGCAACGACCTGGCGATCCTCGAACAGTGCGAGGTCTACCAGGCCCTGGCGCAGCTCAAGCAGGAGGGCAAGATCCGTGGCTTCGGCTTCTCCGGCAAGACCGTAGACGGCGGCCTGAAGGCCCTGGAGCAGGGCGATTGCGCCATGGTTACCTACAATCTGAACGAACAGGCCGAGCGAGCAGTCATTGACTACGCTACCGCTCACCACAAGGGCATCCTGGTGAAAAAAGCGCTTGCCAGCGGCCACGTCTGCCTGAGCCCGGGCATCGATCCGGTGCGGGCCAGCTTCGAGCTGCTGTTTGACCGGCCCGGTGTCGCCAGTGCTATTGTCGGGACCATCAATCCCTTGCACCTGGCCCATAACGTGTCGACTGTGGCGCAGGTCCTTGGCAAGAACTGATGCCGCCGACGCGGCCGACCCCGACGCAAGAAGGAGCCGAGATGTCGCGACCGCTCATTAGAAAGAACCCCAGCAACTTCAAGACCCTGCCCCTGTTCGTCGAAGCGACTCCCGAAGGCTTGAGCTACCAGAGCGTCGGAATGCCGCTGAATTTCGCCCAGACCCTGCAGCGCCGACGCGCGGTGACGGTGGCCGACAATCAGCGCTTCGCCCTGGAGCTGGCCAACCTCGGGGTCTCGGTGCGCCTGACCCTGCACTGGCAGAACCGTGACTACTGGGTGCTGGTGCGCCAGCGCCGCCAGGATCGCGGCGATGTGGTACTCAAGCTGATTTCCGGCTATGTCCCGGCTCACGAGCTCAACCTGCCGCTGCATACCGCGATCCAGGAAATTGCCGAGGAATGCCTGCTGGAAACCCCTGAAGGCTGGCTCGGTGGGCGCTTCAACGACACCTGGCTGCCTGCACCCTACGCCGGCGCCCTGCACTATCGCGAGGCCCTGCCCTTTCGCCTGACCCCGCTGTCCGGGGCGGCGCTGCCGGTGCGCTGTGGCAACCTGCAGTTGCTGGAGCGTCCCCGGGCCTATGTGCACCTGCCCACCGCCTCACTGCAGTTGATCTACGACCTGCGCCTGGACGTGCCGAGGGAAGCCAAGTCCCTGAGCCTGTTCCACGTCGACGAGCGCCTGGAGGGCGACCAACTGGTGGCACGGCTGGACCGCAAGCGCCCGGACCTGTATCTGATGCCCCTGGACAACGGCGAGCCCTGCGCCGAGCTCTACACCCTGAAGAAAGACCAGTTGCATCCGGCCAGCACCCGCGGCCTGTACCTGGCGGAAAGCTTCGCCCAGCAGGAAGGCTGGGTGGTGAGTGACGAGCGGATTCGCTGGAAGGACTGGCTCAGGCAGCGGGGCCTGGAGCCACCGCAAAAGGCATCGAAGCTATCGCGGCTAACCGGCCGGGCCCGGCAGATACTGCGCAAGATCGTCCCCGGCAAGGCCCCGGGCCAGCGCTGAGGGCAAAAAAAAGGCGCCTGCAACAGGCGCCTTT
>JGI25163J39215_1000755_pt1 | contig 8077 bp, 4 predicted proteins | sample AraplaCL_Cvi_mLB_FD_39215 | JGI IMG/M metagenome (IMG submission 39215)
CGCGCTCCTGCGCGTGCGTGGGCCAGCAAAAGAAAAGTGACTCGGCCTTCGGCAGAAGGTCGAAACGCCCGCCGCGTAGGCGGCCAGATCGCGGAAGCGCACGAGACCGAAGGCCCAGAGCAAAGGCCGAGAGCAAAGTCACTGGATTCCTGCCTTCGCAGGAATGACGAGCGTGAGCGGTGAGGTTGGATTGGCCCCTCACCACCATGAAGGTGGCAATGCCCCAACCCTCTCCCCAAAGGGGGGAGAGGATAAAGAGCCGACACTCAGAAATTCAGCCGATAGTTGAGCATCCCCATCATGCCCTGGCTGTTCTGCCCAAAATACTGATCCATCCCGAACTGCACGCTCGACCGCGCCGACATCGTCCAGTCCAGCGACAAACCCGCCTGCCCCTGATAACGCGACAACCCGACGCCACCTACCGGCGCCCACTGATCCACGCCCGTGAAGCTCGCATCGAACACATCGCCGCGCGTGGCGAAAGCCTGCTGCCATTGCAGGCGACCCTGCAGGCTGATGCTGCCGCCGCTCGCGAGCGACCACGCATGACCGGCGCGCACACCGACGCCCGCCTGCCAACGCTCCACGTTCTGCGTGCCCGCCTTCAGGCCGAAACCATAACCACCCAGCTCGTTGAAACCATCGCGCTGGATGTGCGCGTACTGCATGTTGGCGTAAGGCGTGAACTGCAGGCCTCCCAGCGACGCGCGATAACCGCTTTCGCCGTAGGCCACGGTGTAGCGGCCATTGGTATCGCTCGCCACGCCGGCCACGTCGCTGCCCAGCTCGATGTGGCGGCGCATGTTTTCCCGATAGGTGCCGTAACCCAGGCGCCCCATGGTGTACCAGTTGTCGCTCACGATGCCGCCGTAGAGCATGCCTTCGATGGCGTTGCTCTTGCCCTGGTCGGCGTATTCGGCGAGGCGGCCCAAGCCCTGGCTCTGACTCACGGCGAAGCCCAACACGCCGTTGCTGCCGAACTTGCGGTCTTGACCCGCCATCCAGCCACTGAGGTCATAACCGACGTTGCCGTAACCACTGCGGCTCATGCTGCCGTGGTAACCCAGCGTCTGCGCCCAACCACCGGTGCCGTGGGTGTCCACCAGTCCGTCGAAGTGATCGGACAAGGCACGGGTTCCGGCGTCGATGGCTTCGAACGTCATGGCAGCGCTGGCGGCGTGCAGTTGGCCGGAAAGGCTTTCCAGCGAGTGCTGCAACGCGGCCGTTGTCTGGGTCTGCTGCAGGCTGGCCGCGCCTTGGACAAAGTCGTTGGGGACGGGACCACCACCCGAACCCGCGCTGCCCTGCGCCAGCTGCGTGTTGATCGCGCCGAATGCGTTGTCCACGCGCTGCGCGGCGCCGAACGATGCCGGCGTGTAGGCCATACCGGTAACGGCGCTGGCCTGTACCTGGGTCACGTTGAGCCAGGCGCTGCTGGCGTCGTAGTTGAGTGAGGCCGACAGCAGCACGCCCGTGCCGACATCCAGGCTGGAGAACTTGCCGGTCAGCCCACCCTTCGCGACCAGCACGTTGGTATGTGAGTTGGCGACGTATCCCTGCATGGCGCCGATCACGTACAGGTCACCGCCGGTGAGTACGGCCTTGCCATCGATGTTGAGGGTCCGGCCCAGTTCGAACGCGAGACGGCCACTCTGGGCATTGAGCGGCGAGAGGCCCTGGTAATAGCTGCCGGTGACATGCACGTCGCCACCCGCGACGACCAGCGTGCCGAGGTTCTGCACGTCCGCACCGAAGTTGTGTGCGCCGGTCATGACGGCGTCGGCGTTATCGATGTAAAGCCGTCCGGCCAACGACGGCGCAACCAGTGTACCGTGCACGACGTGCGTGTCACCCTGGTAGCTCGGTGCCTGCGTCAACGTGAGTCTGCCGACGCCATCCTTGGTGAGCCCGCCTGCGCCGGCGATGGCGTTGCCCCAGGTGGAACTGCTATTGAGCGTGACGTTGAACGTGCCCCAATCGAACCGCCCTGGACCCTTCACCGCGTTGCCCACGTCGAGCATGCCGTAGCCGAACACGGAGTCGACGCCCGGCGCGCCGAGATCGTCGGCCGTGCCAAGCAGCGTCTGGCGCACCTGGTCATTGGTGAAGTACGGGAAGGCTTGCCACACCAACGCGGCAGCGCCGGACACCGCGGGAGCGGCAAACGAGGTGCCACCGACGATCCAGTAACTGGTGTTGTTCGCAGTGTCGTCCTTGCCGCTGACGATGACGTCGCCCGGAGCCGCCAGGCAGTAATTCATGGCGACGCCGCACTTGTTGGAATAGCTCGCCAATTGCTTGGGGTTGTTGCTGTCCACCGCAACGACGGCCAGCCAGCCTTTTTCCAGATCCTGCGCACCGGGCACGCTGGGCAGCGCCGCCGTGGTGCTCGGATTGGCCTGGGAGTCGTTGCCCGCCGCGAACACGACGAGTCCGCCCCAGTTGTTGATGAAGGCGCTATAGGCGTCGTGGAACGCCTTGGTCGTTGCCGTATCGCTCGTATTCCAGGTAATGCCGCCCCAGGAATTGTTCATGACCTTCACGCCGGCGTTGATCAGGTCGTTATTGACGTACTGGAAGAACTGCGCGTCAGCGGCGGTGACGGTGGACGGTGGCGCGCTGCCGTTGTCGTCAGGCGCCTTGTCCGAAATGATGCGCGCCGATACCAACGAAGCGCCAGGCGCGATGCCGCCCGGGAACTTGTCGAAGGCGCTGCCTGCGGCGATTTCGGATACCCAGGTGCCGTGGCCGACGACGTCGTCGATCGACAGATTGTTGGTGCTCGAGTCAACGTAGACCAACTCTTTGGTGACTTTGCCGGCCAGCGCGGGATGGTTGCGCATGATGCCGCTGTCGACCACGCCGATCGTCACGCCAGCGCCGGTGAAGCCAGCCTGGCGTGCGGCATAGGTGTTGGTTAGCGCCAGCTGCGCATCGACCGGGGGTTGATTCGGCGGCGGGGTCGTAGGCGGCGGTGTGGGTGTGGTGCCGCCACCGCCACCACCGGGGGCGGTCGGAGGCTGATACCCGGTGGGCGGCGTATAGGGCGGCGCGCCCTTGACGTTGCCGTTGCCTCCGCCACCACAGGCACTCAATCCCAGCGCCATCCACACCAGCACAGATACCTGGCGGAAACGCATTCCGCCCAGACCACTATCCATAGTTCCCCCTGCGCCCCTTATCGGGCATCCAATGCATCCTTAGCGCGGCGATCCGTCACTGGACTCCGCCAGCACTTCCTTGCGACATCTTCGCACAAGATTGTGGGGAAATTTCTTGCATAGATCACTAGTTGGGGCCAGCCCGTGAAAGGCCGGCCCCACTGTCGGGCCATCGTCACGACCGTCCGCGGAGAGATCAGAACGACAGGCGGTAGGCCAACGTATCCATCTTGCCGTGCTCATGCTGGGCGACGTATTCGTCCATACCCAACGACAGGCGGGAGCGCGGGGAAATGCTCCAGTCGAGGCTCAATCCCGCATCGCCACCGTAACGGGACAGGCCAATGCCGCCCACCGGCGCCCATTGGTTGAGCACCGCGAAACTTGCATCCAGCACGTCACCCCGCATGCTGAAGGCGCGCTGCCACAGCATGTGTGCCTGCAGGCTAAGGTGGCTTCCGCCCGACCACGACCAGTCACGCCCCGCACGCAGACCCACGCCGCCCTGCCAGCGCTCTATGGTCTGGCTGCCAGCCTTCAGCCCGAAGCCGTCGCCGCCGAGTTCGCCGAAGCCGTCCGTCCGGATGTTGGCGTACTGCAGGTTCATGTAAGGCGTGACATTCACGCCCCCCCATCGCATGCGATAGCCGCTCTCGCCATAGGCGACGTCGTAGGTGCCGTTGGCGTTGCTTGCCACGCTTTGGACATCGCTGCCCAGTTCGAGATGTCGACGCATGTCTTCGCGATACGTGCCCACACCGAGGCGACCCATCGCGTACCACTGGTTCTCCACGATGCCGCCATAGAGCATGCCTTCGACAGCGCGGCTGCGGCCCTGATCGGCGAACTCGTCCAGCCGTCCAAGGTCTTGGCTCTGGCTTACCGCAAAACCGAGCACGCCATTGCTGCCCAGCTTGCGATCCTGGCCGACCATCCAACCGCTGAGGTCATACCCCACGCTGTCGTATCCGCTGCGGCTCATGCTGCCGTAGCTGCCCAGGTTCTGCGTCCAGCCGCCCGTGGCGTAGACATCGCTGAGTTGATCGAAGCGTTGCGACAAGGCGCGCGTGCCCGCATCCATCGCGTCGAAGGTCATGGCCGCGCTGGCCGCATGCAACTGGCCGGACAGTGAACTCAACGATTGCTGCAAGGCGCCGACGGTGGCGGTCTGCTGCAGGCTCGCCGCACCGTTGATGAACGACGTGGGCAAGGGGTTGCCCGTGACCGTGGTGCCGGAGCTCACTTGCGTATTGATCTGGTTGAACGCCAGGTCGACGCGCTGTGCGGCGCCAAACGACGCCGGCGTATAGGTGATGCCGGTCACTGCCGATGCCTGCACCTGACTCACGTTCAACCACGCATCGGTGGGGTTGTAGTTGAGCGTGGCGCTCAACAGCACGCCGGTGGCGACATCCAGCGCGGAGAACGTGCCGGAGAGGCCACCCTTCGCGGTCAGGACGTCCGTATGCGTATTGGCCACGTACCCCTGATTGATACCAGTGACGTACAGATCTCCACCGCTGAGCGTGGCCGTGCCGTTGACGCGCAGCGCCGATCCCAGCGCCACCGCCAGGCGGCCTGCGCCCTGCTGTACGTAATTGCCTCCCACGGTGACGTCGGAGCCGGCGGCTGCGAGCACGCCCTGGTTGGTGACCGATCCACCGATCGAAGGCGTGCCGCTGAGCACGCCCTGGGAAGCAATGCTTACGCTCGATGCCAGGGACTTGGCCACCAGCATGCCGCCCTGCACCTGGGTCAAGCCGGTGTAGCTGGACGGCTGCGTGAGCGTGAGCGTGCCGGTGCCTTGCTTGATCAGGCCACCCGCGCCGGAAATGGGGTTGTTCCAGCTCGAACTGCCGCTGAAGCTGACCGTGACATCACCCCAGTTGAACTGTTCGGGCCCGTTCACCGCCTTGCCGACGTCGAGTTCGCCATAGCCGTAAGTGGGGTTGGGCTGCGAACCACCCAGCGGGTCCGCGGTGCCCAGCAACGTCTGACGCACCAAGTCGTTGGTGAAGTAGGGATAGGCCTGCCACACCAGCGCCGCCGCACCCGTCACCTGCGGGGCCGCAAGCGAGGTGCCTTCGACGATCCAATAGGTTTCGTTGGCCGTGCTGGTGTCGTTCTTGCCGCTCACGATCACGTCGCCCGGCGCCGCCAGGCAGTAGTTCATCGCGATGCCGCACTTGTTCGAATAGCTGTCCAGTTGCGTGGGGTTGTTGCTGTTGACCGCCACCACCGTGAGCCAGCCCTTTTCGAGATCCGGCGCCAGGCTGGGCAAGGCGGCGATGGTGCTTGGGTTGGCCTGCGAGTCGTTGCCCGCGGCAAACACCACCAGCCCACCCCAGCTGTTGATGAAGGGGCTGTACGCGTCGTGGAAGCCTTGCGTGGTGGCCGTGTCGGTCGAACTCCAACTGATGCCGCCCCAGGAGTTGTTCATCACCTTCACGCCATTGGCCATCAGATCGGCGTTGACCTGACCCAGCGGCACCGCGTCGGAAGACGTCACCGGTGCTGGTGGCGTCGAACCGTTATCGTCTGGCGCGCTGTCGGCGATGATGCGCGCCGACACGATGTCCGCCCCGGTAGCGATGCCGCCGGCAAATTGGCCGAACGGCTTGCCCGCGGCGATTTCCGCCACATACGTGCCGTGGCCGTTGACGTCGTCCACCTTCACGTTGTTGGTGGACGGATCGACATAGATCAACTCCTTGACCACCCGCCCGGCCAGCGCGGGATGCGTGGACATCACGCCGGTATCCACGATGCCGATGGTCACACCCGCGCCGGTATAGCCCGCGTTGTGCGCGGCATAGGTGTTGGTGAGATTGAGCTGCGCATCGATCGGTGGCTGCGGCACGCTGGACGAGGGAGGCGGCGTCGAAGGCGGCGGGGTCGGCGGCGGCGAACTGGGCCGCGTATTGCTGTTGCCACCACCGCCACCACCGCAAGCGCTCAGCCCAAGCGCCAGCCACACCAGCACCGCCCCTCGGCGGTAGCGCAACCCTTGCATCACCGTATTCATAAGGCCCCCGCCCCGTTTGACGCTTGTTGAAGCATACCCACCCGATTCGCCGCGCTCCTTTGGAGCAGCTGCGCGAGTCACCATATTTGCACAACGAAATCGCAACTAAATGCCGCCAGAATCCCACTGTAGTCGCAAATACGGTCGGTTTGCCCCCACTGACGGCCGGCTGCGATAATCGAACGACTAAAACCGGGGCATTGCCCCCATCAAGTACTTGCGGAGATCCCCATGTCGGACGTCAGCGTTGTCATCGCCGGTGCCAAGCGCACCGCCATTGGCTCCTTCCTCGGCCAGTTCACCGGCGTACCCACCCCCACCCTGGGTGCCACCGCCATTCGCGCCGCGCTGGAGCAGTCCGGTCTGGCTCCCACCGACATCAGCGAAGTGATCATGGGCTGCGTGCTGCCGGCCAACCTCGGCCAGGCCCCCGCGCGCCAGGCATCGCTGGGTGCCGGCCTGCCGCCGGCCGCTGGCTGCACCACCGTCAACAAGGTCTGCGGCTCGGGCATGAAGGCCATCATGCTGGGCCATGACCTGATCAAGGCCGGCTCGGCCACGGTCGTGGTGGCTGGCGGCATGGAGTCCATGACCAACGCACCACACATGGTCAATGCGCGCACCGGCATCCGCTACGGCGACGGCACCCTGGTCGACCACATGGCATGGGACGGCCTGACCAACCCGTACGACGGCAAGGCCATGGGCGTGTTCGGTGAGCTGTGCGCCGACAAGTACCACTTCACGCGCGAGGAACAGGACAAGTTCTCCACGGAATCCGTCGAGCGCGCCAAGGCCGCCCAGGCCTCGGGTGCCTTTGCCGACGAGATCGTCCCGGTCACCGTGTCCGGCCGCAAGGGCGATGTCACGGTCGACACCGACGAGCAGCCGGGCCGCTCGGACGTCAGCAAGATCCCGTCGCTGAAGCCGGCGTTCCGCAAGGAGAACGGCACCATCACCGCCGCCAGTTCCTCCAGCATTTCCGACGGCGCGGCCGCCCTCGTGCTCCTGTCGGCCGACGACGCCAAGGCCCGCGGCCTCAAGCCGCTCGCCCGCATCGTGGCGCACGCCACCCATTCGCAGGAACCGGAATGGTTCACCACGGCGCCGGTCGGCGCCCTGCACAAGGTGCTGGAGAAGGCGGGCTGGAAGACGGCCGACGTCGACCTGTTCGAAGTCAATGAAGCCTTCGCCGTGGTGGCCATGGCGGCCATGCGCGAACTCGACATTCCGCGCGACAAGATCAACGTCAACGGCGGCGCCTGCGCGCTGGGCCACCCCATCGGCGCCAGCGGCGCCCGCGTGGTGGTCACGCTACTGAATGCTCTGAAAACTCGCGGCCTCAAGCGCGGCGTGGCATCGCTGTGCATCGGCGGCGGCGAAGCCACGGCCGTTGCCGTAGAGCTGCTCTAAGCCCCCTGTCCCGGCGGCCGGGTCACCGGCCGCCGATGAAAGGGGGGTTAACCCCATTTGGCCGCTTCACACAAAGATGTGGCGCATTTTCCGCGAAAGCGCTATTAATACGCCCGCCAAACGGCATTCCACGGCAAAGGAGATTCAACATGAAGTTCACGCGTACCCTTCTCGCCTCTGCGCTCGTCGCGCTGCTGGCGGCTTGCAGCAACGGCGCGCAGGATTCCGCGCAGGACGCTCAGAAGTCGGCTGACCAGGCTCAGCAGGCTGCTGACCAGGCTCAGAAGGCTGCTGCTGCTCCGGCAGAGCAGGCTCCGGCTGCTGCTTCGACCGCTGCTGCCGCTCCGGCCGCTGCTCCGGCCGAACAGCCGGCTCCGACCCCGGCTTCGACCGCTGCTGCTCCGGCTGCCGCTTCGACCGCTGGTCACTAAGTACACTCGTGTACTTCGGAAAACCGGCCGCCTCTGGCGGCCGG
>JGI25163J39215_1000785_pt1 | contig 7738 bp, 7 predicted proteins | sample AraplaCL_Cvi_mLB_FD_39215 | JGI IMG/M metagenome (IMG submission 39215)
GCCGTCACACCCCCAAGGATAGACGGCAATTGCAAGGACTCAGCTCAATATGGAGATCGTCCCCAAGTATTTCAAGGCGCGTGGCAGATTGTCGCAATCCAGGCTGTCCAACCATTGCAGGTCAGCCCAACTACGTAACCAGGTGAACTGGCGTTTCGCCAATTGGCGCGTGGCAATGATGCCCCGCTCCTGCATTTCGGCTGACGTCAGCTTGCCATCCAGATGATCCCAGACTTGGCGGTAGCCCACTGCACGTATAGACGGCAACCCGGCATGCAGGTCACTTCTGGAACGCAGAGCTACGACCTCGTCAATGAATCCCTGTTCCAACATTTGTGTGAATCTTTGTGCAATACGCTGGTGCAGTACCTGGCGACTCGCCGGAGCGATGGCCAGATTGGCGACAGTATAGGGCAATTGAATGCGTCCCGATGCGCCTGCTTCAGTACTTTGCGCCAATTGACGCTGGCGATGAGCGGTCATTGTCAGGCCACTGACCCGATAGACCTCAAGCGCCCGGCTCAGACGCTGGGGATCATTGGGATGGATCCGCGCCGCCGACTCGGGATCCACCGCCGCCAGCTGATCGTGCAGGGCCTGCCAGCCAAGGCGTGCAGCCTCGTCCTCCAGCTCGGCACGCACCTGCGGGTCCGCCGCGGGCATGTCCGCCAGGCCTTCAAGCAGCGCCTTGTAATACAGCATGGTGCCGCCCACCAACAGCGGGATCTTGCCCCGGGCGGTGATATCGGCCATGGCCGCCAGCGCATCGGTACGGAAATCCGCCGCCGAGTAGCTCTCGGCAGGGTCGAGAATATCGATCAGGCGATGGGGAAACTGCGCCAGCAGCTCCCTGGAAGGCTTCGCGGTACCGATGTCCATGCCGCGGTAGACCAACGCCGAGTCGACACTGATCAGCTCGCAAGGCAGCACCTTGGTCAGCTCGATGGCCAGATCGGTCTTGCCCGCAGCGGTCGGGCCCATCAGGAAAATCGCTGGAGGAAGCTGAGTCATCAACGGCCGCGCAGAAAGAGTTTGTCCAGATCGTCCAGGCCCATTTGGGTCCAGGTCGGTCGACCGTGGTTGCATTGGCCGCTGCGCTCGGTGTTTTCCATGTCCCGCAGCAAGGCGTTCATTTCCGGCAAGGCCAGGCGTCGATTGGCGCGGATAGCGCCGTGGCAGGCCATGGTGCCGAGCAGCTCATTGAGGTGGGCCTGGATCCGGTCACTGGTGCCGTACTCCATCAGGTCCGCCAGTACGTCGTGCACCAGGCGATTGGCTTCCGCCTGCTTCAACAATGCCGGGATCTGGCGGATCGCCAGGGATTCCGGGCCCAGGCGCTGCAGCTCGAAGCCCAGGCGCTGGAACCAGCTCATGTGCTCTTCAGCACAATCGGCCTCACGCTGGCTGACGGCAATCGACTCCGGCACCAGCAGCGGCTGGCCGCTCAGGCCTTCGCTGGCCATGGCCACCTTCAAGCGCTCGTACATGATCCGCTCGTGAGCCGCATGCATGTCCACCAGCACCAGCCCCAGGGCGTTTTCCGCCAGGATGTAGATCCCCTTGAGCTGGGCCAGGGCATAGCCTAAGGGCGGAATGTCCTCCTGGCCTTCCGGCAAGGCCGCCGCCGGCGCGCCAGGCAACGGGGCAAAGAACTCGCGGTACACGCCCTGGCTCTCGGCAGCCGGTAACACTGGCTGCGGCCGTGGCGTGTACTGATATTGATAGCCACTGCCGGCTCCCGCGCCCGGCGCATTGAAGCTCGGCTGGGATTGGGGCTGCTCCAGAGCCAGGTTCGCGGCCAGGCGCATCTCACCCTGAGGCCCGAACTCACCGGCCTCGATACCTGTCGGGCGCACGATGCCGGCGACCGCCGCCGGCGCCGCCAACTGATCCTCGGGCCGCACATCACCCAGGGCCCGGTGCAAGGTGCCATAAAGGAAGTCGTGCACCATGCGCCCGTCCCGGAAACGCACTTCGTGCTTGGTCGGGTGCACGTTGACGTCGACCACCGACGGGTCGACTTCGAAAAACAGAACAAAGGTCGGGTGTCGACCGTTGAACAGCACATCGCGATAAGCCTGGCGTACCGCGTGAGCCACCAGCTTGTCCCGTACTGCGCGACCGTTGACGTAGAAGTACTGCAGGTCCGCCTGGCTGCGGGAAAAGGTCGGCAAGCCCACCCAGCCCCACAGATGCAAGCCGTTGCGCTCGACTTCAATGGGCAACGCCTGCTCCAGGAAGCCCGAACCGCACACCGCCGCCACACGACGGGCACGAGCGGCGTCGTCCTTGGCCTCGTGCAGGCTGAGGATGCTCTTGCCGTTGTGCCGCAAGTGGAAGGCCACGTCGAAACGCGCCAGGGCCAGGCGCTTGATCACTTCCTGCAGGTGATCGAACTCGGTCTTTTCCGCCTTGAGGAACTTGCGTCGTGCCGGCGTATTGAAGAACAGGTCGCGGACTTCCACCGAAGTGCCTACCGGGTGCGCCGCCGGCTGTACCCTTGGTGCCATGTCCCGGCCTTCGGTTTCCACCTGCCAGGCCTGCTCGGCATCCCGGGTACGGGACGTGAGGGTCAGGCGCGCCACGGAGCTGATGGAAGCCAGGGCCTCGCCGCGAAACCCCAGGCTCATCACCCGCTCCAGGTCTTCCAGATCGCGGATCTTGCTGGTGGCGTGCCGGGCCAGGGCCAGCGGCAAGTCGTCGGAAGAAATGCCGCTACCGTCGTCACGCACCCGCAGCAGCTTGACCCCGGCCTGCTCCACATCCACATCAATGCGCTTGGCGCCGGAGTCCAGGCTGTTTTCCAACAGCTCCTTGATCACCGAAGCCGGGCGCTCGACCACCTCGCCCGCGGCAATCTGGTTGGCCAGGCGCGGGCTGAGCAGCTCGATGCGCGCGCTGCTGTTTACCGATTCACTCATTCCTTGGCCGCCAGTTCTGTACCGGGGATGGTCAACACCTGCCCCACTTTCAATTCATCACTTTTCAGGTTGTTGGCACTGCGCAGAGTGGCCGCGGAGACCTGATAGCGCACGGCGATCATGGCCAGGGTTTCCCCCGGATTGACCCGGTGATCACGGGGCCCCTGGGCGATCTTCCCGGAATCGCGCAGCCAGGCAATATAGGTGCCCGGTGGCGGGTTCTGCTGGAAGAACTGCCGCACGCCGCTGCTGATGGAGCGCGCCAGGGCCTGCTGATGGCTGGCGGTGGCCAGCTTCGAGGCCTCGTTGGAGTTGGAGATAAAGCCGGTTTCCACCAGGATCGACGGAATATCCGGGGACTTGAGCACCATGAACCCGGCCTGTTCCACCCGCTGCTTGTGCAACGGAGTAACCCGGCCGATGTTGTTCAGGACTTTCTGCCCGACATTCAGACTGGAGGTCAGGGACGCCGTCATCGACAGGTCCAGCAGCACCCCGGCCAGCATCCGGTCCTTGTCATCCAGGCTGACGTTACCAGCCCCGCCGATCAGGTCGGAACGGTTCTCGCTGTCCGCCAGCCAGCGCGCGGTTTCCGACGTGGCGCCACGTTCAGACAAGGCAAATACCGACGCGCCAAAGGCCGCAGCCGAAGGCGCAGCGTCGGCGTGGATCGAGACGAACAGGTCGGCGCCTTTCTTACGGGCGATCTCGGTACGACCGCGCAAGGGAATGAAGTAGTCGCCGGTACGGGTCAGTTCGGCGCGGAAGCCCTTGAGGCCATTGACCTGACGCTGTAATTCGCGAGCAATGGCCAGCACCACGTCTTTTTCATGCTGCCCGCGGGAGCCGGAGGCACCCGGGTCTTCGCCGCCGTGGCCGGCATCGATCACCACAATGATGTCGCGTTTGCCCGCCGGGGCTGGCGGCAGCTTGATCGCCGGCTCCGCCGGAGTGACGGGCACCGCAGGGACAGTGGCCACGGTAGGTGGCGGCGCAGCAGGCGGCGCGGCGTCAGACGGGTTGTCGAACAGATCGACCACCAGACGATTGCCGTACTGGGCGTTGGGCGCCAGGGTGAAACTCTTCGGCGTGACGGCCTTTTTCAGGTCGATGACCACCCGCAGATCACTCGGCGTGCGCTGTGCCGAGCGCATGGCGGTAATCGGTGTATTGGCCGTGGCGACGTTCAGCGGACCGCCAAGGGTCGCGCCATTGATATCGATCACCAGACGATCCGGGGCCGTCAGGGTAAAGACGCTGTGCTGAACCGGGCCGGACAGGTCGAATACCAGTCGCGTGTTATCCGGTGCCCGCCACAGGCGGACGCTGCGAACCTGTGTAGCGGCCACAGCATCGACGGCCAATGCCGTAAGCAACAGTCCTACGACAGCAACCAACGCGCGAATGCGCATACCTAACCCCATCAATTATTTGAATTCCAACGCCAAAGCGGCACACCAGGACTCGCCACGCGAGCCTTGAGACAACAGATGCACAGAACGCCCATTGTTATGCGGGGTAATGGTAATGGTCAGGTCAGGCTTTGGCAAAAAGCCTGCACCACGCTGGGGCCACTCCAACAGGCACAGAGCATCGCCCTCGAAGTAGTCGCGAATCCCCAGGAACTCCAGCTCTTCCGGATCCACCAGACGGTACAAATCGAAGTGGAAAGCCCGCACCGAGCCGATCTCGTACGGTTCGACCAGAGTAAAGGTCGGGCTCTTCACTGCCCCCGCATGCCCCAGGCCACGGATGATCCCTCGCGACAAGGTGGTTTTGCCCGCCCCCAGGTCGCCTTCGAGGAAAATCACTCCCACGCCTTGGGTCACCTGGGCTATACGTGCACCAAATTCCACCATGGCCTGTTCGTCGGCCAGAAAAAGGGTTAACTCAGACACGGTGATTGTTCCTCCAACAACTGACGAATGGCTGGAATCAGATCACTGGCCGCCAGCCCTCGGCCCAATTTGCCTTGCTGCTCGCCCGCACTGGCATGCAGCCAGACCGCCAGGCAAGCGGCATCGAATGCCGACAAGCCTTGCGCCAGCAAGGCGCCAATCAGGCCAGCCAGCACATCACCCAAGCCTGCCGTGGCCATCGCCGGATGCCCCGCGTCACAGCGGGCCAGCCGCCCATCGGCAGTGGCGATCAGGCTACCGGCCCCCTTGAGCACCGCAACCGCTGCGTATTTTTTGCTCAGCGCCAGGGCCGCTGCTGGGCGATCCGCCTGCACCTCGGCGCTGGAGATGCCCAGCAGCCGCGCCGCCTCTCCCGGATGGGGAGTGATGACACTCGCGGCAGGCAGTTGCAGCCCGCCCTCGGCCAGCAGGTTCAAGGCATCGGCATCCCACACCTGGGGCAACGGCGCATTGGCCGCCGCCGACAGCAGACTGCGCCCCCAGGCGCCCTGCCCCAACCCCGGCCCGACCACCAGCACCGTGGCCCGAGCCAGCAACCCCATCAACTGGTTGGCCGAATGAGTGCCCTGGGTCATGACCTCCGGCAAGCGCGCCACAGCGCCAGCCACATGCTCACTGCGGGTCGCCAGGGACACCAGCCCCGCGCCACTGCGCAAGGCACTTTCCGCACTCAGTAAGGCGGCGCCGGCAAAACCTCGATCGCCTCCAATCAGCAACAGGTGGCCGAACTGGCCCTTGTGGGCATCGCGAAGTCGTCCATTCAGGCGTGGCAAATGGCCAGAAGTCAGCAACTGAACGTCAGGTAGAGGGTGTTTTGTCTGCGGCATGCGTCTTCGGGCTCCGATGTCTGGCAGAATTATACGCACCTCAGCCCCGGTTTCTCTCGCCTCATGCCCGCTATTACCCAGGATCTTCCCGCTCTCGCCCAATCGATCAAGGACTGGGGCCGCGAACTGGGCTTTCAACAAGTCGGCATCAGCGGCCTGGACCTGGCCGAGCATGAGCAGCACCTGGAACGCTGGCTCGCCGCCGGCTACCACGGCGAGATGGAATACATGGGCGCCCACGGCAGCAAACGCTCCCATCCCGACCAGTTGGTGCCTGGCACCCTGCGGGTGGTTTCGCTGCGCATGGACTACCTGCCCGGCGACACCCAGATGGCCCAGCGCCTGGCCCAGCCTTCCAAGGCCTATGTTTCGCGCTATGCCCTGGGGCGCGATTATCACAAACTGATCCGCAAGCGCGTACAGCAACTGGCCGAGCGCATTCAGCAGGCCATCGGCCCCTTTGGCTACCGCGCCTTCGTCGATAGCGCTCCGGTGCTGGAAAAAGCCATTGCCGAACAGGCCGGGCTCGGCTGGATCGGCAAGAACACCCTGGTGCTGAATCGCAAAGCCGGCAGCTACTTCTTCCTCAGCGAACTGTTCGTCGACCTGCCACTGCCGGTGGACGCGCCCCACGCCACGGAACACTGCGGCCGCTGCACCGCCTGCCTGGACATCTGCCCGACCAACGCCTTCGTCGGCCCCTATGTGCTGGATGCCCGACGGTGCATTTCCTACCTGACCATCGAGCTCAAAAGCGCCATCCCCGAAGACCTGCGCCCGCTGATCGGCAACCGGGTATTCGGCTGCGACGACTGCCAGATCGTCTGCCCCTGGAATCGCTTCGCCCGTTCAACGGCCGAGGGCGACTTCAAGCCCCGGCACAACCTGGACAATGCCGAATTGGCAGAGCTGTTCATGTGGGACGAGGATAAATTCCTCAGCAATACCGAAGGCTCACCCTTGCGCCGCGCCGGCTACGAGCGCTGGCTACGCAACCTGGCGGTGGGCCTGGGCAATGCGCCCTCTAGCATTCCGGTGCTGGAAGCCCTCAAGGCCCGCCAGGACTACCCCTCGGAACTGGTTCGCGAACATGTGCAATGGGCCCTGGAGCAGCACGCCAACCGTCAGTGTTCGTCGTTGTAGACGAACTTGGGCATTTCCCAGTGAAAACGGATCGCCAGCAGGCGCAATAGAAAGCCGCCGAACAGGGTAATCAGGATCGACTGCTCGCTGGGCAGTTGCAGGTAGATGCACAGCATGTAGCACCAGGCCGCGGCAAAGGACACGCTGGCGTACAACTCGCGGCGAAAGATCAGCGGGATGTCGTTGCAGAAGATGTCCCTGAGGATGCCGCCAAAGACCCCGGTGATCACCCCGCTGACTGAAGCCACCAGCATGCCATGGCCCATTTCCAGGGCGGTCATGCAGCCGATCAGGGTAAAGGCCACCAGGCCCACGGCGTCGAGCACCAGAAACAGCGAGCGCAGGTGACGCATCAAGGGCGCGATAAAGATCGTCACCAATGCCGCCACCGACGTCAGCACCAGGTATTCCGGGTGCTTGACCCAGGTCAGCGGGTAGTGGCCCAGCAGCACATCACGCACCGAACCGCCGCCGAGTGCGGTGACGCAGGCGATCAGCACCACGCCGAACCAGTCCATGCCGCGCCGGCCGGCAGACAGGGCGCCGGTCATGGCTTCGGCGGTAATGGCGATCAGATAAAGCATCAACAGCATGATGGCGGTCCTTGCAGGAAGGCGCGCAGTCTACTCAGTTGAAGCGGGCACCAAAAGAGGGCGGGTACGGGCGCCGAACCGCAGCCGGCGCCTGCGGGTCAGAACTTGATGAAATGCTTGCGGTAGTGCTGGAGTTCGGCGATGGATTCGCGAATATCGTCCAGGGCCAGGTGGGTGCTGCCTTTCTTGAAGCTGTCGCGCACGTCCGGCGCCCAGCGGGCGGCCAGTTCCTTGAGGGTCGAGACGTCCAGGTTGCGGTAGTGGAAGTAGCTTTCCAGAGCCTTCATGTGACGGTACAGGAAGCGCCGGTCCTGGCAGATGCTGTTGCCGCAGAT
>JGI25163J39215_1000791_pt1 | contig 7678 bp, 7 predicted proteins | sample AraplaCL_Cvi_mLB_FD_39215 | JGI IMG/M metagenome (IMG submission 39215)
CGGCCCGTGTTTCCACGAGCCGCGCCTGAAGCAGGTTCGCGCCGGTCAGTTGGCGGAAGCGGGATTGGTGTTGTTGCCTGCCGGCGTGTTAAGCACGGCATGGATCACATGGCTCTTCTCGAAATACACGATGAAATTCGAGTAATCCCAGCGGTTGATCACCGGTTGCTTGGCGCTGCCGCCGCCACGTGGTGTGAGCTTGCGCTGCGGAGCCCCATACTTCTTCTCCACCTCGCCCATGCTCATGCCACGGGAGGGCAGATCCATCGTCTTTTCCTGCTGCACGCGGTTGACGAGCAGACTTTCCGCCCTTGCGGTCGCCGGTGCGCCGAGGCTGGCGGTGGCCAGCAGGGCGATGGACAGACCGATGCCGAACTTGCTGATTCCGAACTTGTTCACGGTTCCCCTCTCCGCACAAGGCGTTGCGGCGTCGTTGTAGCAGAACGGCCGGGGCTAATCCATGTGAATCTGCGGCGATTGCGACGCCGTGGGCATTCGCCATGGTGACTAGGGCCTGTTAACCCGATCCGCGTGGCTTGTCCATGGCTGTCCCGTGGTAATGCGTGCCGCAGGCCTGGCGGTTTCCTGGTTCAGCCGCGCGCTGCCGCTGGGCGACCATAGACAAGCAATCCTTCCTGGCTTCTCAAAGCCGACGCTATCCATGGCGCCTCCCCGCGTGCAGTCAGGTCTATCTACCCGCTACACAGCCTCATCAGTCCGTGACGCACGGACGTAGACCCCATCGCGTTTCCTTGTCTGTCGGGCACGCCAGAAGACCCCGGCGCGGGCCACGCGGATCGGATGAACAGGTCCTTGGACGCCCGGACCGTTATCATGGGCGGCTTCGGGCGGCAGGACGCCCGGTCCGGATAATTGCTACCCATGATTTCGTTCCGCCATTTCGCCTTACGCCGTGGCAGCCGGCTGCTGCTTTCCGATATTGACCTGGTGATCCAGACCGGCTGGAGGCTTGGCGTGGTGGGGCGCAACGGCTGCGGCAAGTCCAGCCTGTTCGCCGCGTTGCAGGGCACGGTGGAGGCCGACGCCGGCGACCTGGACATGCCGTCGAAGATCCGCATGGCCTCGGTGGCCCAAGAGACCCCCGCCTTGCCGGACCCGGCCATCGAATATGTGATGGGTGGCGACGAGGAACTGGCCAAGGCGTTGCGCGACGAGCTCGACGCGCAGGCGCGCGGCGATACCGAGGCGATGGCGCGTGCCCACCACCGCATCGAAGAGCTGCATGGCTACGATGCGCGTGCCCGTGCTGGGCGCCTGCTGCATGGCCTGGGTTTTGCGGCGGAAACACATGAGACCCCTGTGCAGGAGTTCTCCGGCGGTTGGCGTGTGCGACTGAACCTGGCGCGCGCGCTGATGGCACCCTCGGACCTGCTATTGCTCGACGAACCCACCAACCATCTGGATCTGGATGCGGTGCTGTGGCTGGAAGAATGGCTGCGTCGCTATCAGGGCACTTTGCTGGTGATCTCGCATGACCGCGAATTCCTCGATGGGGTGATCACGCACACGCTGCATCTCAACGACGGCGGCGCCAAGCTCTATACCGGCAACTACAGCGCGTTCGAACGTCTACGCGCCGAGCAATTGCGACAGCAGCAGATCGCGCATGAGCGCGAGCAGGCCGAACGTGCGCACCTGCAATCCTTCGTCGATCGCTTCAAGGCGAAGGCAAGCAAGGCCAAGCAGGCGCAATCGCGCGTCAAACGACTGGAGAAGCTGGCCGGTACCGAAGCGGTGCGCATGGAGCGTCCCTTCCGCTTCCAGTTCGCCGTACCGGATCGACTGCCCGATTCCATGCTGCAGATGGAAGAGGTCGTGGCGGGCTACCCCGGCGAGAACGGCGGGGCGCCAGCCACTATCCTCCACGACGTTCGGTTCCGCTTGGAAGCGGGTGAGCGTATCGGCTTGCTGGGCCCCAACGGCGCGGGTAAATCGACGCTGGTCAAGACGTTGGTGGGGGAACTCCAGCCTCTGGGCGGTGAACGCAAGGCGCACAAGGATCTGAAGATCGGCTACTTCGCCCAGCACACGGTGGAGAGTTTGCGCGAGGGAGCATCACCGTTCGATCACCTGCAGGACAAGGCGCCGGGTGTGGCCGCACAGGTATTGCGCGATTTCCTGGGTTCGTGGAATTTCGCCGGCGATCGCGCCTTTGAATCCGTCGACGGTTTTTCCGGTGGTGAGCGTGCGCGACTCGCGCTGGCGCTGATTGCCTGGGACAAGCCCAACCTGCTGCTGCTCGACGAACCGACCAACCATCTCGATCTGGACATGCGCGAAGCGCTGGCCGATGCGCTGGCCGAATTCGATGGCGCACTGGTGCTGGTGTCGCATGACCGCCATCTGCTAGGCCTCGTCTGCGACAGCTTCTGGCGCGTCGCAGATGGCGTGGTGGAGTCGTTCGACGGCGACCTGGACGACTATGCGCGCTGGCTACGCAGCCGCGGTTCCGATGCCAAGAAAAACAAGGACAAGAACGAAGGGACGCCGGCATCGCGTGCCGAATCGCCCGAGGAGCGTCGTCGCCGTGCCGCGGCCCAGCGCGATAACGAAAAGGCGGCGCGCCAACGCGTAAAGAAGCTCGAGACCCGCATCGCTTCGCTGGAAGGCGAACTGACGACTCTCGATGCCAAGTTGGCCGACCCGGAAACGTACAACGGTCCCACCGCCGAGATGATGCGATTGGGACAAAAGCAGGCCGAGCTTCGCCGCGAGAAGGAAACACTCGAAGCCGAGTGGCTCGAACTCTACGAACAGCTGGAGGCATGAGCACAGGCATGAACGGTTCGGCCCAACACGTCATCGACATCTGGCTGCCGGACCTGGTGCGTTTTTCGCCGGATCATCCGCTGCGCACGCTGTTGCGCAAGGCTGATCCGCTGGAAAGCGGTGCACGCGGTTACATGGAAGGCCTTGCGGCTCGCTTTGATTTGCCGAGCCCGTTGCCAGCCGGCGCATTGACGCGTGAGCTGATCGCTGGTGATGCGGGTGCCGATGCCTGGTTGTGCGCCGATCCTGCCTGGGTGCAGCCGGATCTCAATGGCGCGCGCCTGCTGGCCTGTGGCCAGATGCAGTTGTCCATGGATGATGCACAGGCGTTGGCCGAACCGTTGAAGCCGCTGTTCGACGAGGCCGGTATGGTGCTCATGGTGTCGGCTCCGGATCACTGGCACGTGCGCCTGCCGGCGCAAACAGCGACTCCTGAGTTCGCCGCACCCGAACAGGCGCTGGGCGAGGATCTGTACTACCACCTGCCACGGGGTGCCGAAGGGCGTTCCTGGCGCATTCTGCTCAACGAAGTCCAGGTCATCCTGCATCAGCATCCGCTCAATGCCGAGCGACGCCAGCACGGCCTGCCACCCGTCAATCATCTGTGGTTGTGGGGTGGCGGCGTCTTGCCCGGTGCGGTACGCACGCCGCTCGTGCAAGTCATTGGCGATGATCTGCTGCTCGCTGCTCTCGCCAGGCAGGCACGCGTGCCGTGTGTAGCCCGGACGACGGCGGCAGTGATGGCGGCATCGCCGGGCGCGTTCGTCGACCTGCAGGACCTGTCGATCGACGATATTGCGACGTACTGGATCGATAGCGTCCTCGCGTTGGCAAAACAGCAGGCGATCCAGCTCAGCTTCGCCAGCGGCGAACGTTGGCTGCATCGTCCCTGGCATCGATTTCGTTTCTGGCGCGGGAGCGGAGCGTGAAGCGGGTCAATGTTCGCCGTCGCGCAGCGTCAGGAGTACCCTCAGGCTGGGGCGCGGATGTCCATCCGGTCTTGCAGCAAGTGTTCGCGGCGCGCGGTGTGCTATCGCCGGCGGACGCCGAGTACCGTCTGGCGCGCCTACTGTCGCCCCAGCAGTTGGGTGGACTCGACAGCGCGATCGCCTTGTTGTCGGAGGCGATTCGCGATGACTGGACTATCCTGATTGCCGGTGACTACGACTGCGACGGCGCAACGGGAGCGGCTGTGGCCGTGCGTGGCCTGCGCATGTTGGGCGCTCGTCGCGTCGATTACGTCGTTCCGAACCGTTTCGTGCATGGCTATGGTCTTAGTCCTGCGCTGGTCGAGTCGCTGCAGCCCGCGCCACAACTGATCGTCACGGTGGACAACGGCGTGGCCAGTGTGGCCGGCGTAGCGGCTGCGCATGCGCGTGGCATGCGGGTCATCGTCACCGATCATCATCTGCCGGGTGAGCAGTTGCCTGCCGCCGACGCCATGGTCAATCCCAACCTCGATGGCGACGCCTTCCCGAGTAAGTGTCTCGCTGGCGTGGGCGTGATGTTCTACCTGCTGCTGGCACTTCGCGCATCGCTTCGCGATCAAGGTGTGTTTGCCGCGGGCAACGAGCCCGACCTTTCCGTGCTGCTCGATTTGGTGGCCGTTGGCACGGTCGCCGACCTCGTGCCGCTCGACTATAACAATCGCGTGCTGGTGGAGGCCGGCATGCGACGCGTGCGTAGTGGTCGCGGTCACGCCGGGGTGATGGCGCTCGTGGAGGCCAGCCAGCGCAGCGCGGCAACGCTGTGTGCGAGTGACCTGGGCTATGCCATCGGGCCGCGTCTCAACGCGGCCGGGCGGCTTGAAGACATGCGTATCGGTGTCGAATGCCTGTTGACCGACGACCCCGTGCAGGCCCGCCGTTATGCCGACCTGCTCAGTTCGATCAACCAGGAGCGTCGCGAATTGCAGGCGGCCATGGTGGCGGAGGCCGAGGTGATGGTGACGCGCGCGGCCGATATCGACGCCGTGGGCGTGGCACTGTTCGAACCGAGCTGGCATGCCGGTGTGGTGGGGTTGGTGGCATCGAAACTGAAGGAACGACTGCACCGTCCCGTGATCGCGTTTGCGCCAGCCAGTGAGGACATGCAGGACGAATTGCGCGGGTCCGCGCGGTCCATCGCCGGGTTCCACATCCGCGATGCGCTGGCGATGATCGATGCCCGTCATCCCGGGTTGATCACCCGCTTTGGCGGTCATGCCATGGCGGCTGGCCTGAGCCTGCGCACCGAGGACTACCCGCGTTTTGCGGAAGCCTTTGACGCCATTGCGCGCGAGTGGCTGGATGACGATCACCTGCAGGCCGTGCAACAAACCGATGGCGAGTTGCCGCCCGGGGCCGCGACGCTGGAACTGGCCCGGCAGTTGCGTGCGGCAGGCCCCTGGGGACAGGCATTTCCGGAGCCCGTGTTCGACAATCTGTTCGAGTGCGCAAGCTGGCGTGTGATGGGCGAGCGCCATCTGCGGCTGAGCCTGCGCGATCCCCGCGATGGCACCGTACACGACGCCGTGATGTTCAATGCTTATGAGGGAAATCCGCCGCCGGCGGTGATCCGCGCCGTCTACGAGCTGGTCATCAACGACTGGCAAGGTCGAGAGAGCGCTCGTTTGCTGTTGCGATACATGGAGCCGGCCTGAGGTCGGTTCAGACCACCAGCTTCAGCAGTTGGGTGAAGATGACCTTGGCGGGAATCACGGTGAGCCAGATCGGAACGAACGGCACCAGCGTTGCCACGGCGAGCGAGATCGCCGCGCGTGGGTCGAACAGGACCGGGTGCATCGCGTAGACGTTCGCAGTCACGCTGTACAGGTCGGTGGTTGACGAGAAGTCCGGTCTCTCCAGCGACTCCTTGTCCACCAGCGCGCTAGGTGCCAGCCATTTGTCCTCGAACTGGGTGCCAAGGCGACTGGCCAGGCCGCCGTACTCGAACACGCCGCGTCGCCATGTCATCAGCAACGTACGCCCGAACACCAGCGGCGGGCTGATGAAAATGGCCACCACCGCGATAGCGGTTGCGATGGGAGCCACAGGGTGGTCAAGCGGATTGAGCCCGAGGTGGAACACTTCGTTGGCAAACGTGCCCGCGGTAATGATGCCGATGGCCAAGGCCAGCGACGTGAAGATTCTCGGCGAGAACGCCACGAACTGGAGCCCGGCCGCCTTGTCCGGATGGGAGGCGATCAGATACAGGTTCATTCGCGATACCTGGTGCAGGAAGCGGGTCCAGATGCCGACGCGCCACACCCAACTCAGCAGGAGACCCAAGATCAACGGCACGCTCACCAGCATATGCCACCAGGCGGCGAATGAGAGGTGTGCGGGCGTCCCCGCGTAATGCCAGGCGGGCAGCAGGCCGGGATGGATCGTAAGCGCGATGGCGACCACGGACGCGTAAACCAGCGTGGTCATGGTGGCCGACGGCCATATCCCGACGCTCAGGCGGCGCGTGGACGCTACTGCTTGGTCAAAGCGCTCCCGGTGGGATGTATCGATGATTCCCGACGTGACGAAATGCTGCGCGGTCAGGTCCAGTCGCGGAAGAATGATGTACTCCGACAGGATCAAAATCGGCACTGCCATAAGAAACCGAGCATGCACCGCCCAGTCGGTGAAGAACGCGCGCAACAGTTCCACGTGTCCAGAGGCATAGGACTGCACGGTGCAAAGCAAAGCGAGGGGGAGCCATGCCACCGCCATGGCAATGAGCGCGCGCCGGAACGCCTCTGCCCGATGCTTCGGCTTGATCAATCGGAGCCGCTTCAGGACGCGGACGTGTGTGGGTTCTTCGAAGATGCTAGAGCCGGCGGCGCTCAATCTGGATGCTCCCCGTACGCGGATCGATGGTGCTCAGAAATGCCACGTCACGCTGAAAGCAGGTCCGCTCAGCTCCACCTTTTTGAGGAATTTTTGGTTGCTTCCTTCCTTGTACTCGACGTCGCGGTAGTTCAGCGCGATGTCTCCCCAATGGAAGCCGTAGGCCACGCCGATCATCGCCTGGTAGGTGTTGTCCGAATCACCCGTGCTGATAAACATCATGGTGCCAGGGCTGATCAATCTTGCCGCGTGGATATTGAGTCGCTTGTGCAAAGATCAGTCGATCGACAACTTCTTCCAGCTTCTCGTTTTCCTTGTCATCGCTGTGGCCGCCTTGCCCGCAGTGACAGGGCTGTCGTTCTCTTTGCTGACGGTGGTCGTGGAACTGCCGGGCTGGCTGTCGAAAGAATGGTGGCATGTTGGGTTGGCTGATTCCCTTGGTTACGTCCTGCTCACGCCTGCCATTCTTAGCCTGCTCAATCCAAGGTCGTCGTTGCGGCGGGATTCGTTGCCGGGTTGGCACGTGCCTCTGGTCACCGCAGGCGCATTGACCGTCCTCTGGCTCGGATGGCGAGAACTAGGAACATTCGCTCCAATAAGACCACTCCTCTTGCTGGCTCCCGTGCCGCTCGCTATTTTCGTGGCGTTGCGCGCGCAAGTAGTGGGTATTTGCGTCGTCAACCTCGTCGTAGGGCTGATCGCCATTCAGCTGAGTCTTGCGAGCGAGGGGCCGTTTGTTCAGCCGGCGCCTGAGCTCACGACCATCGGTGTGCAGCTTTGGATGCTGGGCGTGGCAGCTGCATCTCTGTACCTCGCGGCGTTGGTGGAGCAGCGTAGGGCCACGCAGCATGCCCTGCTGGTCAGCAGCGGCGAGGTTCGGGAGCTGGCAGGACGACTGATCGTTGCTCAAGAGCAGGAGCGGGCCCGCATCGCACGTGACCTGCATGACGACGTCAACCAGCGGCTTGCGGTGGCTTCCATTCGGTTGAGCGCACTGCGACGCAAAGTCGATGAAAGAAATCGGCAGGACGTGAGTCAGCTGCAGAGTGAACTCATTGCGTTGTCAGAGG
>JGI25163J39215_1000800_pt1 | contig 7598 bp, 8 predicted proteins | sample AraplaCL_Cvi_mLB_FD_39215 | JGI IMG/M metagenome (IMG submission 39215)
ACCGCAAGGTCCGCTTCGGAGCGGACCTTGCGATGACCCGGCTTTCCTACTCGCCTCGGTGATCGACGGCATGGTCTGCCGAAATCATCCGCTTGCGCAGGCTTATCCAGCCGACCACCAGTGACCATGTCGCCACGACCAGTGGCGGCGCAGCGTGCCCGTACTCACCGTGGAGAATGACTGTCGCAAGGGCGGTAATCATGACAATGCAACCGAGCGCTGCACCCAGCAGGCGACTCGGTGCATGGAGAAGCAAAATGGCCGCAGTGAGTTCCAGTGATCCGGTCACGAAATGGAACCAGCGCGGGTATCCCCATTTCAGGTATTCCTCGTAGATTGACGCGGGGGCGGCAATGTTGCTGAGTGAACCCACGACGAAGAAAGCGGCGAGCGCAAAGGGTAAAACTTGGCGCCAGGAAATTCTGGACATTTGTATGACCTTGGATGATGAGTCTGCTGCCGATGCGAGGACCTAGGCGGCAGCGGCCCTCTGAGCCGCCACGAATACATCGCGGGCAGGTGTTGCACCCGGAACGTGCTCCGTACCCTCAACTCCCAAATCCATCCAGCCCGAGTTGACGGCGTCAAACATTGCCTCGGCCGGTTCCGTCTGACCCTTCGGAACGCCGAGCTGCTGAAACGCTGCCGGCCACCCGGCGCGCGGGATAGCAAAAGCCTTGACGTCGACCCTCAAGACCTCACCCAGTTGTGCCGCCACTTCATCGGCACTGACCATCGAGCCGACCTCAATGACCCGATGCTTCAGCCATGCCGGCCCGGTCAGAAGCGCGGCGATCTCGGCGCCGACGTCATGGGTCGCGACCATGGTCGATTTTCGATCTGTCGGGTTGTAGTAAACGGGGAGCGTGCCGCCTTGGGCAGCCTGCAAACCGTAGAGAAAGTTTTCGAAGAATCCGCCGGCGCGCACATACGCGACCGGCAATGTCAGGTCGCGAAATCCCCGCTCCAGCAGCGACAGCGCCGTGATCATCCCCAGTCCGCCGGTTCGGTTCGCCCCCATGGATGAGAGTGCCACCACCCGCGGCGGCGGCGCCTGGGTAAGCGCATCGACATAGTTAGCAATCACCGCTTTCGCTTCTTTGTAATCAGGCGAAGGCGCCCATAACGGCGGCAGCATGACAAACGCGCCTTCGACATCTCTGAGGGCGATCTGGATGGTTGCCGAATCATTCCAATCACCGTCTACCAGCTGCACGCCCCTGTCGGCCCACTTCGCCGCCTTTTCAGGACTCCGGACGAGTGCGCGTACTTGTTTGCCTTGCGCCAGCAGATGTTCTGCCGTGGCGCCGCCAACTTTTCCCGTAATTCCCATGACTAAAAACATCAGCGGTCTCCTTCATTAGTTCGAGGGCTCACGGTATCCGGTGCGCTATTATTCGAATACAGGGCACATTCGGAACGGGCTGTGTAGATGAACTTAACAATCGCTCGAACTCATCTGGATGGGCTGGTCATGTTTTTGACCGTGGCGGAGCACCGAGGCTTCCGTGCCGCGGCACGGCACCTTGGAATTACGCCGTCCGCAGTCAGTCAGGCGATACGCAGCCTGGAGGAGCGCGTTGGCGCGCCCCTTTTCTCCCGTACGACACGCAGCGTCAGGCTGACCGAGGCGGGCGAACGCTTGATTGCCCATGCGCGCCCCGCCGTCGACATGCTCACGGCAGGGTTGGACGCCGCAGGTGATCTGGGTGGCGAGGTCACCGGTCGGCTGCGCATCAATGTGCCCAGGCCAACCTTGCCGCTGCTGGTGAATCGCTTGCTGCCCGACTTTCTTGACGCTCACCCCAACGTCGAGCTCGAACTGGTGGGCGAGGACCGTCCGATCGATATCGTCGAGGAAGGCTTCGATGCGGGAATCCGTCTCGGAAACTTCGTCCAGATCGATATGGTCGCGGTGTGGCTGACGCCACCCGAGCGCTTTGTTGTCGTCGGCTCCCCGGCGTTATTTCGGGCGCATGGCCGTCCGGCGTCTCCGTATGATCTGCAGGATTTCCGTTGCATCCTGCTCCGTCAGTCCGTGCGTCCCCTCGATCATTGGCAATTCGTCGTTGATGGCCAGCACATGACGGTGGGCGTCGAGGGGCCTCTCGTGATCAACGACATCGAGGCCTGCATTCACTCAGCGCTGAGAGGTACCGGGCTCTTCCAAGTGCCGCGTTCGCTCGTGATGTCGCATCTTGAAAGTGGAGATCTGCAGACCGTGCTCGAACCCTATTGCGAAGAGGTTCCGGGCCTTTCCCTTTACTATCCAAGCCGAAGTCAATCACTGCCCAAACTTCGCGCATTTGTCGATTTTGCGACCCCGCGAATGCGAAGGGTGTTCAAGCCGGGCGATTACCTGCCGAACCCCGTAACCTGATTGGGAGGCCAATCGACTTGGAGCGCACGGAACTCCCTAGCCATTTCTGCTGATCTTTGCCTGGGTGAAGGTCGAGAGAACATGCAGAGCAGTCCCGGATCCTCGCCGCGCATCATGCGGGCCAATGGTTGCAGGAGGTTGGCGCGCTGGCGGCCTATGGGCCGAAAGCGTGCGGGCAGGGTCGATCCCCGCCCGCACGTATCAATCAGTGCAGCTCTTCCAGAGATGGATCGCGAAGAACCTTGAAGATCTGGGCCGGCGGTGTGCTGGACTTCATCAGCTTCAGCCTCATGTTCTTTGCCTGCTGGCAGGCATTGGGGCCATCGACGAAGACGCCGCCCTGTTCGCACTTCCACTCGTAGAAGTTGGCGATGCCACCGGCGAGCTGCAGGCTGTAGTCCGTGCTCAGCGCACCCTGGCTGAACGGCACGCCGGCTTCTTCGTTCTGGAACCAGCGCATCCATTCCTTCGAGCCAACCGGGGGCACTTTGTCAGGCGCCTGGAAGGTGGGGTTCATCGGTGCCAGCTGCGGACTCTCCGCGGTCATGTGGCAACTCATGCAGGCGCTGATGGGGTTATCCACGGGGCCATCCAGACGTCCATTCCAACCAAGATGGGTCGGCGGAAGTTCCTTGGTGTTGGCGTTGATGGCCGTCTGCTTGAGGCCGGGGTTGATCTTGGTCACGGTCGGTTGCTTATTGGTATAGCTGTCGCCGGTTTCTTCCGGATCGTTACCCCATTGCACGCCTACCGGCACCAGGTTGTCCCAGCCTGGCTTGCCGGTCACCGCGCCGTTGTATTGAAAGGTGCCGAAAACCCAGCCGGTGCCGGGAACGCGAGAGTCGCGCACCGCGAAGTCCATCTGGATCAGCGCCACGTTCTTGATCGTGCGGTTGGCAGACGCGAAGCTATCGGTGATATAGGCCTGCCACAACACCGGATTCACCAGGAAAGGCACCTGCTTCAGGTCCACATCGGCGAACAGCGGCTTGCAGACCACCGTGCCGTCATGAAAGCTGTTGGGCTTTGAGGTAAACGAAGGATCGGGATCCTGCGGGTTCTTCCAGACTTCACCGAACGTGAAACCACCGACGTCGTTGTAGATGCCCACGGCGAACGTTTGACCTGTGGTGGTCTGCGTTGGCGCCAACTGTTTGACCTGAATCTGCGCTTCCTTGGTCAGGCCGTGAATGCCTTCGCGTCCCAATGGTCCGTAGTGTTGCCACGGCGCGTGATACCAATGACGCACGGTGTTTTTTTGTACCACCCAGTCGTTGTCGACATTGCCTTCCAGGCAGTATTTTTTAGCCGCCTCGGTGTAGGGACGCCATTTCTCGAAGTCGTTGGTGAGCGGGCTTGGCAGTAGCTTGAAGAAGGCCGGCAGCGGCTCCTTCGGCAACTGTTTCGGGTAATCCTGGCTCAGGTGAAACAGCTCGCCCTTGTAGCTGGATGGCGGCGCGTAACCGAAATCTGGAAACGTGCCGGCACTGGCCGCGCCAGCGAACAGCATGAGCGCCGCAGCAGCGCCCACGATCCTTCCTTGCAAGATCTGCATGATCAATCCCCTGTTGAATACATTGATCCCTCACGCCAGCACCCTGCCAGCGTGTCCCGTGCCAACGACAGATGCTCTCCAGGCCAACCGCGCGCTAAGCCCCCGGCGACGTAAGTCGCCAGGATGCTTGGCTGATCAACTCGGCTTGTCCCCTTGATTGCCACTGACGCGGCCGCGGTAAGGTCGCGCGCAGGTTGTGCATAGAATGTGATGAGGCGTGAAATCGGGCTTCAAGATGGCGGGCCCGTTTTGTGGCGAGCCAAGCCTGATCGGGCGGCTGGCAGTCCCGGACTTATTTGCCAGCGTAGTAGGGTAGGCGGAGTGCTTTTCCTTCCGCGCTTGCTTCTGATGAAAGCGCCTCTGCAAGGTTAGCCTTCGAGTTGACCATCGACACTCGTCGAAATGGATAGTCTGGTGATCTCGCCAGTGTCGTCCCGTCACGCGGCGCGGGACGGAGGTTCCGGGCATCAGATGCCGGCATACCATTCGTAGCCTTGATCCTCCCAATAGCCGCCCTTGCCATCCCCAATATCTTCGAACGAACTGACCAGTTCGATGCGAGCCAGGTACTTCGCCTGCTTGTAGCCGAGCTGTCGACCGATTCGCAGGCGCAAGGGAGCGCCGTTCGGCACGGGTAGCGGCTGGTCATTCAATGCGAAGGCCAGCAGTGTTTGTGGATGCCTGGCCTCGGCGAGGTCGATGCTCTCGTAATAAGGCGTGTCTTCTTCCATGTCGTCAAAGCAGTGGAACATCACGAAGCGCGCCCGTGGATCGACTCCGACGTGATCAAGCACTGCGGAAAGCCGCGTTCCCTGCCATTTGCCAATGGCGCTCCAACCCTCCACGCAATCGTGCCGCGTGATCTGCGTGCGCACATCGAGGCGCTTGAGGTCGTCGATGGAGAGCATGGCCGGCCGGCTCACCAACCCATCCACCTGCAGTTTGTAGCCTCGGAAGCTATCGGCCATCAGGGCCTGATAAGCGGGCGTGGTGGGTAGAGTGGTGCCATTGGGATGGAACACGGGCGATATGTCGGCTTCGGCATATTCCTTCGCCATGCTGCTCGAGGGCGACAACAAGGCCTGCACGCGGCGATTCAAACCCTCCGCCTTGCCCAGCACGTCGGGCCCCCAGAGCGTCTGCGAGATGCGATCGCAACCAACGATGAGCACACCCGCCGCACCTACCATGGTCATGCGCAGGAACGATCGGCGATCAGTCATGGGGGCGGCCCTCCGATGGAGCGGAATCGCTCGGCGTGTCCTCAACCGGAGGCCGCGTCCTGGCCGGCGAGGCATCGATCGCGTAATAGCCAGTGATCATGCCCCGCAACTGGTTGAACACGCCGGTGATCAACACTTCGAACAGATGAATAAGCACAAAGGCCACGAAGCCCCAGGCGATGATGAAATGGATCGTCCGTGCCGATTGCCGGCCACCGACGGCTTCGACCAGGGGCGATAGCACGGCATCCATGCGTGGCGACATCGCCAAACCCATGAGCACGATACCTACGCCAAACACGAAGATGACGGTCAGGTACGCAAGCCGTTGCAGGATGTTGTAGCGCAGCGCCTCTTCGCCGTGCGGATGCTTGAAACGCAGATGATCGACGATGGATCGCCCGATGCCGCGCCAGTCAGCGCCCGTGGGCCACAAGTCGCGCTGCAGGTGTCGCGTGGTCAGGGCGTAACCGACGTAACACAGGCCGTTCAATACAAACACCCAGGCAAAGAAGAAATGCCAGCGCCGCCCCATCGCCAACCACTGCGGGCCCGGTACGGTGAGCCATGAGGGGAAGCCGCGCATCTCCGGGCTGCCACCCCTCCCGCTCGATACGCCAAGAACGCCTGTCGTGGTGAACTCGTGCTTCCCGACGCGCGTGACGCCTTGCAGGTTCCCGGCCGCGTCCTGGCGAGCACCCAGGGCGAAGATGGCGGCGTCCTCGTCGGATCGATTGCCCCAGTAAAGACGCGGATGAGCGTTGAATATTTGCAGCCCGCTGAGGAACATCAGCGTCAGCGCAACCACATTGATCCAATGCATGATCCGGATCGGCAGCGGGTGCCGATAGACCATCCTGCGCGATTCCGGAACCACCACGGGAATCGGAGGAGGTGCGTCAGCATCAAGGCTTTCCGTACTCATGGCCATACTCCTGGAAGCAGGGCGAACTGAACGGCATGCCGGTTAGTCTACTCGTGCCCTGAGGAGGACGCGCTGTTCGCTCGCGATCGCCGGCAGGACCCCGGATGGCGCTCAAACCCGGCCGCGCAAGATCATCGGTTCACACAAATGCGTGTGTGATGACGCCGGTGTTTCGCATCCAGCTTACCGACTATTTCGCGTCTGGACGTCCGCTGGTTACATCACGCCAGTGGCCGCCCACGTCCTGAAAGCAGGTGATGTAACCCTGCAAGTCCGACCTTCGAATACCTAAAGACCGATGCGCACGGTCGCTACCGCGGACTCGTCGCGGCAACACCCGTTGCCGCAATTACCTGCGATCACATCGAGGACTGATCATGAAAAGAACCATCTGTGGGTCAGCACTGCTAGGGTTGATGGTGGTCGGGACGGCCTATGCCCAGACCGGCTTGGGCTGGAACGACGGCGATCTTGTTGTCACCTCATCGAACACCGCAAGCAACGAGCTGCTCGTCTACAACACACGTGGCGTACTGGTGGAGCAATCCAAAACCGGTGGCACCGGCGGGGTCGCCGGCAATGCCGGCGGCATAGCGCAGAACCATCGCCTGCTTGCCGTGGTGAATTTCGGATCCGGCAACGTGTCGGTCTTTCGAAAACTCGACGGCGGCGTCCCGTTGCAGCTGATGAAAGTCGTGCCGGCCATCACCAACCCAGTCAGCGTCGCCTTCGGCCGCGGCCACCTGTATATCCTCACCGCCACTCATATCGAATCCCATCCGATTGACCGCTACGGCGTGGAGCTCGCCGCCGATGGTGCGGCGTCGTTGGTGATTGCCGATGGCTCCGCANCCGTNNGGTGGGCGTGCTCGATGGAGAGCTGGTCATCACCGAAAAGAGCAACGCCATCGAGACAATCCTTCTCACGGATCAGGGTGCCGTCTCGGGCCCCACCAAACGGGTGGCCAATATTCCCGCCAACGTCAACGCACCTTTTGGGTTGGCCACGCGTGGTCGCGACGCTTACGTCACCATTGCCCACGCCAACGAGATCAGCCTGGTGCGTGATGACGCGGTGCTGACGGTGACCGGTTCCGGCACCCAGATGGCCCCATGCTGGGTCGCGCTCGATGGATCGTTCCTGTTCTCGGCGAATTCACCGAGTCACTCCGTCTCGCGTTACTCGGTCTACAACCGCAAGATCATCCAGGACGCGGCCGTCGTCGCATCCTTCAACGGCAACCCGACCGACATAACGTACCGTGACAACCTCGCCGCCGTGGTGGACAGCCATGGATCGGCATCCCACGTATCCATCTTCAATGTCGATGGCGACGGAAACTTCGACCTGAAGAGCAGCGTCACCCTCAACAGCGGCACCACGAACGGTATTGCGATCATGCATACGGAAGACGGCTCCGACGACTGATCGAGACTCCCGCGCCGGTCAGCAGCGTCGCTTTCCGGCGCGGGAATTTTTCCGACGAATGAAGGCTGGTCCGTCCCCGATATCTG
>JGI25163J39215_1000803_pt1 | contig 7574 bp, 7 predicted proteins | sample AraplaCL_Cvi_mLB_FD_39215 | JGI IMG/M metagenome (IMG submission 39215)
TGGAGCGGGAAACGAGACTCGAACTCGCGACCCCGACCTTGGCAAGGTCGTGCTCTACCAACTGAGCTATTCCCGCGTCTTGGTGTGGCGCATTTTATAGAATTTGGAAGTCTCGTCAACCCCTTGATTCAAAAAAGTTTTATTTTTTTTCTACATCGGTTTTCAGATGCGGCCAGGCAGCGCGCAGATACTGCACCATGGACCACAACGTCAGGCCTGCGGAGACCATCAGCAAGGTATAACCCACCAGGACCCAAAAGCTGAAGTCCGACGGATTGGCCAGCAGGATCACCAGCGCCAGCATCTGCGCAGCGGTTTTCCATTTGCCCAGGTTCGAGACGGCAACATGCGCACGCGCCCCCAGTTCGGCCATCCACTCTCGGAGAGCGGAAACGACGATTTCACGACCGATGATGACCGCTGCCGGCAATGTCAGCCACACGTTACCGTGCTCCTGTACCAGCAGCACCAGCGCCACTGCGACCATCAGCTTGTCGGCTACCGGATCGAGAAATGCCCCGAACGGTGTGCTTTGTTCCAGGCGGCGGGCCAAATAGCCATCCAGCCAGTCTGTAGCCGCAGCAAACGCGAAGACCGAGGCGGATGCCAGGTAACTCCATTGGTACGGCAGGTAAAACAGCAAAATGAAGATCGGGATAAGCAGAACGCGTAGAACGGTGATCAGATTAGGGATATTCATCGGCACAACTGGCTACGAGGTGAGTTGGGCATTCTACTCGCTGTGCAGGTTTGCATAAATCAACTCAGCGAGCTTTTTACTGATCCCCGGTGCTTTGGCGATCTCTTCGATGCTTGCACGAGACAGCTCCTGCAATCCACCAAAATGTTTCAACAGGTCACGCCGCCGCGTCGGCCCTACCCCGGCAACACCTTCGAGCGTTGAAGTGCGGCGGGTTTGCCGCGTCGTGCGCGGTGACCGGTAATTGCAAAACGGTGGGCTTCATCGCGGATCTGCTGGATCAAGTGCAGCGCCGGAGAATCTCCGCGCAAGGTGAACTCATGGGCGGCGTCATTGAGATACAGCGTTTCAAACCCGGCCTTGCGCGTCGCCCCCTTGGCCACGCCCAGAAGAATCAGGTCAGGCACGGCCAACTCGTTGAGCACATCACGCGCCATGGACAACTGCCCCTTGCCACCGTCCACCAGCAGGATGTCCGGCAACTTGCCCTCGCCGTCCTTCAGCTTGCTGAAGCGTCGAGTCAGCGCCTGATGCATCGCCGCGTAGTCATCGCCCGGCGTGACACCTTCGATATTGTAGCGGCGGTAGTCGGACTTCAGCGGTCCTTCCGGGCCAAACACCACGCAAGACGCCACTGTCGCTTCGCCGCTCGAGTGACTGATGTCATAGCATTCCAGCCGTTGCGGCGGCTCATCCAGGTCAAGCACTTGTGCCAGGGCTTCAAACCGCGCGGCAACGTGCTGACGATTGGCCAGACGCGCCCCGAGCGCCTGTTCGGCATTGGTCACGGCCAGTTGCTGCCAGCGTGCTCGCGTACCGCGTACCCGATGGCTGATGGTCAACTCGCGACCGCGTAGCTCTTCAATGGCCGCGATCAGGGTCGGAAAGTCTTCGTGGACCACATTGACGATCAACTCGCTCGGCAAGTCGCGTTCGGGACTGCTAATGAAGTACTGGCCAAGAAACGCCGCCATCACCTCGGCAACATCCTCTTCAATACCCACCTGCGGGAAAAAGTTCTTGCTGCCCAGCACGCGTCCGCCACGCACACTGATCAAATGTACACAGGCACCGCCCGGGTTGATGAACGCCGCGATGACATCGACATCCCCCGTTCCGCCTTCCATGCTCTGTTGATCCTGCACCCGGCGCAGCAGGGAAATCTGATCCCGCAGCTCGGCCGCCCGCTCGAAATCGAGGGTGCTCGCCGCCTGCTCCATACCTGCAGACAGCTCGTCTGTCAGCGCATTGCTGCGACCTTCGAGGAACATCACCGAATGACGCACATCCTCGGCGTAAACCTGCGGTTCGACCAGGCCGACACAAGGTGCCTTGCAACGTTTGATCTGGTACTGCAGGCAGGGTCGCGTGCGGTTCTTGTAGTAGCTGTCTTCGCACTGACGAACAAAAAAGGTCTTTTGCAGCAGGCTCAGGCTTTCACGAATCGCACCGGCACTCGGGTAAGGACCGAAGTACTTGCCCTTCAGCTTTTTCGCACCGCGATGGATGCTCAGGCGTGGAAAGTCGCCATCCGAAAGAAATACATACGGATAGGATTTATCGTCCCGCAGAAGAATGTTGTAAGGCGGCCGCCACTCCTTGATCAGCGTCTGCTCAAGCAGCAGTGCTTCGGTTTCGTTGGCGGTGATGGTGGTTTCAATTTGGGCAATCCGGCCAACCAATGCAGCCGTTTTGGGTGCCAGACCGGTCTTGCGGAAATAACTCGCCAGACGTTTCTTCAGGTTCTTGGCTTTGCCCACGTACAGCAGGCGCGCGTCGCTGTCGAACATGCGATACACACCGGGGCGGCCACTGCAGGTAGATAAAAAAGCACTGGGATCAAACAGTCGGTCATTTCAGAGGCTGGCATCAACCATGCCGTGACGAACCGCCAATAGCGTCAACTCGACATCGCTGCTGATCGAGCTTCTCGAAAATGCGGTAACGGTAGGTGTTCACGGTTTTTGGCGACAGGCATAGTTTGTCGGAAATGATCTGGACCTTCTGGCAGCCGACAATCATCAGGGCGATCTGGATCTCCCGCTCGGACAGCGCGTCGAAAGGCGAATCATTGCTCGGCTGGAACGATTTTATCGCCAACTGCTGGGCAATTTGCGGACTGATATAACGCTGTCCGGCAAATACCTGGCGAATCGCCTGCACCATTTCATTAAGCCCTGCGCCCTTGGTCAGATAGCCTGCGGCCCCTGCCTGTAACAGTCGGGTAGGAAACGGATCTTCCTCGCACACGGTTACGGCGACGACTTTGATATCCGGGTGGCTGCGCAACAACTTGCGCGTGGCTTCAAGACCGCCGATCCCGGGCATCTTGACGTCCATCAGCACCACATCCGGTTTCAACTCACGCGCTTTAAGCAGGGATTCCTCCCCCGACTCAGCCTGGCCGACTACTTGCAGACCATCGATGTCAGCCAACATTCGTGTAATACCGGTACGAACGAGATCATGGTCATCGACTACTAGCACCCTAATCAAGCAGACACCTCGCGATAATGGTCTTATTGGTTGCCGAACACCTTAGCAAAAAGCATCCGGCAGACCTAGCAGCAAGCGCTATATAAAAAGTTTCAATTCGTCTTGAATAGCTTGAGCTACAGGCTTTACAGAGGTTTCAGCGGGAACATTTGCGCTCCATCCTCAGGAAACAATCGTCCTGCCCGACAATCTCCAGGCCCATGCGCTGATAAAGCGCTTGCGCGGGATTGTCCTTGAACACAGTCAGACGCAGCGCCGGACGTCGCTCCGCACAGGCTTTCGAATACGCCTGTTCGATCGTCCAGGCGCCAGCGCCCTGATTGCGAAATGTCTCGATCACATGCAACTCGCGAATATACAGGGCCTTTGAGTCGCGGCTCAGGCTGGTGAAGCCCAGGACTAATGAATTTTGGCAAATAAGCCAGTTTTCCCGACCTGCCCAAGCCACATCGAAAGCCTCGTCGATCCACGGCAGATCATGCCGAATGTAGTAGCCAAGCATGACTTGGCAGGTCAACGCTCGCGCAAACGACAAATGTTCCGACGAGGCCGGCCGCAGCTCAAAAGCCATCTGCCCTCCTCATACACTGGCCACGGACACGACCTCGCCGCTCCACTCACCGGTATTTCGGCGGGCAATCACCAGTAAATCCCCGGTTCCCGGGGCAGCTGTGATCAGCGAACCGTCCGACGCCCAGATCGCGCTACGCCCTGCCGACTCCCAACCGCCCGTTGCACCACCATGATTGGCCATCAGTACCACCATCGAGTGCTCGCCGGCATAACCCTGCAGCAATGCGGTATCCGGGGCGTAGCCACCTTCGGTAATCAGCACGCCTGCGGCGTAGAGGTTCGCCCCCCTGTCGGCGGCCGTAGCGGCATGACTGGCATGCGAAAAGTCAGCGCACACCGCCAACGCGATCGTATCGTCACCTATTGTCAGCAGCGAACCACCCGAACCCGGTGCAAACGCCTCCTCCTCACCCGAATGCAGATGCTGCTTGCTGTAGACCCCCAGCGAACCATCGGCAGCCAGTACCAGCGCGCCAATCAGTACCGGCGAATTGGTCGATAGACGAATCGGCATTCCGACGACGGTGGTGATACCCAGCTCTCGAGCCAGATCCCGCAGTGGCTGCAAAACCGCTGCATCCGGCGTGATCGCCAATGGCCCCGCCAATCCACGCTCATACCCCGTGAGTGACAACTCGGGGAACACCAACAGTTGCACGCCCTGCTCGGCGGCGACCTGAATGAAGTGTTGATGTCGAGCGATATTCGCGTGAACGTCCCCGGCAATCGAGATCGATTGAGCGGCGGCGATGGTCAGTGTCGGCATCTGCATTGTCCTTGATGAGTGTCCGCGAGCAATCACGAAGTGTGGCACAAAGCTTCGCCGTGCTTAAGCCATAGAAATTGACCTGCGAGCCGATAGCATTTACTGATTGAATCTGCACGCCCGCCTCTAGTAAGCTCGGCGCATTCATCGGAGACAGACCATGCCGCATACCCCTTCACAGCTTCGCATCGCCAGCGCCCCGCGCTCGATTGCGGCTGCACGGGTGAATGGCGTCTGCGCACCGGTAAACTTTTATTTTGGGTATTGGTTTAGCCACTGGCGCGCCTGATACCCACACGGCGCCCACTACTCAAGGGGTCGCCTACCAGAGAATTCTCAACCCCCGGTCGGCTTCCCGACCGGGGGTTTTGTTTTTTCAGCCCCAAACATTTTTAGCGACATCACTGACTTCAAGGAATCACGACATGAACTACGCCACTTATTACCGTTACGACAGTTTTTCCGCCTGGCGATTTACCAGCCTCCGCTCGGGACAGCCTGCCGCCTCCGATCGGTCACCCACAGGTGGCATGCACACACTCGAAGCCAACCCGGCCAATTGTCGAACACCCCAGTAGGGCCGAGCGCGCGGGACTGAACCCGCCGCCAGCCCAGGAAGCCCGAATATGAACTCGTCCATCTCTGCTCTGCCGCTGTCCACCTTGAGCCCGGCCAATGAAGCGCTGACCCAGCGTTTGCCCAGCTCGCTGCAACTCAAGCACCAATTGCCACTCACTCACACACTGACCCAACAGGTCGCTGCCCACCGTGAAGCGGTCCGCGCGATTCTCAACGGTGAAGACTCCCGTCTGCTGGTCGTCGTCGGCCCTTGTTCGATTCACGATCCGCAATCCGCCCTCGAATACGCTGGCAAGCTCGCCCGACTTGCGGCCGACGTCAGCGATGAAATGCTCGTGGTGATGCGCGCCTACATCGAAAAACCTCGCACCACGGTGGGCTGGAAAGGTCTGGCCTACGACCCGCACCTGGATGGCAGCGACGACATGGTCGGTGGCTTGACCCTCTCCCGCGAATTGATGCGCGAAATGCTTCGCCTCGGTTTGCCGATCGCCACTGAACTGCTGCAGCCCATGGCCGCCAGCTACTTCGATGACCTGTTGAGCTGGGTCGCCATCGGCGCGCGCACCACCGAATCGCAGATTCACCGTGAGATGGCCAGCGGCCTGGGCATGCCGGTCGGTTTCAAGAACGGTACCGATGGCGGTGTCGGCGTCGCCACCGATGCCATGCGCTCGGCAGCGCATCCGCACCGGCATTTCGGTGTCGACAGCCAGGGGCACCCGGCAATCATCCAGACTCAGGGCAACCCGGATACGCATCTGGTGCTGCGCGGCGGGCATCGCGGGCCAAACTATGATGTCCAGAGCGTCGCGCACATACAGGCTGACTTGCAGAAGCTGAAGATTGCCTCGCGGATCATGGTCGATTGCAGTCACGCCAACAGTGGCAAAGACCCATTACGCCAACCGGCCGTGTTCAACGAAGTGCTTGAACAACGCCTGAGCGGCAATCGCTCGCTGATCGGCATGATGCTTGAAAGCCATCTGTTCGAAGGCTGCCAGCCGTTGAGCCAGTCACTACGCTACGGCGTTTCGGTGACTGACGGCTGCCTGGGGTGGGAGGCGACCGAACAGTTGTTGCGCAACGCCAGCCTGAAGCTGCGCGGACTTGAAACGGGCATCTGAGCAACCGACATACACGTACTCAGCAATCAATTGCCCGGAACTGCCGTTCCAGTTGCACTCTGGAACGGCACCGCCAGGCAATCACTGACGAAAAGATCTCAAAATGTTCCGAGCAATTCCTGGCAAGAATCTGATCTTTCCCGCTATTTCTATTCCGCTTTCAACCGTTTCTAGCGGTTTTTTCCCACACCGCTCGCCTGCCACCCTGCATTAGAGTGAGGACGTGAACCCCACTCGAACTTACGGAATACAGGTACGCATATGCAACGGAATGCAATCACGCAGCACCCTATCCTGCTGGTCCACGGCCTCTTCGGTTTCGAAAGCATCGGCAAACTGGAACTCTTCCATGGCGTGAAACAGGCACTGAGGAACACTGGCGCGCAAGTGTTCATACCCCACCTATCGGCCGCTCACTGCAATGAGGTCCGTGGCGAACAACTGCTGGCGCAGATCGACCGGGTGCTGGCCGGCACCGGGGCGAGCAAAGTCAATCTGATCGGCCATAGCCAAGGCGCACTGACCGCTCGTTATGCCGCAGCGATAACGCCCCAGAACGTCGCTTCCGTGACCTCGGTCAGTGGGCCAAACCATGGCTCCGAGCTCGCCGACTGCTTGCGCAAGGCATTGACCCCCGGGCACCTGCCAGAACACGTCGCGGTGGCAGTCTCGACATTGTTCGTCGAGTTCCTGTCGTTTATCAGTGGCAACCCGAAAATCCCGCAGAACGCCGTCGCCGCCCTCAACGCTTTAACGACTGAAGGCGTCGCGGCCTTCAATGCCAAATACCCTCAAGGCCTGCCGAAGGCCTGGGGTGGCAACGGCGAAGAACAGGTCAACGGCGTTCGTTATTACTCCTGGAGTGGCACATTGCAGGGCAACCTGCTGGATGCAGGGCTGCATGCGCTCGATCCACTGCACGCTTTTTGTCGAGGGTTTTCCAGGTTTTTCGCCCGCGAAACTGAGCAAAATGACGGGATGGTCGGCCGCTACAGCTCGCACCTGGGCACCGTCCTGCGCTCCGATTACCCGATGGACCATCTGGATGCGATCAATCAAACGGCAGGTCTGGTACGCAAGGGTATCGACCCCATCGAGTTGTATCTTCTGCATGCCGAACGCTTGAAAAGCGCTGGCCTTTAAGCAGGTCTTTTTCGAACAACGGCAAGATGAGGTGAAAACCGGCAATCGATTGACCGAACTTTGACGAGAAATAGGTCACTGAATCCGGTAGGCTCCGCACCTTACCTGAACATTGAATGGAGATTTTTCCAATGGCCAAAGCCACTGCCCGTCACATCCTGGTTGCCAGCGAAGCCAAGTGCAACGAACT
>JGI25163J39215_1000804_pt1 | contig 7561 bp, 10 predicted proteins | sample AraplaCL_Cvi_mLB_FD_39215 | JGI IMG/M metagenome (IMG submission 39215)
ACCCTGATCTACTTCACCCTGAACATGAGCCTGATGCTGCTGATGCGTATGGTCGAGAAGAAAGTTGCGGTGCCCGGCCTGATTTCCGTGGGGGGTAAATAATGGATCTCGATTTCAGTGGCGTCGTCCAGGCCGTCCCCGGCATGTGGAACGGCATGGTCATGACCCTGCAACTGACGGCACTCGGCGTCGTCGGCGGGATCATCCTCGGCACTCTCCTGGCGCTGATGCGCCTGTCCCCCAGCAAGCTGCTGTCGAACATTGCCGGCGCTTACGTGAATTACTTCCGCTCGATCCCGCTGCTGCTGGTGATCACCTGGTTCTACCTGGCGGTACCGTTCGTGCTGCGCTGGATCACCGGCGAGGACACGCCGATCGGTGCGTTCACCTCGTGCATCGTGGCTTTCATGATGTTCGAAGCGGCGTACTTCTGCGAAATCGTCCGGGCCGGCGTGCAGTCGATTCCCAAGGGACAGATGGGTGCAGCCAAGGCGTTGGGCATGGGCTACGGCCAGATGATGCGCCTGATCATCCTGCCGCAAGCGTTTCGCAAGATGACCCCGCTGTTGCTGCAACAAAGCATCATCCTGTTTCAGGACACCTCGCTGGTCTACACGGTCGGCCTGGTGGACTTCCTCAATGCTACGCGGGCCAGTGGCGACATCATCGGCCGCGCCAATGAGTTCCTGATCATCGCAGGTCTCGTGTACTTCACAATCAGCTTTGCCGCCTCACGGCTGGTCAAGCGTCTGCAAAAAAGGTTTGCCGTATGATTTCTATCAAGAATGTCAACAAGTGGTATGGCGACTTCCAGGTACTGACTGATTGCAGCACCGAGGTCAAAAAAGGCGAAGTGATTGTGGTGTGCGGGCCGTCCGGCTCCGGTAAATCCACCCTGATCAAATGCGTCAACGCCCTGGANCCGTTCCAGAAAGGCGACGTGGTGGTCGATGGCACCTCNATNGCCGACCCGAAGACCGACCTGCCGAAACTGCGCTCGCGCGTTGGCATGGTGTTCCAGCATTTCGAACTGTTCCCGCACCTGAGCATCACCGAAAACCTGACCATCGCGCAGATCAAGGTGTTGGGCCGCAGCAAGGAAGAGGCCACCAAAAAGGGCCTGCAACTGCTTGAGCGCGTCGGCCTTTCGGCTCACGCCCACAAGCACCCGGGCCAGCTCTCCGGTGGTCAGCAACAGCGTGTGGCGATTGCCCGCGCGCTGTGCATGAAGCCGAAAATCATGCTGTTCGACGAACCGACTTCGGCACTCGACCCAGAGATGGTGAAAGAGGTTCTGGATACCATGATCGGCCTGGCCGAAGACGGCATGACCATGCTCTGCGTGACCCACGAAATGGGCTTCGCGCGGACTGTGGCCAACCGCGTGATCTTCATGGACAAGGGCGAAATCGTCGAACAGGCTGCGCCGAACGACTTCTTCGACAACCCGCAGAATGATCGCACCAAGCTGTTCCTGAGCCAGATCCTGCATTGATGCCGGGCTGACTCGCAAAAATAAACCCGGCCTCGTGCCGGGTTTGTTTTTTTGATCAGGAAACCGTGAGGGTTTCGAGCTCCTTGTGCACGGTATGCTTGAAGCTCCTCAAGTCTGCTTCTTCACCCAGTGACTTCGCATCGGCGAGCAAATACGGATAGCGATCAAGCAGGCGCATCAGCAGTATCAATGGCTTTGGCGGGAGTATTTCTCCACGCTCATAACGGGAAAACGCGTTGTGTCCACCGCCGGACAACAATTGCACGGCTTCTTTTTGCGATAGATGCAGTTTGCGGCGGATACGCTTCATCTCGGTGCCTATCATCTGCCTTGCTGCCATGACCAGTTCGTCACCCGCAGCCGAATGACGCTCTGAACAACCGGGATCGAACTCGACTTCGCCGCATATCTGACATTCCCAGCCAGATAGATCATCTACGCGGCGCTCCATTCCTTTGACGCTCATGGTTTCGCCGCGACCTTCGAAGTGTCGCATTCCTTCCCGGGCTCCGCAGCTGAAACACTGCTGGGTTTTCATTGGGATTTCTCCTTGAAGGAGATTACTGGTGGGCCACCGCCGGGGCGATATGTCACTTTGATGTAAATCTCCAGACCGTATGAGTTGATGTGATAGACGTCTTGCCAGACGCGATGATCGTCATAGGTGGTCATCGACTTGAACAACATCTGTCGTTGGAGCTCGAAGATGACCTCTTGCATTTCCACAACGCTTAAGCCGAGTATCCAGCCGCCGCTTTTTGCAGTGCTAGTGAATGCCTTGCCCCCAAGCCGTCTGACATCCGCCTTAATCACCGCTAAGTCGTAATGGGGTGTGCTCTTTTCCATAAGAAACCACGAACCCTGTCTCTGAAATTACCCTTACAGGGTAATTTTGACTAATCGAAAATCCCGCTCCTTTTCCAGCTTTGTAACCCTAGCCCGTTGCCCTCTCGGACGAAGCTGACTAACATGTCAGAAAATTCATCCTATGATTGGATGAAAAGGCGAATTCAATGACAGACACATCCCCACTGGTGAAGCGCTCTCTGGTCGATCAGGCCCTTGAACAGTTGCGCCTGCGCATCAACAACGGCACCTGGTCAGTCGGCCAACGCCTGCCCACTGAACCTGAACTGGCGACCGAGCTGGGTATCAGCCGCAACACCGTGCGTGAAGCCATGCGGGTGTTGGCGTTTTCCGGCTTGATCGAGATCCGGCAGGGCGACGGCAGTTACCTGCGGGCGGTCGTCGACCCGCTCGACACGATGAAAGCCTTGTCCCGCTGCTCCCACGAACAGGCACGGGAAACCCGGCACATCCTCGAGGTTGAGGCCATCGGTCTGGCGGCGTTGCGTCGTACCGATGAAGACCTCATCGCACTGCGTGAAGCCTTGGGTGTCAGCGGCAGTCACTATCACGGCGATCTTGATAGCTACATTGCCTGCGATCTGGTGTTCCATCGTCGTTTGGTGGACGCCGCGCATAACCCGACGCTCAGCGAGTTGTACCGCTATTTCTCCAGCATCATCGGCGCGCAACTGCGCCAGACCCTCAACATCACTCCCAGACGTCAAGAGGTGTTCGACCTGCATATCGAACTGCTCGATGCCGTCGAGCAGCGCGATCCGGAACGGGCCAAAGCCATTTCCCGGCAGTTGATCAATGAACCTTGAAACCGAGAACCTCATGTCCAGCCAGCAGGCGAATACCCATAGCACGACCCCACTCAAACGCACGGCTGAGCTCGAAGAGCTGTTGATCGATGCCGAGGCCGATGACGAACAGGTCCAGCAAAGCCATCCGGTTTTACGTCGACCGTGGTTGTTGCTGCTGGGGCTGATTCTGGTAGCGCTGAACCTGCGCCCAGCGCTGTCGAGCATGGCGCCGCTGCTTAGCGAGGTGTCGAAAAGCCTCGGGCTGTCGGCGGCTCAGGCGGGTTTGCTGACCACCTTGCCGGTGCTTTGCCTTGGGCTGTTCGCGCCGCTGGCGCCGCTGCTGGCGCGGCGGTTTGGTGCCGAGAGAGTGGTGTTGGGGATTTTGCTGGCGCTGGCTGGCGGGATCATTCTGCGCAGTTCGTTCGGTGAGATCGGCCTGTTTGCCGGCAGCGTTCTGGCCGGCGCGAGCATTGGCGTGATTGGCGTGTTGCTGCCGGGCATCGTCAAACGTGATTTTGCCAAACACGCGGGCACCATGACCGGCGTTTACACCATGGCCCTGTGCCTGGGCGCGGCCATGGCGGCGGGTGCGACGGTGCCCTTGAGCCAGCATTTCGACGAAAGCTGGGCGCTCGGCCTGGGCTTCTGGGTGATTCCGGCGCTGGTCGCGGCGCTGTTCTGGTTGCCGCAAGTCGGTCAGAAACACGGCGCGCACAATGTGGCGTATCGGGTGCGCGGTCTGCTGCGTGATCCACTGGCCTGGCAAGTGACCCTGTACATGGGCCTGCAATCCTCGCTGGCCTACATCGTCTTCGGCTGGTTGCCGTCGATCCTGATCGGTCGTGGCCTGACCCCGACCCAGGCCGGGCTGGTGCTGTCCGGTTCGGTGATCATCCAGTTGGCCAGTTCGCTGGCTGCGCCATGGCTGGCGACGCGCGGCAAAGATCAGCGGCTGGCGATCGTCGTCGTCATGCTCCTGACCCTCGGCGGTCTGTTCGGCTGCCTCTATGCACCGATCGAAGGGCTGTGGGGCTGGGCGATTCTGCTCGGGCTGGGGCAGGGCGGTACGTTCAGCCTGGCGCTGACCCTGATCGTACTGCGTTCGCGCGATGCCCATGTGGCGGCCAACCTGTCGAGCATGGCCCAGGGGTTCGGCTATACGTTGGCCTCAATGGGTCCGTTTGCGGTCGGTTTGGTACATGACTGGACCGGCGGCTGGACCGCGCTGGGCTGGATCTTCGGGGTCATTGGCCTCGGCGCGATCATCGCCGGTCTCGGTGCCGGGCGTTCGCTGTACGTACAGGTCGAAAGCGAACGCGTTTGAAGCCTGCGCAGTGCCGATATTCCTGATGCGAATGTCGGTAGTTTTCCCGGCATTGGCAGATTATCGTGCAGGCATCTTTCGAAGCCATTTTTACCCATGCAGGGAGCCTGCCCATGATAGATGCCAATCGCGCCTTGATCACCGAGTTCTATCAAGCTTTTCAGCGGCTGGATGCCGAGGCCATGAGCGCCTGTTACACCGACGACGTGGTGTTCAGTGATCCGGCGTTCGGCGAACTGCGTGGACGCGATGCCGGCGACATGTGGCGCATGCTCACGACTCGCGCCAAAGACTTTTCCCTGACCTTCGATAACGTCCGCGCCGATGAGCGTACGGGCGGTGCGCATTGGGTGGCGACCTACCTGTTCAGCCAGACCGGCAACACGGTGGTCAACGACATTCAGGCGCGATTTGTTTTCCGTGACGGCAAGATCTGCGAGCACCACGACCATTTCGATCTGTGGCGCTGGTCGCGTCAGGCATTGGGTTTCAAGGGTCTGTTGCTGGGCTGGACACCCTTGGTGGGCAACGCTGTGCGCGCGCAGGCCTTGAAAGGCTTGAAGGCGTTCCAGGCCAGTCGCTGATAAGATCGCGGCTTGTTTCCCACAAGCCTTGATCGTCACGTGAACACCTTGAGCGAAGTCTCCGTCAGCGAACCTGCAACCCCAGCCACGCAGAGCAAACCCTGGTTTGTCTATCTGGTTCGTGCGGCCAATGGTTCGCTGTACTGCGGGATCAGCGACGATCCCGTTCGGCGTTTTGCCACTCATCAAAGCGGCAAAGGTGCGCGTTTCTTCCTCTCCAGCCCAGCTGTCGCATTGGTGTACACCGAAGCCTGCCGCGATAAGAGCGAAGCGCTGCGTCAGGAGCGCCTGATCAAAAAACTCAAGAAAAGCGCCAAGGAATGCCTGGTGGCGAGTGCTGCCGCGGGCTTATCAATCTGACTGATAAGTGCCCATCAGGCAGATGGGTAGGCCGCTATTCGATTGCGCGCTAAGCTGCTGACTCCTAACAACAGCAGCGGGTTCGAGCATGTCAGAGTTGATTCTTCACCATTACCCGACTTCCCCTTTCGCGGAAAAAACCCGGCTGCTGCTCGGTTTCAAAGGCTTGTCCTGGCGCTCCGTGGAGATCCCTCGAATGATGCCAAAACCTGATCTGACCGCACTGACCGGTGGCTATCGCAAGACCCCGGTGTTGCAGATTGGCGCTGATATCTACTGCGACACCGCACTGATCGCCCGGCGTCTGGAGCAGGAAAAAGCTTCGCCTGCGCTATTCCCGGAAGGTCAGGAGATGGTCAGTGCGACCTTCGCTGCCTGGGCCGACTCGGTGGTGTTTCAGCACGCAGTGAGCCTGGTGTTCCAGCCGGAATCGGTGGCGGTACGTTTTGCCAAGTTGTCTCCAGAGGCGATCAAGGCTTTTGTTGCTGACCGTACCGGGCTGTTCAGCGGTGGCAGCACTACGCGGTTGTCAGCCGAGCAGGCCAGGCACCAATGGCCGACGATCATGGCGCGGCTTGAGCAGCAGTTGGAGCGTGAGGATGGCGACTATTTGTTCGGCGAGCCTTCGATTGCCGACTTCGCCATGGCTCACCCGTTGTGGTTCCTCAAGGGCACACCGGTGACTGCGTCGTTGGTCGATGTTTATCCGGCGGTGTCGGCGTGGCTGGCTCGGGTCATGGGCTTCGGGCATGGGGCGTTCAGCGAGATGACCCCTGAAGAGGCGCTGGAGGTTTCGCGTCATTCAACACCGGCGGCCCTGCCGGATGAACAATTCGATGAGCCAAACGGCTTCAAGGCCGGCCAGCAAGTAGTCATTGCGGCGACTGACTATGGCGTTGATCCGGTCGTAGGTGAGTTGTTGTTTGCAGGGCGCGAAGAACTGATCCTGCGCCGCGAAGATGAGCGCGGCGGGGTGGTGCATGTGCACTTCCCGCGGTTTGGCTTTCGCATCGAGGCTCGCTGACAGTTGTTGATCCGGTCGCGGGCATTTGTGGCGTGGGAGCTTGCTCCCGTCGGCCGGTCCGCGTTCGGGTGAAGCAGTCGTAGAAACGGTATTCGCGTTTTGCCTGACAGAACCGGTTTACCTGTTTGCGAGCGCTGCGCACTCGAGCGGGAGCAAGCTCCCTCGCCACAGTCTATTTCAGGGCGGTGAGGATCGCTTCAGGCTCATAACCGCGAATCAATGTGCCGTTCACGTCCAGCATCGGAATCCCGCGTCCGCCCAGCGCTTCATAAGCCTTGCGCGCTTCGGCATCTTTCTCGATGTCGAACTCGCGGTAAGGAATGCCTTTCTGGTCGAGAAAGCGCCGGGTCAGTTTGCAGTAACCGCACCAGTCGGTGGCGTAGAGCACGACCCTGGCATTGGCCTGGGTCTGCTCGGACACCACTTGCGAGGGGTTGAACACCCGCTCGATCTTGCCCCAGTTCTGGTAGGCCACAACCACCAGCAGGATCAGCAGGAATTTCTTCAGTACGCTGTTCAGCATCAGTTGCGGCGCTTCAGCTGATCGGTCAGCTGGGTCGGCAGGCCCTTGATGATCAGCGTGCCGGCTTCTTCATCGTATTCGATCTTCGAGCCCAGCAGGTGTGCTTCGAAACTGATGGACAGGCCTTCGGCGCGACCGGTGAAGCGGCGGAACTGGTTCAGGGTGCGTTTGTCTGCCGGGATCTCTGGCGACAGGCCGTAATCCTTGTTGCGGATGTGATCGTAGAAAGCTTTCGGGCGTTCTTCGTCGATCAGTTCCGACAACTCTTCGAGGCCCATTGGCTCGCCGAGCTTGGCCTGGCTGCTGGCGTAGTCGACCAGGGTCTTGGTTTTTTCGCGGGCGGACTCTTCCGGCAGGTTTTCGCTTTCGACGAAGTCGCTGAAGGCCTTGAGCAGGGTACGGGTTTCGCCCGGACCGTCGACGCCTTCCTGGCAGCCGATGAAGTCACGGAAATACTCCGAAACCTTCTTGCCGTTCTTGCCCTTGATGAATGAAATGTACTGCTTGGACTGCTTGTTGTTTTGCCACTCGGACACGTTGATCCGCGCTGCCAGGTGCAACTGGCCAAGATCCAGGTGGCGGGACGGTGTCACGTC